>JGI994J12354_10004817_pt1 | contig 11936 bp, 11 predicted proteins | sample IntmicLarv3ML3BL_FD_12354 | JGI IMG/M metagenome (IMG submission 12354) | reverse complement strand
TTGCTTAATTTGATTATAGACATATTTTCTCCTCTTCCAAAGCGGTTCCACTTTTTTGTGAATGCATTTATGTGGTTAGTCGTAGATGTTTAGGATGTCGTTTTATAGTACGAGGGGAGGGCGGATGGATATCCTCTCCCGGGTATGAATTTCGGTACTGTTTGCAAATAAATATATTTTCCAGTGTTGTTTTATATTTTATAATGTACCGTGGGTTTTATATCTATGATATGTCTGATTATGTAATAAATCAATACTATTCTGGGATTTCTTTTGGCAAACTCGATTTTATATTGATGGAAAACTACAAGATTTGTTCGCGGAAAGTCCTGTGGAATTTTTCCGTAGCAATGGAAAAAGAGGCATTTATCCGATTGTCTATGGATCCGTAGTCTTGGATATTGCGAGTAGCGATTCTTCAAAGATGATCGACAATATCAGGAAACTCAGGAAACAAAAGACCAAAATTGATTTTTGGACGAAAGAGGAGTTTGAAAAGTACTTTCGCGAGTTTACAGGGACGGCTACATTCATCTCGTTGGTGTTTTTGTTTATGACAGGTATGCGTATTGGGGAAGGCTCGGCAATTCAGCAGAGCGATATTGATTTTGAGACAGGTATCCTGAAAATCGAAAAAAATCTCTATTACAAAAATTTGAATAATTACCGATTTGTCGAAACCAAAACCAAAGCAAGTGAACGTCACATTGTTTTAGATTCGGATACGCTAAAACTCTTGCAGGAATGGAAAGAGGTTCAGCAGGCGGTTGTTAAAACGGATTTCGTTATGAGCTACAACGGACATCCACACAGAAGCACACCTTGTCACACGCAATCACAAGATATTCAAATTTGGCAGGTGTACACAGGATAAAAATTCGTGCTTTGAGGCATTCTCACGCGTCGTTGCTAATAAGCATGGGCGAGAATCCTTTGATAATCAAAGAGCGTTTGGGACATGAAGAAATTGAAACCACTTTGGGAACTTACGGACATCTTTACCCGAACAGCAATTTCGATGTCGCTCACAAATTAAAGGGTATCCTCCAGTTCCAGACATCCTCACAAAACAATGCCGACCTGCCCAAAAATCAGTTTACTGTTTCATACTAAATCTGGATTGAAAACAAAAATGCAATTTTTCATAAAGAAAGAGCCAAAAAGCCCATAAATAAAGGCTTTTTGGCTCACCGTAAACTACTCCCACTCGCAAATCCAAAGCTTGTCCTAAACAATTCTGTTTAGATTTCGTGATGCGTTTTTACTCAATTTGATACCAATTATCCATTATCTACGACGTTCGCTGATATTCTGTTATCAAAAAGTTATCAAGGTTCTGTTATCAAATAAACTTTATTTATCTGTAAATTGAGTTGCAAGATAAACGATATTTCTATACATTGTATTGGGAATGTACTTCAAAGTTTAAAAATTGTCCGTTACGCGCTTAAATCTGAATGCGAGGTATAGATGTTCTATCAGCAACTTTATTATATGCATTTATAAATGCACCCACAAAAGCGTTAACATCATCCGGGTTATCCTCCGCCCAGTATGAGTAAAGTTTTGTCGTATCAAAATCAGATTGATGTTGCAAAAACCACTTCTTATACTTATCACGCTCATCACCAGTATATTGGTTTGACGTAGGCCCACTATCATTGAAATAATCCCAAGTGAATCCCAAAGTTGCTCCAATACCCCAATAGGGATGATCCGATGGTAACGCCAAAAGATATTTATACATAACTTCTTCAGGTCGCACATCGTTTGGTAGTTTTATAATATTTCCGAGACGGTCTCTTGTCTTACTATCAACAATATTAAGTGTCTTTTCCTCAACATCGCCATCTAACATAATTAGTACATTGCCGAAATAGGTCATATCGGCTTTGAATAAAGTCATTAATTCACTGCAACCAAGTGCAATGTCTAAAACTTCAAGTAAATGTTGATGGTTAATAAGAAGATTTTTGAAAAACCACCTTGCCTCTGAATCCTCTGAATATACTTTTATTTTCTTTCTGTTTTGAACTGCTGACTGTACCAATAAATCACCCTCTATGATGCTAAATTCAATATTGCGCTTTAGCTCCAACGCACGGTTTGCATTGGTAAAATAATAAAGCTCTACATTGTTTGCATCATTTGAGATATTATATGCAGTTTTCTCTGTTATATGTTTTAAAAGACTTATGCTATGTGTAGTAATCGCAATTTGAATATTTAAAGCTCGAGCTTCTGCAACCATTATATCTATCAGTCTATTCTGTGCTGCTGGATGCAACGTGGAATCAAATTCATCAATCAACAACAATCCACCTCGCCACGGAGTGATTGTTTCATGTATTTTGCGAAAAGATAAAAGTGCCAACAATATTTGTCCGACATTATCCTGCCCCGAAGAATTTGCCCTATAATCATATGTATCAGTATTGATTCCAACAACTTTTTTGTTTTCTGTTTCGCCAATAGACGTGCCAGATATGCTTGTTATTTCTTCGTGTAAGGATAAAATACTTTTGTATTTTTCAGCAAACCACTGCTCGTGTTCAGGTCTTTCGAATTTAAGATTTGCAGCTTTTATAGAATCTTCCTTGGCTTCGCCGATGGGGAACAACCTTGACAATCCCAAATAATAAACAGGAATATCCAATTTTGCATCTGTTTTTTTATTGCCATCCTCTTTCTGATATTTATATGGTATTATACGAAATCTTTTTTCGTCAGAGCCTTTACTTTTCTTTTGCCATGTTACTCTAAATTGTCGATAATCCATTTCTTTCCCTTGTTCATCTGCTATAGTAATCTTATACTTATCCGACCCTGTTGTGTCGTATGTTTCACTACCTTTAAACAATTCACCAAAATCCGCTCTAAACGCTTTTGAAAAATAAGTTGCTCCCTCGCCCTTTTTCAATTCTGTAGCATTGCCCAACATCCCCAAAACAGTAGACTTTCCCGTGGAATTACGACCGGCAAGAACCGTTAAATACTTGCCCAACATAATTGTATGGTCACAAAAACAACGAAACTGCTTTATCTCAATAGAGTGAAACATAATCATATCCTCCTACATCTTATATGATTTCATTTTGGGGAATTTTAAGTGTTTTCGAAAATATCATTACTTCACTACCCTTTTTCTTTTCTTGTGCTGTATAAGTCAAGTCGTAATGTTTCTTTTCAAATTCACTATATAGCTGTTCAATCAAATCAACCTTATCATATGTTATTATCCATTTTCGGTCTTTCAATCTTTTTTTCACGATAGAAGCCAATTCTTTATGATCGGAATGCTGAAATGAGTTTTTATACAGATTCCCGCCTTTTACTACATACGGCGGATCAAGATAGAAAAAACTCCACTTTTTCAACTGCTCTGATTGTATTCTTAAAAACTCTGATGCATCTGAATTATATAACGAAATATGCGCTTTCTTTGCCGCAATATTATTGATACGGGTAATTATTTCTCGTTTATTAAAGCGGCAATCCATTTTATATATGCCATTTTGCTCTTTACCACCAATAACTCCACCTTGCAATATTCCCGAACGATTCGTTCGATTCAAAAAGAGAGTTGCAAAACCTACCTCCAGCATAGTATGATTTTCAAAATTACTATAAATTTGTTTATGATATTCTCTCTCTGCAATTGTTATATCTGCATTTAAAATAAGGCGGCATAGGTTTTCTGTATCATTTAATACGGAATGCCAAAACGAATAAATACAGTAGTCGTAATCATTAATTACTATATTTTTCACTTCACCATTAAGCAAAAGAGCAATTGCCACTCCTGCACCTCCAGCAAACAACTCAGCATATGTATAATTTTGCAAATTATTTTCTTCTATAACGCTTTTTATATAATCATATAAGTTTGATTTTCCTCCGGGATAGCGTAGAGGACTTATGCTCTTCATTTTTTCACATCCAATCTTTTGCACCAAACAAATTATCATCACTATTTTAGATTTATGCTTTTCAAGCACCAAAACCCTTATAACTCCCAAACCCCAACATATACACCGCCATCGCAATAGCCAAGTCCTCAGATTCCATATCCTGCTCATTTGCGATTGCTCTGAGTTCCTCAATAACCGTGTCGTGCGGAATAATCGCATCCCCTAATTTATCAACGGCTTTTTGAATAGTTTCGGGGAGAATCATACACAATTGATAAAACGCATCGGCTTGTCCAGTAACCAAAGCATAAAACTGGTCTAAACTAACCCTGCGTATTAGCTTATGTCCAACCTTTACTTTGTCAACAGTAGTTTCCCACTTAATATTTTGTGAGTGTTTTGCAATTGCTTCCACAAGAAAACAAGCGCAATCATCATCGTTCAGAAGTTGATTTTGCATTTTTATGAAAGTCTTTCCTGCCGAAGCTGAGTTCATGGTGTTGTGTTTATTCTTCATTTCAACATATATTTTATGTACAACGCTACCATCCGGCAAAGAAATACCGTTCGCATCTTCAAAAATTACATCCCAGCCGCCTTCTTCTCCATTCGGAGGAACGTGGCATTTCTCAACGTGCTGGAAAATTCTTTGATGAAAATATCCAATATCATTATTGTTTGATTTATCACGCTGCCGGAATATCTCACTACTTACAATTTCACCCCAAGATGACTGATAAACCGTTTTGTCAAAAATCAATTTGATAGGGTCAACAAGATTTTTATTGAACCGCTTGAGGTCAAACGATTCCAATTTTTCTCCATATTTTTCAATAGTAGCACAAACATGATTGGTAAAATCTTCTTCGCTGATAAACGACAGTTTCCACATACTATATTCCCTCCAAGCTTTCTCTGATTTTCATGGCTATTTCGTATGCAAGATTAACCGGAACGGCATTTCCTACTTGCTTATATTGCTGTCCAACACTTCCGCAAAACTGCCAATCATCGGGAAATGTTTGGCAACGGGCATTTTCTCGTATTGTAAATGGCCTTGCCTCTAGGGGGTGACATCTATCCGTCTGTTTTTGGCTTGGTGATGTCAATACAGTAAGTGATGGTTCGTCCAAGCTAAGTCGTCTCAAAATGCCAGTACGCCCACCTTCCATATGCCAGCAACTTTTCATATATTCCTTTGCGGTATCTTCGGGAATATCTCTCCAATATCCTCCCGGAGGCACCATTTCATAAATTTTGCGTTTATATTCTGAATATGCCGACCCTTCGCTTTTAGGGCAGTCCAATAAAATTTCTCTTAAAACAGGCTTGTGCTTATGTGGGACAGGAAATTCAAAACGCATTTTTTCTGCAAGGTCTTTGCGGATGCCTATTGTTATTAAACGCTCTCTTTTTTGCGGGACACTGTAGTCCCAAGCATTCAGCACTTTATTATAAAGCGTATATCCCTCGTTCTCAAAAATATCACAAATCGTCGAATACGTCCGACCCTTATCATGGGTCAGAAGCCCACGAACATTTTCAAACAAAAACATTTTAGGCTGTAGCTTCTGCAAAAACAAAGCATAGTGATAAAACAAAGTACCCCTTGCATCATCAAGGCCTAATCTCTTCCCAGCATATGAAAAAGATTGGCAAGGCGCACCGCCGGAAAGTAAATCTAATTCGCCCTTTGCAATATTAAAGTAACCCTCTAAATCCAGACAAGATATATTAGCAACATCATCGTTAATTACACGCCAATTCGTTCTGTTTTGGCGCAATGTACTCGCAGCATCTTTATCAAACTCAATAAAGCCCAAAGTTTCAAATCCCGCTTTTTCAAGGCCTAAAGCTAAGCCGCCGGCTCCAGCAAAAATCTCTATTGCCGAAAACTTTACTGCGCGCTTATTCGTATCATTAACGATTTCCATAATATCGCCAATATTGCAACTTAGGGTTGTGCAGATTTTTTCAATGCTTTCCATAGAAACCGCCTCTCCCTTACCCATCCTTGCCACAACATTAAAGCTGATTCCAGAAGCTTCTTTCAGCTCGGTTTTATTCATATTCTTATCAATCAGCAGCTTCCAAAGCTTATTATAACTAACAGACATTGTTGTTTCTCCTCCGCCAAGTTTCCATGAAACAGATATATGACTATAGTAACATAGTTCATCGTGCATTTCAACACATTCTCACATTATCGTTAGAAATTCTAACAGAGATGCGGATTGCAAATCTGAACCATCTGCAATCCACATTTGTTTCATTATTTATCGTAAATCCTGCTGCCTGTAATCATTTTTTCTAACAAGTGACAATCCATGTTGCTCAACAAAAGATTTGTAAGAATTATTTTGCTCTCGAAGTTCTTTGTTTTCCTGTTTCAATTTGCCATTGTCAAGCTGCCCTCGAACAGACCTATACTGGTCAAGCTGCTTCGTAAGAGAAGATATTGTTGCGGTCAATTCAGAAATCTTGGCTTTCAACTCCGAAATTGTTTTTTCAGATGCCTTCAACAACTTTTCAAGCTTGCGCTCTTTTTTCTCTTGAACCACATATTTTTTCGCCGCCGTTGTCAGCGTTTTATAATCCTCTGGGCTTAACATGACCTTTGACGAAAATGGCGCAGGCTTTGCTTCGATATTCTCCACAGCCTGAATATCAATTTGTTTTTGTTGCAGCTTACCGAGAGTTTTTTCAATAGCCTTTACCTCTTTGGAACGCTGAACCTTTTTGTAATCCAGCACACTCAAATGCTCATCGTGAGTGCCGCGCTGCTCCCATTCAATGTCGTGCTGCTTCATCACTTGAGAAAGCTGTTCTTTTTCGGATTTCACCCACTGACTCCACTCAGTATCACCACGAGTGCCGCCAGCAAAGCCTTGTGCTTCGAGTGCTTTTTTGAGAGAAACACGAGTATCCAATCCTCGCTTGCTGCCAGTCGTGAATGGAACAAAATCAATGTGCAAATGCGGTGTAGCCTCATCCATGTGAAGGTGAGCTGAGAACACATAAAGGTTAGGGTTTCGCTTTTGAAAATCCTGCATATATTCATCCAACACTTTGGCAGAGAGTTTGCCATCCTCCGACATCACCGCCATATTATCTTTGTTTCCGATTTGCAGGATAACCTCATAAAAAAGTTTCTCCTGCTTGCTTGTACGGATTTTTTCATAATAATTATCAATACAGCGGTCGGCACGTTTTTGCTTTTCGTTGTATCGCTCAAGTGCTTCATCAAAAAGATTATGATAAACTTGTTTAATTGGTTCATCACAAAAGGATTTGTTGAATTGGGTGCGGTCTGCATCTATATTCTCCGCCTTAAATCGGCGGCTATTATGACTAATAGAACCTTTGCCCAGCATTACACTAATCGTTCTTTTTATATACATCCCATCCTTTCTTTTTCGTTCGGCGCAAGCCGACATTTTGTTACTTTTGTCAAAAGTAACGCAAAAGCACTTTTGACACTGCGTATCAAAAATGCCTTGCGCCCTACGGGGTAAAACAGGGCTTCGCCCCACTGTTTGTGTCGGTTGTGACGATGATGACGGTATTATTTACACCGCCATCACTATCACAAATACCGACACAATCGTCACGATTGTCACGCCTCAGATTGTACAAGCGTAAGCGTTACCATCCGTCCGGCATGACTACGCTTATTTTCAAGCTGTATTCCGTATTCGTTCCATAGCCTGTCAGCTCCGACATTCAGCTTGCGCATCAAAACATTTGGCTGAATATCTATCTTATCAATCCTATCCAGTCCGTCTATCAGCTCCGATGCACTACCTTTCCATTCGGGGCATTCCGGCGAAACAAGTGTTGCTATTGCATCGAGCAACGGGTCAGGCGGTTCTTTCCAAAGTTCGGTTTCGGCCTTGGTCAGATTCCAGACACAGCACTCACGGTCAAACAATAACTGCAACCGTTGGTCTTGCTGGTCACGGCCGACAATATCGAGAACAGCTTTATTGTCGGTGCGCTTTTCCTTCTGCATAATGAACGCACCATCCGCAGCGCCGAGCAGTCCATTTGTGCCGGAGATTGTATCAAAGCAATCATCAGCACTTTGCTTTCTCGTATGATGTACAAGCAGGATGCAAATGTTATTTTGGTCGGCGAATTGTTTGAGCTTCGTTACAATTTCATAGTCGCTGCCATAACTGAATTTTTCGCCGCCGACCTCACGGATACGCTGCAATGTGTCAATGATTATCAGCTTGGTATCTGGATGCTCACGGACAAATTTTTTAAGCTGTCCATCCAATCCACCGCCCACATTTTTTGCATGAGTGGCGAAATGAAAATTGTCGATGCAGTCCATGCCGAACATCTTGGACAGACGTTTTTGAAGTCTGGCATAATCGTCCTCCAGCGCAAGATATAGAACTGTTCCCTTGTGCGTGGGGTACTCCCACAACGGAACACCGCCGCTTACATGGTAGCCGAGCTGTGCCATGAAAAACGACTTGCCCACCTTGGGCGCTCCGGCGAAAAGGTATGCGCCGGAGCAAAGGATGCCATCAATAATTTGTGCCTTTGGCTGGTATGCCGTGTCATACAGTTCCGTGAGTGACACGGTGTGAAGATAATCCGGCGAGTTCATCTGCCGGAAATATTCTTGAAAGTAGTCATCCTCAAAATCATCATTGATTTTCGGCTGTTCATCGGGTATACTATTATTAAGTTTTAGCGAGGGTGACTGTCCTTTGTCTGTTGTAGCAGACGAGTTGGGGGCGGTCATTTTTCCGTTTGTTTCGACCATCAACATTCCTCCTTCATGCCGTCCATTATGGAAGCTATGATTTGGATGGTATCTATCAGGTCATCCGAAATTGTTCCGACGACTTCAATTCGGTGTAATTCTACAAGCACGGCAGCCAGCTCATTACGCAAGGCTTTATATACTCTCGGATTGCCCTGCACCACCACATCACGGCTTTGCAGCCGCTTGATGATATAATCCTGCTTCGTTAAGCCGGAAAGCCGAACGGCGATTTCAAGCTGTTCATCCTCCTCCGGCGAAATCCGAAACGCTACCGTTTTGTTTCTCCAACGTCCTTGCCCATCGTATACTTTTAATGACATAATCAAAATCCTCCTTCTCGCTGTATATTAAGTTGTGTTGCCATTTCCACCTGCTTCGATGGAAACAGATGTGCATACCGATAAGTGATGTCGATACTTTCATGTCCTACACGGTCTGCGATTGCCAGTGCCGAAAATCCCATATCGACCAGCAATGAAACGTGACTGTGGCGAATATCGTGTATCCGTATGCGCTTAACCCCTGTGGCTTTAGAACCTCTATCCATTTCATGGTGAAGGTAATGTTTGCTGATGGGGAAAATGCGGTCAGTGGGTTTTGCGCCATAGAACATCTTGATATAGTCCCTCATCTCGTCACCGAGGAAGTCCGGCATTGTAATAATCCGATTGCTTTTCTTGGTCTTTGGGGCTGTTATCACATCCCTGCCTTTAAGTCGCTGATATGATTTGTTGATAGACACCGTGCCTTTTTCAAAATCAAAATCCTTCGGTGTCAGCGCAAGCAGCTCACCAACCCGAATGCCACACCAGTACAGCACTTCAAAGGCATAGAACGATATGGGCTTATCCATCATGGCATCGGCAAACTGCTGATACTCATCTTTTGTCCAGAACAGCATTTCCTTCCGTTCCTCCACCCCCATGTTTCCAGCCTTTGCCGCCGGATTGAGCCGCAAGTCGTAATAGCGTACAGCGTGATTAAAAATTGCGCTGAGCTGGTTGTGAATGGTCTTGAGATACGTCACAGAATGGGGTTTCCCATTTCTATCCTTCACTGTTCGCATCTCATTTTGCCAGTCGATAACATCTTTTGCCGATATTTCAGACAGTTTCCTTTTGGCGAAATACGGCAGAATCTTCTTCCGGATAATACTGTCTTTAGTGAGCCAAGTGTTTTCTTTCAGTCGAGGCTGAATGTCTTTTTCATAAAGCTCAACGAAGCTCTCAAAAATCATATCCACATCAGCCCGCTTTTGCTGTAAAAATTCACGCTCCCATTCCAGCGCCTTTGCTTTTGTAGAAAAACCGCGCTTGCATTTCTGCTTGCGCGCCCCCCTCCAATCGGTGTAGCGGAACATGGTGTACCAAGTTCCATTGTCTTCATTTTTGAATGCTGCCAATGTTTTGTCCTCCTTTTCAATTCTTAAAATGTGAGCCATAGAATTTTTCGTAGAAATATTTGCGGTCAATCCTGCCCGCAATGGTGATACAGCCCTTTTTCTTGAGTTCCACATTTAGCTTCCGAATGAGCTTGTACGCATATGGCGTTGATACGTCCAGCGATTCGGCAACTTCATCCACCCTCATAAACATCTTTTCTGCCAACCTATATCCTCCTTTTTTATTTTTAGGCATAACTATATTATTTAGTGTCGGAATACTTTCTGTCCGCCATCCGATTCGCCCGGGCGGACACACCATTACCGTGATGTGCGACGGTTGTTCACTAAGCATATTCGCTTAGCGAATTCATTATACTAAACATATTTGTTAATGTCAAGCAAATTGCAGGCGGTTTGCGAAAAAATATTAAACATTTTTATTTAAGTTTTCGTTGACTGTTCCTAAACATATATGCTATACTGTTTCTAATGACGAATGGATAGGAGTTGGCAATATGGCAATTGGTGAAAGAATAAGGTTTATCCGCAACCTGCGGAATATGACACAGAAATACTTGGGGCAAATGGTGGGCTTTGATGCAAAGACCGCCGATGTCCGTATGGCACAATATGAATCGGGTACTCGAACCCCAAAGGCTGACTTAACCGCAACACTGGCTCATGTTCTGGATGTTTCCCCTCAAGCCTTGAACCTTCCCGAAATAGACAGCGATGAAGGTTTAATGCACACTCTGTTTGCTTTGGAAGACTTGCGCGGTCTGCAAATCGGAGAGATTGATGGTGAGATATGCCTGCGACTGGATAAATTCAGAGGTATGACCTCTGTCGGAATGTTTAACATGTTCACAGCTTGGCAAAAAGAATTTGCAAAACTTAAAGCCGGAGAAATCACCAAAGAGGAATACGATCAGTGGCGCTATCATTATCCCAACTACGACACTACGGAAAGGCGATCCAAAGTTATTTCTCAAGAGCTTAGCGATTACATCGTAGAGGCTCATAAAGAAAAAGAATAAGCACCTTTTTCAAACATAAAAACGGCTCTGCTGACACTTAAATCAGCAAAGCCGTTTTCTAATGGATAGAGCACTGTTCACAGGCAGGCACCCACAAACCACTTGCGACACAGAATAAATGCCCCAAATGCTCCTGTTATCAAACTGTTATCAAAAGGCAAAAAGAAATCCCGAAAATCCGCTTAAATAGCGAGTTTTCGGGATGCTGTTATTTATTCCCACTCAATCGTCGCAGGCGGCTTCGACGTAATATCATATACGATACGATTCACCTGTTTCACTTCATTCACGATTCTCACACTGATACGGTCGAGAATGTCATATGGAATTCTTGCCCAATCAGCAGTCATAAAATCTGTTGTCGTTACACCACGCAGGGCGATGGTATAATCATAAGTTCGAAAATCTCCCATAACGCCGACGGAACGCGTATCGGTAATGACTGCAAAATATTGATTGATACTACGATCTAATCCTGCGGTAGCAATTTCTTCGCGGAAGATTGCGTCTGCGTCACGAAGAATCATCAACTTATCTTCACTCACTTCGCCGATCACACGAATTCCAAGGCCAGGGCCGGGGAAGGGTTGGCGCCAAACAAGGCGCTCCGGCAATCCCAATTCTGCACCCATTTCACGCACTTCATCTTTAAAAAGCGAACGCAACGGCTCAATCAATTCTTCGAAGTCAACAACAGAGGGTAGTCCGCCGACATTGTGGTGAGATTTAATTACGGCGGAATCACCAAGGCCGCTTTCGATTACGTCGGGATAGATGGTTCCCTGAACCAAAAAATCCACCTTGCCGATTTTTCTTGCTTC
>JGI994J12354_10004816_pt1 | contig 11938 bp, 10 predicted proteins | sample IntmicLarv3ML3BL_FD_12354 | JGI IMG/M metagenome (IMG submission 12354) | reverse complement strand
TTGCATGATACCGAGCTTATTGCCCATATCGTATCTGTCGCCCGTGAAGTCAACACCGACAAGACCGTATTTTCTTGCGATAATTGCCATTGCGTCGGTAAGCTGAATTTCGTTGCCTGCGCCGGGCGGAAGAGTTTCCAAAATATCAAATACTTCCGCCGGAAGAACAACTCTTCCGAGTATTGAATACATTGAAAAGACCTTGTCAAGCGACGGCTTCTCTATCATGTCGGTAACCTTGTAGAGATTGTCGCAGATGGGGTCTGTTTTCATTGAGGAATATTTCTGTATCTGCTCTTCGTTGACCTCTTTAATACCCAATGCCCCGGCTGTACCGTGCTTTTCATATGCGCGTATAAGCTGTCCGATACACGGATCCTCTCCGATAATAACATCATCGCCATACAAAACCGCAAAAGGTTCGTTTCCGACAAAGGCTTTTGCACAGTATACGGCATGACCTAAGCCCTTAGCTTCCTTTTGCCTTATAAAGCATATGTTGGCAAGCTGAGCCGCCTTGTTTACAACCTCTAAAATATCCGATTTGCCCTTTTGGACAAGCAAGTTGTTAAGCTCGGGCGAAAAATCAAAATGATCCTCAATACAGCCCTTGCCTCTGTTTGTAATAATGAGTATATCCTCAATTCCTGCGGCGACAGCTTCCTCAACTATATACTGAATAGCAGGCTTATCGACTATCGGAATCATTTCCTTAGGTAAGGATTTTGAGATAGGCAGAACACGTGTTCCGAGTCCTGCGGCGGGGATTACAGCTTTTTTAACTTTCATATCAGTTCAAACCGTCCTTTATCGTAAAAAATACATTTGTAAAAACCAGCTTATTATAACATAGCAAATCAAAACTGTAAAGGCGGCAGGAACATTTGCTCCGCCTTTTTCTTTTAGATTACTTTTAAATTCATCCGCGTTTTTCGATTCCCGATTTATTGCCCGGATATCATTTATTGCCCGGGTTTTATATATTTGATTTGCACGAAGACCGCAAAAAAGCATTATGCCAAGCATCCCTAAGCACGCTATCGCCCAAATCTCCATAATTGTACTTTGTCTTTGAGTAAGAGAATTTTCAATAATGTCACGCATTTCGGCAAAGGTCACCGAAGTTTTGCCCTCAACCAGCGGAGCAATGATTTTGCCGTAAATAATAAAAAAGCTTGAAATAAGTGCAAGGAAGTAAGCATAAAATATAATGCCGATAAAATACATCTTTCGGAATATGAACCATGCTCCGGTAAGCATGAATGCAGAAGGATTAAAGGTGGTTTTTGTGCCGTTTGACTGCATTTTTGCAAAGCTTTGCACATAATACGCAGACTGCGACTGAACATACAGCCCGATATCTCCCGCCGGCACACCGTCTATAAGCGTTCCCGCCGGTACTCCTCCCAGCGGATCAATAACCATATGAAAGGGAATGTCCTCATACATTGTGTTTTTATCAGGCTCGGGACGGCGCGAATGGAAACCGGGTGTTGGCTCTCCCACGCTTACATCAAGACCGCAATTAAGACAAACCCTTACATCGGGAGGATTGTCATAACCGCAGCGCTGACATTTATCGGCGGAAGGGTCGGAAGCCTTTGCCTTTTCGGATTTTTTTTCGAGTGGCTTCCACTGCGACGCGGTACCGTGAGACTCATGCATGACGCACTGCTTTTTCTCATTCCAGCAATCTCTGTGCTGAGGGCATCCGCATATTGGGCAATGAACAACATCGTCGTCGTCCTTCAGCTGTCCATGACAGCCAAGACATTCCTGTCCGATATAATCAAGCATTTTAAAACCGTGCCTTTCAAAAAATTTCACCTTCCTTATTTTACATTGTATTTATATTTTTTTCAATGACTGTCACAAATATTTTACATTTAGGCTTGTATGAATTTGTAAAAAGCGGTATAATGTAAAATGGACGACTATAATTCGAATCCGTTTTTAAAAGGACTGATATTTTGATTCAATTTGAACAGCTGAGACTTGAGCTTCTCGGGCTTGACGAAGGTCTTCGTGAGCTTCGCGAGGCGATAGGATATACGCATATGCAAAAAGAAGTTGAAAGCCTTGAAATAAAAAGCGCCGAGCCTGATTTTTGGGAGGATATGGAAAATTCCCAAAAAATTCTTAAAAGGTCAAGCATGTTAAAAAGTAAAATGTCGCAGTATGACAGCCTTTATACAATGTTTGAGGACACGCTGACTCTTATCGAGCTTGCCGATGAAGCAGAGGATCTTTCTCTTTATGACGAAGCTGCGGAGGGCGTTAAAAGTGTTACACAAAGCCTTGAAACACAAAAGCTTTCCACTCTGCTCACAGGTGAATATGACTCCAAAAACGCCATTTTAACCTTCCATGCGGGAGCAGGCGGAACAGAGGCTCAGGACTGGGTTTCAATGATTTTAAGAATGTATACCCATTGGGCTGAAGGTCATGGATATTCGGTAAAAATGCTTGATTTTCTGGACGGCGAGGAAGCCGGTCTTAAAAGTGCGTCAATTCTTATCACAGGCACAAATGCTTACGGATTTTTAAGGGGCGAGAACGGCGTTCACCGTCTTGTAAGAATTTCACCGTTTGATTCAAGCGGAAGGCGGCATACATCCTTTGCGTCTTTAGAGGTTATGCCTGAAATTGACGATGACACAGCGGTAGAGATAAATCCCGACGACCTTAAAACAGATACCTACCGTTCCGGCGGCGCAGGCGGACAGCACGTCAACAAAACCGAAAGCGCCGTAAGAATTACTCATATACCGACGGGAATTATTGTTGCATGTCAGAACGAACGAAGCCAGCACCAAAACCGCGAGGTTTGCATGAAAATGCTTAAATCCAAGCTCATTCAGGTGAAGGAGCGTGCGCATCTGGATAAAATTGAGGATATCAAGGGTGTTCAGATGGAAATCGGCTGGGGTTCTCAGATTCGTTCATACGTTTTCATGCCCTATACTCTTGCAAAGGATCACCGTACAAATTTTGAAATCGGAAATATAAACGCGGTAATGGACGGCGAAATTGACGGTTTTATCAATGCATATTTAAAAGCACAATCCCTGGGAACATTACTGGAGCTAACAGAATAAACTAAATATATTATGACGAGGAGAAAAATGAATGTTTAAAAATTTTCAGGAATTCAAGAAATTTTCGGATGAAAACGGCATAAAAATCGTCGACTTTAAAGAAATTGACCTTGCCGGAAGATGGCATCATTTATCTATTCCTATTGAACGCTTTACCGAAGAGCTTTTGGTAAAGGGTATCGGATTTGACGGCTCAAGCTACGGATTTTTGACGGTTGAAAAGTCCGATATGGTGTTTATTCCCGACCTGTCAACAGCATTTGTTGATACGATGGTCGAGCTTCCGACAATCTCAATGATCGGCGATATTTATAAAATCAAGGAGCAATACGAGCGTTTTGAAAGCGACCCCCGGTTTATAGCTCAGAAAACCGAGGATTATCTTTTGTCCGAGGGAGTAAGCGACCTCTGTCTTTTCGGACCCGAATTTGAATTTTATATTCTTGACAATGTTGAATACCGCAATACGCCAAGCGATATAGAGGTTCATCTGAATTCGGCTCAGGCGGCTTGGAACAGCATTGACAGCCCCTATGACGAATATCAGAACAACAAGGGCTTCAAGGTAAAGGGGCACGGCGGTTACCATGTCGATTTGCCCTATGATATCACATATGACCTTAGAAATGAAATGGTAAGAACACTTGAGGATAATGGAGTTCCTGTGAAATATCACCACTCCGAAAACGGAGGCCCCGGTCAGGTTGAAATCGAGGTCAATTTTTCAACTCTAAAGGAAATGGGTGACCGCACGCAAAAGCTTAAATATATTGTCAAAAATCTTGCCTTGAAAAACGGTAAAACCGTAACCTTTATGCCCAAGCCATTCTTTGGCGAGTGCGGAAGCGGAATGCATATTCATCTTCAGATGTTTAATGACGGCAAGCCGATTTTTTATGATGAGAACGGTTATTCAAAGTTGAGCGATACCGCGCTTTACGCGATAAGCGGAATTTTAAAGCACTCTCCGGCTCTTATGGCGTTTACAAATCCGACAACAAACAGCTACAAGCGGCTGGTTCCGGGTTATGAAGCGCCTGTCACGATATGCTTTGCAACCTCAAACAGAAGTGCTGTAATAAGGATTCCCGGATACGCAAACGCGCCCGAAGACAAACGCTTTGAGTTCCGTCCGTCCGATGCATGTGCAAATCCCTATCTTGCTTATTCGGCGCTTGTTATGGCGGCAATGGACGGAATTTTAAATAAAATGAATCCTTCAGATTATCATTTCGGTCCGTATGACAAGAACATGTACAATCTTACCGAGGAAGAAAAAAAGGTTGTCAAGGGACTTCCGAAATCACTTGATGAAGCGGCGGACGCTTTGGAAAATGATTATGAATTCCTTTTGAAGGGCGGCGTTTTCACCGAGGGACTTATTAAGGATCAGCTTAAGAAAATCCGGAAGGACGCGGAGGAAATCAACATAGTCCCTCATCCCGCCGAATTTGAAAGATACTATGACCTATAAAAACAGGGAGGTAAAGCTATTGGGCAATCAGCAGGAAACCGTAAAACAAATAAGCGAGGGAATGCTTGACAAAACCTTTGGAATTCTTTATTCTGAAACGAAATCATCTGCAAGTCGGTATTCCGACCTTTTAAATAAGCACAAAGAGCTTTTCGGCGAACGTAAGGTATCCTTATTCAGCGCACCGGGACGCACCGAAATCGGGGGAAATCACACCGACCATCAACGCGGACGCGTACTTGCGGCATCTGTAAATCTTGACGTTATTGCCGTTGCTTCCAAAAACGACGACAACATTGTGCGCATAAAGTCTGCCGGATACGATATGGACGAAATTGACCTTAATCAGCTTATTCCTCTTGACAGGGAAAAGGAGCATTCCGCATCACTTATCAGGGGTGTTTGCGCCAAAATAAAGGATTTGGGATTTGAAATCGGAGGCTTTGACGCTTATACAACATCAAATGTACTTAAAGGGTCGGGGCTTTCAAGCTCCGCGGCGTTTGAGGTTCTGACAGGCACAATAGTAAGCCATCTTTTTAATGACGGTAAAATATCTCCTGTCGCAGTAGCGCAGATAGGACAGTACGCCGAAAATGTTTTTTTCGGCAAGCCAAGCGGTCTCATGGACCAAATGGCAAGCTCTGTCGGCGGATTTGTTTTTATCGACTTTAAGGACACCGGTAAGCCTGTTATCGAAAAGGTTGATTTTGATTTCGCCGGAGCAAATCACAGCCTTTGCATTACTGATACCGGAGGGAATCATGCCGATTTAACAAGCGAATACGCCGCTATTACGTATGAAATGCGTTCGGTTGCGGAGCAGCTTGACGGCACGGTTTTGCGTGATATTGAGGATGTTGATTTAATCTCAAAGGTCGCAGGGCTTCGCGAAAGCTGCACCGACCGCGCCATAATAAGAGCCTTTCATTCGCTTGAGGACTCAAAAAGAGTTTTGCATCAGGTCAAAGCCTTGCGCGACAATGATTTCGAGCAGTTTAAACGGCTTATTATCGAGTCGGGTCATTCATCATTTGAATATTTGCAGAATATATATTCTTCTGCGAATGTAAATGACCAGTGTGTTTCTCTTGCGCTTGCAGTCAGTCAAAGCGTGCTGAACGGCAGAGGCGCGTGGAGGGTTCACGGCGGCGGCTTCGGCGGCACGATTCAGGCATTTGTTCCAAACGATTTGCTCGATACATATAAAACCACAATGGAAAATGCTCTGGGAGAGGGCTGCTGCCATATTCTCAATATACGTCCTGTCGGGGGAACAAAGGTCTTTTAGGGGGATTAAACAATGACAGCCAAAGAAATTTTTTATGCTAAAATCAGCTCAGAACAAAACAAGGCAAGCTTTTTCGGCATTACCTTAAAGGAATTTTTCAACGGTCTTTCTGAAAAGCCCAAAAATTTTCTTGTATTAAAGGGTTTTTCTCCCGACTGCCGATTTGACGAGCGTCTTTATATTCCTTATGTCGGCGGCACACAAATGGAAAGCTATATAGAAAGCCTGACTGCCTCAGACGAACCCCTTTGTCTGCTTGATTTTGAGCATGTGTTTTATCTTAATGAGATGAGTAAGGATGAGCTTCCGCAGCTTCTTGCGCTTGGTGACACCCTTACGCTTGAAGGGGATTTTGTCCAAAAGCATGTGCGCAACAAATTTGTATATATAAAGCCTCCTGCCGACCGGTTTTCAGAGCTTCATCTTAAAAATGCCGATGACTTCTGGGAGATAATTGAAGCAAAGCTTTTATCCGGGCTTAAGGGAAGGAAAAAATCAATTCCTCCGATTCCTCCCGATGTAGCGGAACAGCTTACAGAAATATTCCGCAGAGGAGCAATAATCGACTGGGAAAAGAAATATTCAACCGGCATAAAGCTGTATGTGACAGGCGAAGCAGACACCCCTGAAACGCTTGCCGAAAGGCTTGAAAAAGGCAGGCTTTCACTTCGCTGTGTCCATTTAAATCTTGACAACAAAACTAAAAACTGGAAAATAGTATAAAGGCGTGTGTGTTTATGAAACAAAAAATCAATTTAGCCGTTATTTTCGGCGGAGCATCAAGTGAATACGGCGTTTCGCTGATATCCGCAAGCTCGGTTATAGATAATCTTAACAGGGCGGAATACGAAATAATCATGGTTGGAATCACCCGTGACGGAAGATGGTATCATTACAAGGGAGACACAAAACGCATTGCTGACGGAACATGGACTCAGTGCGATAATGATCAGTGTCTGATATCGCCCGACTCATCGGTTAAGTCGCTCATGGTCATTCAAAATGACAAAATAAGCTATATTCCGATTGATGTTGTATTTCCTGTTCTTCACGGTAAAAACGGCGAGGACGGTACAATTCAGGGGCTTCTTGAAATGGCTCAGGTGCCCTTTGTCGGATGCGGTATGACCTCCAGCGCCGCATGTATGGATAAGGCTATCACAAACACGCTGCTTTATTCGGGAGGAATCAAAAAAGCCGCTTTTGTATGGTTTTATGCCGATGAACTGGAGGATTATATTGACGAAATTGAAAACCGTCTTAAATATCCTGTTTTTGTCAAGCCTGCCAATGCCGGATCATCCATAGGTATCACGAAAGCCAAGGATAGGCAGTCACTTATAAAAAGCGTGCGTCTTGCGGCAGCTCACGACAACAAGATAGTTGTCGAGGAGGAAATCCAGGGACGTGAGGTTGAATGCGCGGTTATGGGCAATGAAAATCCCATTGCGTCTATTGTCGGCGAAATTGAACCGTGCAATGATTTTTATGATTACGAAGCAAAATACGAATCGGAAAGCGTGCTGCATATTCCCGCAAAGCTCTATAAAAAGCTGTCTGACGAGGTTCGGGAAACCGCTTTAAAGGCGTACAAAATCATGGGCTGTACAGGTCTTGCACGAATTGACTTTTTTATTCGAAGATATGACAGCATGGTCGTTTTAAACGAAATTAATACCATCCCCGGATTTACCTCCATCAGCATGTATCCAAAGCTTTTTGAAGCAAGCAACATCAAGTATTCTTTGCTGCTTGACGGTCTTATTGAATTAGCAATCAAGAGACAAGAGGCGGGAAATCAGAATCCGGATGAGGCAGAGGTAAGCGAATGAACAGTCCGATAGGCATTTTTGACAGCGGTCTGGGCGGTCTTACGGTAGTGCGGCAGGTTCACAAGCTGCTTGCGAACGAAAGCATTATATATTTTGGTGATACCGGCAGAGTACCCTACGGAACACGAAGCAACGAAACAATTGAAAAATATGCAAAGCAGGACATTGAATTTTTGCAAAAGCACAATGTAAAGATGATTATAGCCGCCTGCGGAACGGTTTCATCTGTTGTTCCGAATGCGGGCGAAGGTCTTGATGTTCCCTACACAGGTGTCGTTATTCCGTCAGCAAGAGCCGCTGCTTCAGCCACAAAAAACGGAAAAATCGGAGCAATCGGAACATCGGCTACAATCGCTTCACACGCATACAAAAAAAATATTAATATACTAAATCCTGAATTAAGCGTTTATGAATGCGCCTGTCCTTTGTTTGTTCCGATTGTCGAAAACGGCATGGCGGACGACATTGATATTGTTCTTCCTGCGGCAAAAAAATATCTTCTGCCCTTTGCCGAAAAGGGCATAGACACACTCATTCTCGGATGTACCCATTACCCTCTTTTAAAGGATGTCATCAGGCAGATTTTGGGCGACGGTGTTACACTTATTGATTCGGGCGAGCAAACTGCTTTTGAGACGGCAAAGCTTCTCAAAGAGCACAATATCTTATCAGATGAAAAAAAATCAGATGATGAATTTTATGTCAGCGACGCAGTACAGGGCTTTTCGGAAATCGCTTCACTCTTTCTTGGACTTGACATTTCCGATAAAACCTTCAGAGCCAACATATGATTTAGCATATAATCTCGAGAGGACGAAAATTTAATGGACGACTACATAATATCAATAACCGGCAGCCAAATCGACGGTAATGATGAACAGGAAATCAGCATGACCACCACCGGCTCTTATTATAAGGACAACGACAATTATTACATATCTTATCTTGAAACCGATGATTTGGGAATCCCGAACACAACGACCACTCTTGAAATTGACCCGTCACAGGTTAATATCATACGTGAGGGCGGCATAAAATCCAAAATGATACTTCAAAAGGGACGCAGACACCTTTGTGCATACGAGACGGGCATGGGACATCTTATGGTTGGAATCTGTGCCGAAAGCATAAGCGCCGACCTTACCGAAACAGGCGGACAGCTGTATTTTTCATATGCAATGGATATCAACAGCGAGCTTGCCGGTACAAACAGGATTCATATAAGTATTAAGGAGAATAAATGTAATGTCACAGCTAATCATTAACGCACGCAGGGAATTACGGGATATTATACTTTCGGCTTTATCGAGAGCTGTTTCGGACGGGGAAATTTCCTCCGAACCGATTCCGGATTTTACAGTTTCAATTCCCCAGAACAAATCCTTTGGAGATTACGCGACCAATGCGGCAATGGTTGCGTCAAAGGCTCTTAAAAAGAACCCGCGCGAGCTTGCCGAAATTATTATTTCAAAGCTCAGTCTTGACGGGACAAGCTTTGAAAATGCGTCTATTGCCGGTCCCGGATTTATTAATTTTACGCTTGCCGACCGATTTTGGGCGGACACTCTTAACGATGTTCTTAAAAAAGGCAGTGAGTACGGAAAAAGCAAGCCTGTTAAAGATAAAAAGGTTTTGCTGGAGTTTGTTTCTGCCAATCCGACAGGACCAATGCACATCGGAAACGCACGCGGCGGGGCGTTAGGCGACTGCCTTGCGTCGGTTATGGATTTTGCCGGATACAGCGTCAGCCGTGAGTTTTATGTCAATGACGCAGGAAATCAGATTGATAAATTCGCGCTTTCGCTTGCCACACGCTACATGCAGATATTTGACCCTACCATGCCATTTCCTGAGGAGGGTTATCAGGGCGAGGACATAAAAGCTCTTGCAATGGAATTTGCCGACAAGCACGGCGATATCTATAAATCCGATTTTGATTTGCTTTTAAAGGATATCGTTGATTTTGCTCTGCCGAAAAACATTGCCGCGCTTAAGTCTGACCTTCTTGAATACCGTATTGAGTACGACCGCTGGTTTTGCGAGAGCGAAATTCACGAAAACGGCGAGCTTGCCGAAACGATTGAGCTGTTAAAATCCAAAAATCTTACCTATGAAAAGGACGGCGCGCTTTGGTATAAGGCTACCGACCACGGCGGCGAAAAGGACGAGGTGCTGATTCGCGCCAACGGCAACAGCACATATTTTGCCGCCGATATCGCCTATCACCGCAACAAATTTCTGCGGGGCTTTGACCTTTGTATTAACGTATGGGGTGCCGACCATCACGGTCATGTTGCACGTATGAAGGGCGCAATGGAAGCGCTGGGCTTTGACCCGAATGCTCTTGAAATCGCACTTATGCAGATGGTTCGTCTTGTCCGAAACGGCGAAACCGTAAGGGTTTCAAAGCGGACGGGAAAATCCATCACGCTTAAAACTCTGCTTGAAGAGGTTCCTGTTGATGCCGCGCGGTTTTTGTTCAATCTTCGTGAATCGGGAACGCAGTTCGATTTTGATTTAGAGCTTGCCGTTCAGAAAAGCAACGAAAATCCTGTTTATTACGTCCAGTATGCGCACGCGCGTATTTGCAGCATAATCCGCAATCTGAAAACCGAGGGAATCGTACTCGGAGAGCGTTCCTCCAAACAGCTAATGCTCTTAAATGCACCTGAGGAGCGTGAGCTGATACGTTTTATATCTATCTTTACAGATGAAATTATATCCGCCGCAAAGGAATACGAGCCGTCAAAAATTACACGGTATCTTGTTGACCTTGCGACACATTTCCATAAATTTTACAGCGCCTGCCGTGTGAAGGGTGAGGAGCAAGACCTCGCGGAAGCACGTCTTTCGCTATGCAGCGCAACCAAAATAACTCTTGCAAATGCCATGAAGATACTTAATATTAACGCTCCGGAACAAATGTGAGGATGAGGCACAAATGAAAATACTTGCAATTGAATCCTCCTGTGACGAAACGGCGGCGGCGGTCGTTGAGGACGGAAGAAAAATTCTGTCAACGGTTGTTGCATCACAGGTTAACGAGCACGCGCTTTACGGTGGTGTCGTTCCCGAAATTGCCAGCCGCCGTCACTGCGAATCAATATCCCAAATAACGAAGCAGGCGCTTGACGAGGCGAACACCTCACTTGAAGGTATTGAAGCCGTAGCAGTGACAAGCAACCCGGGTCTTATCGGTGCACTTTTGGTCGGTGTCAACTTTGCCAAAGGAATTTCCCTTGCATCCGGACTGCCGCTTGTTTCCGTTCATCATCTTCGCGGTCATATTGCTTCAAATTATATTGCGTATCCAAATCTTACACCGCCGTTCCTTTGCCTTGTTGTTTCGGGAGGTCACAGCCATGTCGTTATGGTTTCAGATTACACGCATTTTGAAGTAATTGCCAAAACACGCGATGACGCGGCGGGAGAAGCCTTTGACAAAGCCGCAAGAGCTATGGGGCTTCCGTATCCCGGAGGTATTTATCTTGACAGGGAAGCCGAAAAGGGTGATGATACAGTATATGCGCTGCCACGTCCGAGGGTGGACGGAAGTCCTCTTGATTACAGCTTTTCGGGACTTAAAACAGCCGTCATCAATATCATTCACAAGCATAATCAAAAAAACGAAGCGATTAATGTACCCGATATGTGCGCTTCATTCAGAAAAAGAATTGTTGAAATTTTGCTTGAATCCCTTTTTACCGCGTCAGAGCAAACAGGCACAACAAAAATCGTGGTCGCGGGAGGTGTTGCAGCCAACAGTCTTTTGAGAAAAGAATGCAAGCGCATTTGCTGCGAAAAGGGCTGCGAGTGCTATTTGCCTCCGATTTATTTGTGCGGAGACAATGCCGCCATGATTGGCGCTCAGGGATATTTTGAATTTCTTGCGGGGAACACGACAGGTCTTGATTTAAACGCAAAAGCGTCATGTGAAATAGGTTGAAAAGAGTTGTAATAATTTGAATATTATTGTTAAACACACAGGCGGCTCAATCGCCTTTGATATCGAAAAAAACATGAAAATCTCCGATTTGCTTTCCGAAAAGGGGATTTTTATTGACCGTCCGTGCGGCGGAAAGGGGACCTGCGGAAAATGCAAGGTCATTGCTTCAGGCTGTCTTTCAGAGCCTGCCGACAACGAAAAAAAGACGCTCAAGCATCAGCTTGCAGACGGTTATCGGCTTGCATGTGAAGCAATACTTGAGGGTGACTGCACAGTAGCTTTATCGGATGAAGCATC
>JGI994J12354_10004815_pt1 | contig 11940 bp, 10 predicted proteins | sample IntmicLarv3ML3BL_FD_12354 | JGI IMG/M metagenome (IMG submission 12354) | reverse complement strand
TGCCGGTGTCGGCAAAGGTGGCCGNCCCCGCCGTCAGCGGCTTGCCCATGGCATTGGCCAGGCGGGAGAGCATGGCGGCCGCCTGCTCGCGGGTCAGCTTGGCGTCGGGGTCGAAGCGGTCATCCCCCACGCCGTTGACCACACTGATGGATGCCATCTTGAGCACATTTTCATCGGTGGTATCCAAGAAGGATATGGAGGTTTTCAGGATTTCCTGGCCCATAGCGGTCTCATAGAGGGCGACGGCTAGGGCGCAGAACTCGGCGCGGGTGGTGGCCTGGGTGAACTTGGATTGCAGGGTATCGGGCACCAGGCCCGCAGCGGTGGCCTCGGTGACATAAGCGGCGGCCCAGGAGGAGGGCACTTCGGCGATGGGCTGGGTGGGGGTTTGGATTGTTTCGTTTACAAAGCCAAAACAAATAATGGCATGGGGTTCACTCAAGCTTTGGCCGATGAAGCGGCTGATAAACCATGAGCCGTCTGCAATCTCGGTCTCAGACACAAACTCTCCATCTTCATTTTCCTTGGTGATTGAATGCTTGGAAATATCTAGTGCGTAATTGGATAGGTCGTCGATAGAAGCGTACCTCATTGATTGCGACTCCCAGCGTGCTTCCAACTCACCGTCAGGCAGGAGGTTATGCGCAAAATCAAAAATACCATAGACATTTACATCAGACAATCCTATATCTTTCCAATGAGCGGAACCCGGATAAACCGATTCATCAATCTCAACGGTGAGGTCAGCGCCGCTCGAAGGCACCCAATATACCGTTTTTTCGCCCACGGATACCCCATTGATATCTTGAATATTAAGTACACTCTCACGAACGACATTATGGATGGTAACTGATATGCCATCCCCAGTTAATGTCGCGGTGTACGGTGCTTCCGCCGCCATCGCAGGAACCACCATACCCATACAGAGTATCAGGGCCAAAAACAGGGATATTGCTCTTTTTCTCATTGTTTTCATCTCTTTTCCTTTTGTATTGTCGGAGCATTATACCTATTCTATACCATTTCGTTTTGAAGGTCAATATAACAAATTGTTTTATCTATACTTTTGTGTATCTCGAAAACACAAAGGGGCAACACGAAATGTATATCAGAGTGCGCGATTTGCGGGAGGACAAAGACCTGCGACAGCAGACTATAGCCGAGTATCTGCATTGTTCGCAGGTGTGTTATTCTTATTACGAGCTGGGCAAGCGGGATATCCCCACTGATGTGCTCATCAAGCTGAGCCAATTCCACGGCACCAGCGTGGACTATCTGCTGGGCCTCACCGACGAACCGGCTCCCTATCCGCGCAGCGGGAAATAAAAAGGAAGCAAGCCACGCTTGCTTCCTTTTTGTCAAGACTAAATCAAATCATCGCCCGCTGGAACGCGCCCAGCGCCTTGCCAAACTCCACCTGCACGCCCGTCTTGTGCAGGGCGCGCTCGACGGCGGCAACGGTGGCCACCAGCTCGTGGGTGTCCACGTTGCCCATGTGCCCCAGGCGGAACATCTTGCCGGCGTAGGCGCCCAGGCCGCCGGCCACGATAACGCCCTCGGCCAGCAGCGCGGCCCGGAAGGCGGCGTCGTCGACACCCTCGGGATAGAGCAGATTGCTCAATGTCACGGCCCGCAGGCCCTCCTTGGCCAGAGGGATGATGCCCAATTCAGCCATGGCGGCCCGCATGGCGGCGCTGATTTTCCGGTGGCGGGCGAAGCGGGCATCCAGCCCCTCCTCCTTGATGATGCGCACCGATTCCTTGAGCGCCCACACCATGTTGATGGCCGGGGTGGCGTAGTATTTGCCGGGGTCTTGCATGATGGGCAGCCACTTGTCAAAGTCGACGTAGAACTCGGGGATGGTGCCGAGGCTGACCCGCCGGGCCATGGCCCGCTCGCCGGCCCACAGCATCATGAGGCCGGGGGCCACGCCGAAGGCCTTCTGGCTGCCGGTGAACAGGATGTCGATGTTCCAGGGGTCGACCAGCTCGCGCTCGCCCGCCGTGGCACACACGCCGTCGACGATGTAGAGGGTATCCGGGAACTTGGCGCGGATCATGGCGCCGATTTCCTCAACGGGGGCGCACACGCCGGTGGCGGTGTCCACATGGGTTACCGTGATGGCGGCGTAGGGCTTTTCGGCCAGCTTGGCCTCGATGGCGGCCACGGGCACAATGTCGCCCCAGGCGCACTCGAGCACATCGACGTTTAGGCCCTTGCGGCTGCAAAGGTCGATGAAGCGGTCGCCAAAGAAGCCGTGGCTGACGATGAGCATGTTGTCGCCCGCTTTGGTGGCGTTGGCCACGGCCATCTCCATGGCCATGGTGCCGGTACCGGCCACCACGAAAACCTCGCCGGCGCACTGCCACAGGCTCTTGAGGTCGGCCAGCAGATTCTTAAAATCCTGCACGAAGCCGGGGTCGCCGAAGGCGGCCACCTCGCGGCCCATTTGCTCCTGAATGCTGCGCACCACCGGGGTGGGGCCGGGAATCATAACCAGTCGTCTGTTTTCCATCTCTCTCGCTCCTTTATAGGAAGGTTATTATTTGCATATTTATTGTACCGCTTCGCACCCGCTTTGGCAAGGGGAAAGCGTGGACAAATGGGCGCGGTGCGTGATAAAATGGGGGCGGTAGGGGCGGCCTTTGGCCGTCCGGCCCTTTGCCCTTAAATCCCCACAAAAGAAAAGAGGCCCTCGCCATGCGTATACTCTTCATCGGCAACAGCCACACCTTTTTCCACGATATGCCCCATATGCTGCGCCTGATGGCCGCCTCCCGCGGCGTTGAGGTGTGGCCGGTGCAGAACACCTCGGGCTTCAAGGGTCTCGAATGGCACGCCACCCAGCCCGATGTGCGCTTCAACATCCTCTTCGGCGGCTACGATGTCATCGTACTGCAGCACCGGGCCCACCCCTTTCCGGGGGTCGAGAGCCTGTTGGCGGGAGCCGCCCAGCTCATGCCCTATGTCGAGCGCAGCGGCGCCCGGGCCGTGGCCTACATGACGTGGAGCGAGCTCGATAACCCCCAGGGCCAGGCCGCCATGTGTGATGCTTATGAGGCCCTGTGCGCCGAGTATCCGGGTATGCAGTTGTGCCCCGTGGGCCGGGTGTGGCAGGCCGTGCGGCGCGAGGCACCCGAGCTGCCCCTCTACCACACCGATGGTAAGCACGCCGGCCCTCTGGGGGCCTACCTGGCCGCCGCCTGCTTTTTCCGGCTGATTACGGGACAAAAAGCGGCCGGCCTGCCCCATCATCTGGATATGGGCAAGCCGGCCTTCTTAGGTTTGGATTTGTCAGATGGCCTCAAGCAGGATTTCTCCTGCCCCACCGTCTATGATTTGGATATCGATGCGTGCATACGCATCTGCCGCACCGTTGATGCCGTCTTCGAGGCCGAGGGTTTGTAAATTAATCGACCCAGGCCGCGTACTCGGCCCCCGAGGCGTTCCAGGTCTGGTATCCGCCGTCCAGGGTGAGCAGGTTGTTGTCCTCGCCGAAATGGATACCGCGCAGCAGCTCGGTGGCCTTTTTGGCAAAGGCCCCGCCCTTGTAGCACAGCACCACATAGGTCAGGCCGGGCACCGGGCCCTCGTTGCCGGTGGCCGATTGGAGGGCGGCCTTGAGGTTTTCGAGGCTCACCGGGTCATCGCTGTTCTCCCCGTGGGTGACCGGCGCCGAGAGTGCCCCCTTGATGTGCCCCATGGCATAGTCTTCCGCCGAGCGCACGTCGAGCAGGATGTAGCCCGCCGTCTCGTTTTCCAGGATGCCCAGCAGGGTCTGGGACGGCATCATCTCCATGACGGTCTCGGCCGGGGCCGTGGTGCCGCCCGGAACAGACGGCATGGGCAGCGTGATGCCCGATTCAACCTCGGTGCAGCCCCACAGGCCGAGGGCCAGGGCGCACAGCATCAGGCAGGATATGAGGCGTTTCATGGATAGGTTACCTCCGGCATTTTTTATTATCATAGCATAAAAGGGCATATTTGATAAGGGGTTTATTGAACGGAATATTCTTTGGGGAGGGGTCTGTGGCGCGCAGTGCCACAGATCCCTCCCCCAAAACCCCCTCAAAAGGGCAATTACCAATTATAGACAACCTCAAGCTTGCCGTGCATGTTGGTGTTGGCCACCGTGAAGGTCTTGGTTACGCCGCCACCCTGAAAGGTGAGGGTGAACGGCCCCGCGCCGCTGGTGAAGGGCTGGCTCAAGACATACTTGCGCGACACCCGGTAGTTCTCCCCGGCCTCCACGTCGGAGGAAAACTCGGTGGCGCTGCCCGAATGGCCGGTGATGGTGTAATTGAGCGTGCCCGAACCGCTGAGCACGGTGAAATCAATGATGATTTCGCCCCGCTGCACCGCACCGTCCTGGGCGGTGTATGGCGTGGAGGCGTAGAGGCCGGTCACCTCAATGACGACATCCCCCACAGGCTGGGGCTCGGGTTTAACGGGCTGAGACGGCTCGGCCGCCCGGATGGGCAGGGGCATCTCCCCCGCCGGCCTGCCCGGCATGGCGATGGTGCCGCCCAGCAGTGTGCCTGCCTGGGTGGGGGCGGTGAACAGGGCATTGTAGGCAATCATGGCGGCGTTATCCCGCACAAAGAGGTTGCTGCGGCTGTATTGGCTGTGGCAGGGCGCACCGATGAGGCCGATGCTCAACGCCTTGTCATAGGCGGCACTCCAGGTGAAATCGACGCCGTCCTGATACCCCATGGCCCGCAGGGTGAAGGTGAGGAACTGGGCCGCTGTCATAGCATCGTTGCTGCCGAAGGTCTGGGCGCTGTAGCCGTTGGTGATGCCGCTCTCCACGGCGTAGCCCACATAGGGCACCGCCCAGTCGGGCACATCGGTGAAGGTCAGGCTCCCCTTCCAGGCGGCAGCGGCCTCGGCCTTGCCCAGAATGCGCAGGGTCATGACAACCCCGGCGGCGCGGCTGAGGGGCTGATCCAAATCAAAGGAGCCCGCCGAGCCCAAAAAGAGCCCCTGCTCCCACAGCAGGCCGGCATAATGGGCGTAGAGCGGCTTATAGCTGCCGCCCGGGCCGGCCATATCATAGCCCAGCTTTTGGGCAATGTCGCCCAGCGAGGCCGGCGCGCCATCCCAGGTGATCCCCTCGGGCACGGCAGCCAAAGCGGGCAAGCCCATGAGCATGGCGAGGACGAGAGCGAGGGCGAGCAATTTTTTCATAACAGTAGCCTCCACAATTAGGATGATTAAAATAGGTGGGGGTTGCCTCCTCCCCCAAAATGAATAAACTCGTTCAAAAATACCTTTTTGAATGCCATTTGCCCTTTCCCTACAATTCCAGCAGCCGCACAGCCTTGATATACTCGGCAATGCCCGCCGCCACCTTTTTTGCCTCGTGCATGGCCAGCACGACGCTGGCCGGGCGGTGCACCACATCGCCGCCGGCAAAGATGCCCTTGCGGGATGTCATGCCATAGGGCCGCTCCTTAATCACCACATAGCCGCCCTCGTCGATGTCGATGCCGAAGGTGGTCGACACAATGCGGTTGGCCGGGCGCGAGCCCACGGCCAGGAATACCTTGTCGGCATCCATGGTGCGGGTGCCATCCGGCCCCTTGACCAGCAAAGCGCACAGGCGGGTGCCCTCGCCCTCGTAGGCCGTGGGCACGGTGTTCCACATAAACTTGACGCCGTCCCGGACGGCGGCCTCATACTCGCTGTGCAGCGCCGTCATGTTCTCCGGGCCGCTGTGGGAGAGCAGGGTCACCGACTCGGCCCCCAGCCGCACCGCTGTGCGGGCGGCGTCCATGCCCACATTCCCGGCCCCGATGACGACCACCTGGTCGCCCTCGTTGACCATGACCTCCTCCCGGGGAATCTGCCCGCTCTGGAAGAGGTAGTGGGTGCGCAGCAGGTAGACCGATTGGATGACGCCCTCCAAATCCTTGCCGGGGAGGTCTAAATCCTTGGCCACGGCGGTGCCCGAGCCGATGAAGATGGCGTCGAAGCCCTGCCCCAGCAATTCATCCACATTGAGGTTTTCGCCCACCACGCAGTTGACCTCGAAGCGCACACCCAGGGTTTCGATGGTCTTGACCTCGCGGCGGACAATCTTCTTGGGCAGGCGGAAGGACGGGATGCCGTAGAGCAAGATGCCCCCGGCCTCGGAGAGGGCCTCGAAGACGGTGACATCGAAGCCGATTTTAGCCAAATCGCCGGCCACGGTGAGGCCGGCCGGGCCCGATCCGATGACGGCCACGCGCCCTTGGGTCTTTTGCAGCACCTTGTCGGCGGGCAGCTCCATATCAAAGGCGAAATCAGCAATGCAGCGCTCAAGCTCGCCGATGCGGATGCCCTCGCCTTTTTTGCTCAGCACACAGTGGCCCTCGCATTGCAGCTCGTGGGCGCACACCCGTCCGCACACGGCGGGCAGGTTGCTCTTGCGGGCGATAATCTTGCGGGCCTCGCCCAAATTACCCCTGCCCAGGGCCTCGATGAACTCCGGGATGTCATTGGAGATGGGGCACCCCTCCTGGCAGGAGGGCTTTTTGCAGTTGAGACACCGGTTGGCCTCGGCAATAGCCTCTTTTAGGGTCAAAGGCTTGTTCAAATCGAGCTTCCCCCTTCGCGCGGACGTATATTATTGCGCCTTTTTACGCTTGGCCACAGCCTGCAGCAGCCCGAGCACGATGGAGAGCACCGCCGAGAGAAAAACCCGGTAGCTCCCCGGCAGCAAAAAGGTGACCGTGTGGGCCGGAATCCAGAAAAACGGGATGGCCTTGAGGGCCACAAAGCCGACGAAGCCGGCCCAGTCGACAGCCCGGACGGCCTCGAGCAGCCCGCCCTTTTTTCCGTCCACGCGGCGGTCAATCATGGTATCGCTGATGCGGTGACCGGCCATCATCACCGGGCCGAAGGTAATGTTCATCACCACGCTGGTGAGCAGGGCGGTGACAAAGGCGTTGCCGGCCAGAGGCAGTACGCCGCTTTGCTGGGCGGCCACCACGCCGCCGGCAAAGACCGGCATGAGCCCGGCCATCATCATGCCGATGACGCCCCACACGGCGGCCTTCATCAGCGCGCCCTTGGGGAAGGCAAAGGCACCCCCCGCAAAGCGGGCGGCCAGCACCTCGCCGGTGGTGGCCAACAGGGCAAATTTCAAAAAGCCCATCAAGTACGGATGGGCGGCGCTCAAGCTCAAAAAGCCGGCGCGCGTGGCCGGAATGCTCAAAATGGCGGCGAAAATCGCCGGCACCAGAACAGAAAAAGCCATGGGCCAAAGGGTTTTGGGGGTTTTGCCGTTCAGGGGAATCATCCTTCCGGAGGATACATTCTTACTATATGATTATTGTATCGCATGAAAGGGTATGCGTCAAGGGTGCCCCNGTCCCTTGCAGGGGACGGGGGCACCCTCTTTATCTCACGCGCTGTCTGTGCTATACTAACCCTGCAGGCCCCCCTTCCCTGCCGAAAGGATGAAAACCATGCCACAGATTTGGACCATGGGCGAGCTTTTGTGCGAAATCATGCGCCCCGAGGCCGATATGCCGCTCGATGAGGCCGGTGTCTTCCTCGGTCCCTTCCCCAGCGGCGCGCCGGCCATTTTCATCGACACGGCGGCGAGGCTCGGCTGCACCACCGGCATCATCGGCGGCGTCGGGCGCGATGACTTTGGCCGCTGCATCGTCAAGCGCCTCGAGAGCCACGGCGTCGATTGCCGCCAGGTGCAACAGCTGGACGGTGCCACCGGCGTCGCCTTTGTCACCTACTTCGGAGACGGCTCGCGCCGCTTCCTCTTCCATTTTTCCGACACCCCGGCCACCCGGGCCAAGGCCCCTGCTCAGGATATCTACGGCGATGACGCCGCCTTTTTCCACATCTGCGGCTGCTCCCTCATGGCCAGCGCCAGCTTCGGGGCGGAAATTTTGTCGGTGATGGACACCCTTGCCGCCCGCGGGGTCAAGATTTCCTTCGACCCCAACATCCGCCCCGAGCTCATGTCGGACGGCACAGACGCCATCGCCCGCGCCTTGGCCGCCGCCCACGTGCTGCTGCCCGGTGAGGCCGAGCTGCTCGCCCTCACGGGCTGCGCGGACATTGAGCGCGCTGCCGCGCAGTGCTTCCAAAGCCCACGGCTCGAGCTTCTGGTGCTCAAGCGGGGCAACCGCGGATGCACGGTTTTCACCCGGCAGGCCCGCACCGACCTGGGCGTCTACCCGGTCACCGCCGTCGACCCCACCGGGGCGGGGGACAGCTTCGATGCCGCCCTGCTCTGCGGCCTTCTGGCCGGCAAGAGCCCGGTGGAAGCCGCCAAAGAGGCCTCGGCCGCCGCCGCCCTCAACACCGCCGCCTTCGGGCCCATGGAGGGCGATATCTCGCCCCGCACCGTCGCCGCCCTCATGGCGGGAGGTGCGCTGTAATGGGCATCCTCCGTGACATCCTGGCCCGCCGGGGCAGCGGCGGCCCGTTGGGCCTGCCCTCCTTTTGCACGGCCAACCCCCTGGTTCTTGAAGCCGTGCTGGGTTATTGCGCGCGGCATAACCTGCCCGCCCTCGTCGAGGCCACGGCCAATCAGGTCAATCAGTTTGGCGGTTACACAGGCATGAAGCCTCAAGATTTTGCGGCCTTCGTCCGCGATTTAGCCCGGAAATCCGGGCTTCCCGAAGGTCAACTCATCCTGGGCGGCGACCATCTGGGCCCGCTGACCTGGGCCAGCGAGCCCGAGGCCTCGGCCATGGAGAAGGGCGAGGCTCTGGTCGCCCTCTACGCCGCCGCAGGGTTCGGAAAGCTCCATCTGGACACCAGCATGCGCCTCGGTGATGACGNCCCCGCCGTCCCACTCCCCGTTGCGGTGGCGGCCCGCCGGGGCGCCCGGCTGGCCCGCGCCGCACTGAACGCCTGGCGCGGCACGGAGCCCCCCGCCTTCATCATCGGCAGCGAGGTGCCCATTCCCGGCGGTGCTTCCGGGGAGGAGGACGACCTCTCCCCGACCACGCCCGAGGCGCTGGATGAGGCCATCACCGCCTACCGGGCTGCCTTCGAGGCCGCGGACATCGCAGACGCGTGGCCTCTGGTGGCGGCTGTGGTGGTGCAGCCCGGGGTGGAGTTTTCGGGCACCGGGATTCACCCCTACGATTCGGCTAAAGCCGCCCCCCTCATGGCGGCGCTGGGGCAATACGAGGGCCTGGTTTTCGAGGGTCACTCCACCGATTATCAGCCCCTGCCCTGCCTGCGGGCCATGGCGCAGGACGGCGTCGCCCTCCTCAAGGTGGGCCCCGAGGTCACCCTGACTCTGCGGGAGGCGCTTTTTGCCCTCAGCTTCATGGAGGATGCCCTGTCGCCCGACGAACCGTCCCGCTTCCGTCAAACCCTCGAGGCCGCCATGGTGCAAAACCCCGCCCACTGGCGGGGACATTACGGCGGCAGCGCGGACGCGCAGGCCCTCCAGCGCCAGTACAGTCTTTCCGACCGCTGCCGCTATTACATGGCCGAGCCCGAGGTTAAGGCCGCTCAGGCGCGGCTGCTGCGCAACATCGACGCCGGCGCGCCGCCCATGGGTCTGGTGCGGCAGTTTCTGCCTCTGGCCGCGCCGGAATTGACACCCGGCGACGCCCTGCCCCCGGCCCGGGAGCTGGTGATTCGGCATGTGGAATCCGCTGTTTTGAGACGATATTTTGGCGCCGTAACCGCGTAAATTCGATGCAAAAAGCCCGCCTTTCCTATCGAAAAGGCGGGCTTTTTTTGCTGAAAACGGGCGATAGCGCGGCCTATCTCTCGCGCACCCACACCATCATCTCGCCCTTTTCCCGGTTACCCCAGCAGTAATAGGGCACGTAGCGCAGGGCGGTCTCGGCCAGGGCTGGCCTGTCCTCGGTGTAGAGGGGCGCGCCCTCAAGGCTCTGCCGCGCGCCGCTGGCCGTGAGGCCGGTGGCCAGGCCGAGGCTGTCAGGCAGTGCGGTCTCACTCACCGCTCCGGTGGGATTAACCAGCAGATTCCACAGCTTGGCGCCGTTGTCGCACTGCTCAACACAGTAGACCAGCGGCCCGCGGGTGAGGGCCACCTTGCCCGCGTTAAAGGGCACCCGGTCATCGCACCGCACGAAGGCGGGGCTCACGTCGAAGGCGACCTCGACGGTGTCGCCCGCCTGCCAGTCGCGCTTCAGGGTGATAAAGCCGCCCGCCACGGTGGCGGCCATCTGGCGGCCGTTGATGGTGAGGTTGACGCCGTGGCACCATTGTGGGGCCCGCAGGCCGAGGGTGAAGGTGCCGCTGCCCTGCTCCACTGTGATGCTCGCCTTGCCCTGGCGCAGATAGTCGCCGCGCTGACGCAGGGTAACCTCGCCGCCGCCAAGGGTCAGAGTCGCCGATGAATTGATGTAAAGGCCGATGTCGACCCGGTCATCGCCGGCCGCGTAGATGTACTGCCCCAGCCCCAGCAGCGTGCGCAGCACGTTGGGCGGGCAGCAGGCGCAGCCGTACCAACCCTGGCGCACCTCCTTGACATCCCGCAGGTCGTGACGCTTCTGGCTGCGCTCGGGCCACACCTCCATGGGGTTGACATAGAAGAACCCGGTGCCGTCCATGGACACGCCGGCCAGCACGGTGTTGTAGAGGGCGCGCTCCAAGGTATCCAAGTACCCGGCCTCTCCCGTGGCGCCATGGAGGCGCTGGCACAGCATCATCAGGCCGATGGAGGCGCAGGTCTCGTTGTACATGCGGTCGTTGGGCAAATCGTAGGGGAAGGAGAAGGCCTCGCCGTCCCCCATGGAGCCGATGCCGCCGGTGACATACATCTGGGTGCCCTCGATGTCGTCGTAAAGCCGTTGGGCGGCCTCCATCAGGGTGTCGTCACAGGCGTCGCCCACATCGACCATGCCGGACAGCATGTAGACCTCGCGCACGGCGTGGCCGACGGCGTGGGCCTGCTCGCGCACCGGCGCGTGGGCCTGCTGGTAGGAGTAGGGCTCGGGGCCGTGGTCGCGGAAGTACTTGACCGGCGGCTCGCCCAAAGCGGCCCGCTGCTCGCTCTCCAAATCGTAATAATAGGGCTGATGGCCCCGGGTGTCGAGCAGGTACTTGGCCAGCTTCAAATAGCGCTCCTCCCCGGTGACCCGGTAGAGCTTGTAAAGGCCCAATTCAATCTCCTGATGGCCGGGATAGCCGTGCATTTTACACTCCTCCGGGCCGAAAACGCTGTCGATGTGGTCGGCAAAGCGGCAGGCGACACCCAGCAGATTATCCTTACCCGTGGCCTTTTTGTAGGCTACGGCGGCCTCCATCAGGTGCCCGGCGCAGTACATCTCGTGACCGGTCATCACGTCGCCCCAGGGGCGCAGGCCGCGGAGCGTGACATTGTTGTTGAGATAGCCGTTCTCCTGCTGAGCGCCCTCGATGAGGGCGATGGCTTCCTCAGCGCGGGCCTCCAGCGCGGCGTCGGGACAGGTTTCCAGGCTGTAGGCCACGGCCTCGAGCCACTTGTAGAGGTCGCTGTCCTGGAAGCGATAGCCGTAAAATTCGCCCTCCTCCTGGCCACAGGCGATGCGGAAATTCTGGAGACAGCGGCTGGGCGGCACGCCCTCGACCTCGTCGTTGAGGGCACGCCACATATAGTCGATGGAGGTCTTGCGGGCCGTCTCGATGCGGCCCGTCCAGAAGGGGTCGTCGATGCGGACATCCCTCAAGGGCAACGGGTTGAGCTTGGGCATGGTGGTTTCCTCCTCTTTGTTAATGTAGGTTTATGACCGTGGGGTTTCACCCCACACCCGACAAACTTTTTGAAAAAAGTTTGAACAAAAACTTCATGAAATTGTGCGAAGCGCAATTTCCAAAAGTTTTCGGGATTCTTAAGGGTGTTTTTCAAAACACCCTTAGGGGGTGTCTTCAAACCGGAAAGATGAGCAATGGCGAGATAGTTTTTTGGCCTGCAAGGCAAATTTTGTCGGCATAATTTATTTATGGCGATAAAATTTAACG
>JGI994J12354_10004814_pt1 | contig 11940 bp, 13 predicted proteins | sample IntmicLarv3ML3BL_FD_12354 | JGI IMG/M metagenome (IMG submission 12354) | reverse complement strand
TAAAAAGAGTTCGAAAAAATGAGAAATTTGATTGACTTATTCTTTTAAAGGGGTTAAACTAATAACAGTTGAGATAAAAGGTTACATCGCTCCCTTTCCATGGATACGGTATACTTATCGGTAATCATGGATAAGGGGGCTTCGATATTTATGGCAGCAACAGAACCGATTCGAGATAAAAAACAACTCCGGCAGATGGCGGAGTATTATTTGCAGCGCGGGCAATTTCGTAATTATGCGCTGATTGTTTTGGGGGCTTGCACGGCGCTCAGGATCAGTGATCTGCTTCGACTCACATGGGATGATGTTTATGATGAATGGCGTGGGAATTTCCGTTCGCATGTAACACTCACTGAAAGTAAAACAAAAAAACCGAAAACCATTGCGCTGAACAAACAGGCGTTACATGCGCTCCGCTTGTGTCTGCCGCATCGGCGGAGTAGCTTTATCTTTGTCAATAATCGCAGGGATGGACGGGCGATCAGCCGGGTGCAGGCCTGGCGGATTATTCGGGCGGCGGCTGTGGCTGTGGGGATTATGGGGAAGGTTGCGTGTCATAGTTTGCGGAAGTCTTGGGGGTATCATGCTTGGACAAGCGGGGAGATTTCGCCGGTCGTGATTATGGATATTTTTAATCATAGCAGTTATGAGATTACAAGGCGGTATTTGGGGATTGCTCAGGATGATTTGGATCGGGCTTATTTGGGGATGACGCTGTTTTGATGCGGAAAAGAACCATAACAATACCTGCCAAAAAAGCGGGTTGTTATGGTTCGAATATGAATTTGATATGTTTAGTTGTGGCTTCTGAGGGTGAGGGCTTGGTTTGGGTTAGGGTTTTTGAGGTTTTGGGACACATTTTTGCTAGAAATTATACTATCATTTTTTTAGATAATTCAAACAATCATCCAAATCCCAAGATACATCATCGGCGAGAAATAATGATTTCACTGCGCCGTATACTTTGACATAGTCATCGCTGTCTTCATCGTCACCATTAATCACATATGCGCCCGCATACGGAACGAGTCTTGGTTCTCCTAATTTAGCGCCCATGAATTCGGTTGGGATGGTATCGGTAAAATGTGAGTTCGGATATATCGAAAAATATTCAAGCGCGTCCAGATTCTTGAAACCATTGAACTCCATATCCAATTTTGCAATGAATTTTTGCTTGTTGTTAAAACCCATAGCCGCTTTTTCAATGAGATAAGGTGTGTCTATCTCTGCGCCTTGCGCGATTTCTTTTCGGGCATTGCTGGACAAATATTGCAAAACGTCATAAAGAGACACGTAACTTGGATCATCGGCTTTTTCGCCGGGGACAAGGAACTCCGCGACACTGCTGGGGTTGTTGAAATCCACTTTCACGCCTAACTTTTCGGCGACGCTAGTCAGTTGCTTGATGAATTTTTCCCCAGACTCGTTTGATTTTTCGTCTGAGGTTAGAATCATTTTTGATTCTTCTGTGTTTTGGGATTCGTTGGGGTTGCTCATTATGCGCCGCAGTATAGCAAGATGTTATTTATTTGTCAAACTTTTATAAAGCTCCATACATTCAGCGTAATTCTCAACACCGTCAGTATCAATGTGCTTTTCATCGCGCAAAGCGATCATTTTCTCAATTTCCTGCTTTGCTTCATCGACCTGTTTCAAAGCGGTGAAGCTTCTGAAGAGTAAACATCGGCATTCCAATTCATCCCGTGTCGTTGTCTTGATTTCCATGCTTTTCTTCGCATAAATAATAGCTTGCCGGGAATCTCCCGATAAAAACTGAACCTTTGCCATGTTGTAATAGGTGCCCGCCAAATCAGGATGCTGCGGACCTCGATTTTTCAAATCCATATCAATGGAAAGCTTCAAATGTTTAAGCGCAAGCGTGTAATCGCCATTTTTACAATAAGCCATCGCAATATTGTTGTGGTTCAAAGACAACCGTGGATCTTCTGGATTGTTTCTCTCGCGGATAGCCATAGATTCCAAATAATATCGTATTGATTCATCCAATCTTCCCTCAACATCCTGAAGAATCCGGGCATAGTTGTTGTAAGTGATTGCCAGGCTTGGATGATTGGGTTTCTCGGCATAGACTTCCTTCATGATCGGGATCGCAAGCTCCATGTATTCACACGCACCGACTATATCTCCGCTGTTTCTGAGAATAAACGCCATGGTTCGGTAGGTGTTTGCCAAGTGGATATCGCAATCAAAGGATAATTTTTTGCGAATTTCAATTGCCTTAAGCGCCATTTTTTTCGCCCTGTCAAAATCATTTCCTTGTTGCGCCAAAAGCCCCGCCAAATTATGATACGCCGCAGAAAGAAGGAGCGGGTCAGGATTGTCGGATTCTTCAGAAGCGGTGGCGGCAAGTTCCGCATAACGAATACCCTCCGTGTTCATGTCGCGGCTATCCGTGCAAATTTCAGCCAAAACATTATACAGGAGAGAAATCAAATTTTTGTCAATCGTATCATTCGATAACACGAATTTTTCCGCTGCCTGACCGTATTGCCACGCTAAACGGTAATCACCGTCTGCACGAAAAATGTTGGCCAAACGAATATGGAGTAAAACCATTTCTGCGGGGTGACTGGTCTCGTTTTTGAAATATTCCGCCACTTCCTGTGCATAGGGCGCAAATTCAAACACGTCAAATACGCTGGTTTTTTCTGTGAATTCGATACTGTCGATGAATGCCGATATTAACCGGGCACATTCAAAAAATGTCGGCACCAGTTCAGCCTTTACCGTATACGAAATAATCGGATGCATCAAATATCCATCTTCATCCTGCTGTAACCAGCCGGACGCATAGAGGTCATGAATCGCGTTGCTCTCATGATCCAAATCCAGCCAATCGCAGAGCAATTTCTGCCTCGTTGCCAGATATGGCAAGACCGCCATGTTTTTGAGGATATAAATTTTATCGTCGTCCGATTTTACGCCGGAAAAAGAGAAAACAATGCCAAATTGAGCAGACACCGCTTTGTTCTGCGCGGCCTCATCATTGTCCCAATTCGTATCCACAACGGTTTTGAGGTTGAAGGATTTTTCGATCAACTTCGCCAGCAATTCTGCAATAGATATATCAATGTTCCGGGCAGTTTTCGCCAACAGTTCCACCGCCAAAGTTAAATAGCCCGCCCGATGGACGACTTCGTTTACGAGGTCGTCTTTTTTCTTTTTATAGTAACTGTAAAACAGTTTTTTGCATTCAGATAAAGACAAAAAACCTAACTGTTTTTCGGTGAAGGTGTCGTCGTAGGGAGCGTCGCGGGAGGTGATGACCACATGGCAGTCCAGACTCGCTAATTCTTTATAATGCCACCCTGTCAGGCTGACATTATCAACGAACAAAACAAGACCGTTTCCTTTGTCGTTGATAAAAGTCAGCGTGTCCTGATACGCCTGTTCCATGTCGGAATCGTCTTTTTCGCAGATCACTTGATTGACAATTGACTGCTTAAAATCGCGATCAAACGTCACCCAACCCAAGTAAGGAAAACGGTTTTCTAAATCCGAAAACAACTTGCGGCACAATTGGGTTTTGCCAAGCCCGCCCATGCCGTGAAGCCAGATCGCTTGAGGTTTGTCCGATTTAAGCAATTTTTTAATATCGTCGAGTTCCTCGGTTCTGCCGATAAAATGCTGCACCGCGCGTTTGCTGTGTGCCGTGATACAACCGTCGTTACTTTTCGCATGATCTTTGGGCAGTGGGTCGGATGCGGATAGTATATCGATAAAAATCTCAGTGGCAAATTTTCCGGCATCGACTACATTACACAGCGCCAACAATTCTTTTTTCCTTGTTTTGCCAAAACGAGGGTGACTTTGCACGAAGTTTTTCAGATCTTTCAATAAAGATTTGATCGTATCTTCGGCGGCCGATTCTCCTTTGATCAAATTTGCGAATTTATCTCTATTAACAGAATGCAATAACACCTCGGCAGCCTTGGCGTAAATGCTGTTTTTATACAAATATGCACCGAACGTTCCGTCGTCCGACGAAATACAAACATCAATATCCGCATTGCAAATATTTTCAAATAGTTTTCTGACGAATTTTTGCTGTGAAAGTGATTTGCCATTCGCTATCCCATAGTAATTTTTCAGAATTTTTACAAAATCAATAAAGTCCTGAAAACCCCTTGTTTTCAAGGTTTCTCACCTCCGGTCTGTTAGATTTGCGTCCGTAGCGTCCGTAACGTCTGTGCGCGTCCCTGACTATTTTTGCCTGATATGAGACCATAGAGTAAGCCAAATTCCCCCGAATCCCTTTTCGCACAGTATACCACAAATCACAGGAGGCGGAAACTACCAACCCACAAAAATCAAAAGGAGGAAATACACATGCCAAACCCAAAACGACCGTGGCCCCCGGCGCACCAGAGTCAGACATCCCCAAAATCCAAACCCGAGCAGCTGGGCGTATTAGAAAGCTCCCGGCTGCGCAGATTAGGACGCCGCGACGGACAGCGTTGTTTGCCGAAACAGTATAAATCCGGCGATTGGACTTCACCGACACTGTCCCAGGAGACCAATGCCTACAACGAATTTTGCATCTTCAAATGGGGCGAGTTACAGGCGGAACATGAGAACAATTACAAGGAAATCACCCGGATTTGTCAGGAGCTTCCCGTGCTGGAGGAACAGCTGAAAAAGCATCGTCAAAATGCCCCGCCGCCCGCGGATTTAACCGAACGGATTAAGGGGGAGGAGAATCTTTCGGAGTCGCTTATCACCAACCGGAGGCAGCGGGAACACGAAAAACGTCATCTCGGCTACTTCAGCCGTCTCCGGCAGCTCGAAAGCCGGAGGGAGGAAAATTATCGTCAGCTGATGGAGTTATCCAGCGTGATTCAATCAGCGGAGAAAACAACCCGTATGGCCTGTGAGCGAGCCGCCGGAGTCACCGAACAGAGGATTCTCGCCTACTGGAACGGAATGCTTCAAACCCATCAAAAATTTAAAATACTTCCGCCCACCCCCGTGATCGTCCTTGAATCCAATGCTGAAACGGAATACTACGCGCAGAACAATCAAATTCAGGAGGATGTGAAACAAATCCTCGCACGCAGACAATGCGGCGGCACAGCCGCCAATATCCAAAGAACGGAGGAAGATTATGTTTCTGAACAAAAACAAAGATGACCGCGACACCGTCACGGATTTTAAACAGCGCAGTCCATTTGCCGGATATCGTCCGGTAGCGTATAAAATTTACGAACCATTTGTCAATTTCAAGCCTACGTTCGACGGCCATTTGGAAAGGCTGTGCGCCACGGAAATTGACGCTGGCAATAAAGGGGCTCTGGACGATGCGGTGGTCAACATGGCCGCCAAAGCGACCGAAGATCTCAAGCGGCAGCAAGCGGAGCACACGGATCAAATCCGCCGCATCTGTGACCGCCGCAGAGCCGACCGACGTGCTTTTGAGCAGGAAATGGAAAAACTGAAGTCGGCTCTTGCTGAAAACCAACAGGCCTTGGAAGAGGCCGAAGAGCGTTACACTGTAAATAAATTCTAGGAGGGGAATAAAAATCATGAGCAAAAACGTTTACAAGCTAGACAAAAAAGGCAATTTACACTTTACGGCACGAAACCAGCTGCACAAATCAAAATATAAATCGGACTCCGTTTGGAACAACACCTGGGTTTTAGGCATTATCATAGGATTTTGTGCACTCGCTGACTACGCTTCCTTTTCCTCACTTTTTTCCGCCATACTGTATGACGACGCTCTTTTGAGAGGGATTTGCATCGTTGGCATGGTAGTCATCATGGAATTCAGCCCGGCTTATGTCGGGTACAACCTGAAGAAAAAAGCCTGTGGCTATAACGTTGAGGCTCTGGCGATTATCGTGCCTCTACTCGCGTTCATTTTGGGTTGCGCCATCAATATCATTCTGAGGCTGGCGACGCATTCATTGGTCTTTCCGAATTTTTCCGACACCGCTACCTCTGTTATTGGCGACAGCGTCAGCGAATCCGGTAATTCGTCCAATTCCATTGTGTATGCCTGGTTTTTCGGAATCTTGCCCATAGCGACATCTTTACTTGCTTTCGGAGCTTCCTATTCCATGAGCAACCCACTGAAGCAAGAGCTTCAAAAACTCGAAGGGGAACGTATCAAACTAACTGACCAAATCGATCAGGTCGACGCGATTTTGGCGGAATATAGCCCTGACGAGGAATATTTGAGTCGTCTACTGTCGGAAGATGAATCCAAATACGACGCCGCTCTATCGATGATTCAAAACCAAAAACATGAATTTTTCAACTATGCCAGACAGAAGATTTCCGAGCATCTCGGCACTCCCGGAGCGACGAGCTATGTGGTGGAATATCCCGATTACAATGAGGAGGCGTATACTCGATGAAAAATTTTAACTTTCAGACACCCATTTATTTGATCGTCCTGATCGCACTGGTTCTGACGCTGTCCGGTTGTGACGATACCGATCCATACACAGAACAGACTCCCGTGGCGGTGGCCATTGTGCTGGAAAATCACGCGAACGCTTATGCCCCAAATCTCAGCAATCCCGATCTGGCTTCCGATGTGGCGCGTGCCACAATGAACGGCTTTGTTTCTGTCATTTGTTGCGACGGACGACCGTATGTCGTGAGCGCAGATCGCTATGAAATCCCGGAACAGTATCGACAAGCTGATCCCAAAAAGTTGGAATCCGACGCACAGTCAAAAGCAAATAAATTGCTCTCGAATTTGACTCAGGTCAAAGCGCAGTCACCCGAAGTGGACACGCTTGAATCGCTGTGGCAAGCCGTAAGTTCCTTTTCAATGGCACCGGTTAACAGCGAGAAGGTCATACATATATTGGACACCGGATTTTCCACGGTCGGCGCGCTTAATTTCCATAACAATTTGCTCACCGCTGAACCAGATATCATCGCCGACGAATTATTTAAACGCGGCGCGATTCCGGACTTTTCCGGCATTACAGTCAAGTGGGTTCAGATGGGCGATGTCGCGCCGCCACAGCCGCCTCTCTCTTATGCGCAAAACCGAAAATTACGCGCAATCTGGACAGCCATTATTGAAAAAAACGGCGGAACCCTGGAAATATCCGGCGCGCCGCCCAGTCGAGAAATCAACGATTCCAGCGAGTATCCTGAGATTTCCGTTGTCGATTTGCCGCCGGAAACGGCACTCGCTTTTGATCCTGACGAGATTATGGTGTTTGATGAACAGCGGGTGCAGTTTATCGGGGACAGCGCGCGATATGTCGATCCGGAGGCCGCCGTAGCCGCGCTGCAGCCGGTGGCGGAATATATGATTGCCCATCCGGAATTTAGGGGACTGTTGGTGGGGACGACCGCCACGGGGCGCAAAGATTTTTGCCGAAAATTATCCGAATCCCGCGCCGAAGCCGTCCGCGATACGCTGGTTTTTATGGGCGTGCCGGACGGACAATTAATCACGCGGGGGCTGGGGTTTGATGATCCGTGGCATGTTGCGGATCATGACGCAAAGGGCAAGCAGATTGAGCGGTTGGCGTCCCAAAACCGCAAAGTGGTGTTATTGTCGGCGGATTCTGAAGAGGCAAAAAAGATAATCGGATAACACTATTTTCCTTCCAGCTTTTTAATTCCTTCAACACTTCTGTTTTTTATCATCGAGGAAAGCTGTTCTCGCGCCAGCCGGTTAAGCTCCGCAATGCGCTCACTTTGCGAAATCCCTTTGCTTATGTACAACGCGTTTATATTTTCCAAATTGGCAAGAACCAGCAATTGCTCAATGGTCGCATAATCGCGGATATTTCCCTGTTTATCCGAATTAGATTTACGCCATTCCCCAGCGGTTACACCGAAAAGCGCCATGTTTAAAACGTCTGCTTCATCGGCATAGACAAAGGAATTTTGCTTTGCGGAAAGCGTTGGAGGAATCAGGTTTTCCTTGATGGCATCTGTATGGATACGGTAATTCACTTTTGATAAAATCCGTTTTACGTTCCATTCCAAAGAAATCCGGCTGTTTTCGTCGGATTTCAACCGTTGATAATCTTTGACGATATACAGTTCAAATTCAACTGAAATCCAGGCAGCGAATTTGAAAGCAATGTCTTTGTGTGCAAAAGTGCCCCCTCCGCGGCCGGAACGAGACTTGAGTCCGATTGCTCCGGTCGTGTCAATCCAACGCTGCGGTGAAAGTGTAAACGCGTTCGCACCGGCTTCACGTAAAAAGGCGTCGAATTCGACCCCTTTAAAATCCGGATTGTTGAGCTGCTCCCAGACGCCAAGATATTCTATCGTATTGCGCAGCCGCATCCAGTTGGCGACCACATCCTTAGGTTCGTGCAGGTTTTTGTATCGGGCAATATCCGTCAGGCTGATAAAATCATCATCAAAACCTTTTGACAGCACAGCGATTTCCATGCCTTGCGCATTAATCGTGCCACGGAACGTTTTCGTTTCATCCATACCCATCAACCCTCCATTTAGAAGTTTATGATCTCATTATATCTCAGAAAGACTCTTGAATCAATCTATGTCTACATTATTTTAATCATTCTCGACAAATCATAATGTTTGTGTTCATATTCTTGACAACACCGCGCAAACATGCTCCTTATTGCCCATTTCACCCCTGTAACCGGGTGTCGAATCGGTCTAAAAGCCAAACACAAAATTCCTTGCCGCCGCGATGCGGATACGGTATAAACGGCACTGCCAAAAGGCGGAAAAATTAAACGAAGGAGGAAATTATGTCAATAAGTAAACGCTACAAAACGATCCTGGCCGATCCACCATGGAAAATCCAGCAGACGGGCCATTACGGTGCTGTGAATCATTACAACCTGATGACCTTGGATCAGATTAAAGCCATGCCGGTGGCGGATTTGTGTGAGGATGACGCCCATTGCTGGCTCTGGGTGACCAATTCCACCCTACGTTATGGTTACGAGGTGCTTGAAGCCTGGGGATTCCAACCACGATCAATTTTCACTTGGATCAAACCGCGCTTCAACCTGGGCGTTTATCTTCGCAACGCCACGGAACATATTTTATTTGGAACGCGGGGCAAAGCGCCGATCCTATTCAAAGCACAGCCGACGTGGGGATATTTTCCCTTGCAGGAGCATTCGCACAAGCCAGAAGAACAGTATGCCATCATCGAACGCTGTTCTCCGGGGCCATATTTAGAATTATTCGCCAGAAGACCACAGCCGGGCTGGGACGCTTGGGGCAACGAAATTGAAAGCGACATCGAAATCCCCGGCTACCCGGTGCCGCACGTCAAAAATGAAAAGGAGTTGAAATGAGTGGGCGAAAAAATCAAGGGATATTTCATGCTGTTTTTGGAAATCGCGGCGGTTTTCGCCCTCGCGATGTTCCTACTGAAACTCGGCATTTGCTATCTGTCCCGTATCTGGTGGGCGTTGATCCTGTTGGCGGTATTGGTCGCGGCGGGCTGGTTCGGTTGGCGGTGGTGGAAAGATCATCACGGCGGGTATTAAGGAGGCGGCAGAGGTGAAAAGAAATCAGGAATTATTGTGGTATGAAATATTTTGGCAGAGGCCGTATACGCTGGAAACAATTTATGGACTTTTAACTCATCTGGCTTCGGCGACACCGCGCGGTTCGGTCATTTGGGAAGTGCGCGGCAGAAAAAATAAAGTCCGCTTTTTCCTCGGCACGTTCCGTTGTTACAGCCGCCAAATCCACGAGATTTTCCGCGCCAACGGCAAAATTCGCTTCACTGCGCTTGCTGAATCTGACCGCACACCGATGACCACGGCCAAACGCCTGAAAATATCCCGCCCGGCGCTGTCGCTCAAAACTGATACTTCGTTGTCGGCGATCCGCTCCGGACTAGCGGCGATGGCAACTCTGCCTCGCGATGTAGAGGCAACGCTGCAAATCGTGCTCGGCCCCTCTTACGCGCCGTCGCCCGCACCGAAAAAAATGACCGACCCGCACGCCAATTGGTTTGACCTGATGACCGGAAATATTTCGGAAGCGTCCTCTGAAAGCATGTCCCGTGTCCGCGAGAAGATTTCCCAGCACGGCTTTTTCACCACAGTGCGCCTCGGTCTCAGCGAAGGCGCGAACACCGGAATTTTCTATAACATTATCTCGGCGCTGCGCACACTGGAATCGGCAGGGGTTCGCATCACCGCCGCGAACGAAAAACCCGAAGCCCTGAACAACGCCCACGCGCCATGGCATTTTCCGCTGAAATTATCTGTCAAGGAATTGGCGAGTTTTTTTCTCTTACCGATCGGGGATACGGACTTCACAGGTGTGGCGGACATTCATCCGAAAACAATTCCGCCTCCATCGTGGCTCAGGAAAAGCGATTCATCACGCTGTTTCGCCGTCAGCCCAACCAACACTCGGATCAGCATCACGCCGACCGACGCATTGGAGCACACTGTGATTCTGGGGCCGACCGGCACAGGCAAATCCACCACGATGCTGAGCCTGATCATGGCAGACATCCACGCCGGGCGAGGCGTGCTGGTCATAGACCCGAAGAGCGATTTGGTCAATGACATTCTCACGCGGATTCCGGAAAACCGCGACAAAGACGTGGTCGTCATTGATCCATCCGACCCCTGTCCGGTGGGTTTCAATCCGTTCGCGTTCAAGGATTACGGCAATCCGAACCTGATCGCCGACGCGGTGCTGTCGGTGTTCAAGGAAGTTTTCAACGAAAATTGGGGAATTCGCTCCGCTGATGTTTTCACGGCCGCGCTTCTTACACTGGCGCAGACGGAAAATGCGTCGCTGTTATGGCTCCCGGCTCTGTTGACCAATGAAGATTTCCGGCAAAAGATAACCGAAAAGATTGATGACCGCATCGGTCTGGAACCCTACTGGGCGAGTTTTGAATCGATGAAGGAAAACCAGCGATTAACCGAAATTGCGCCGGTGATGAACAAGATTCGGCAATTTATTTTAAGACCAGGTTTACGGAACGTGCTTGGCCAATCAAATCCAAAGTTTATTCTAACCGACTTATTCGAAAAGAACAAAATTGTGCTGGTTCCCTTAAACAAAGGCATCATCGGGGCGGAGAGCGCGCGATTGCTCGGCTCTCTGATCGTCGGAATGACATGGACGTTGGCGCTGTCCCGCACCAACATCCCGAAAGAAAAACGTCAAATGGTCAGCATTTTTATCGACGAATTGCAGGATTATTTATCCCTGCCGACCGATTTGTCTGACGCGCTGGCTCAGGCTCGCGGTTTGGGTGTCGCGCTGACCATGGCGCATCAATACCGGGGACAGCTGCCGCCTGAAATCCGTTCCGGCATCGACGCCAACGCCCGCAACAAAATCGTGTTCGGCCTGAACGGCGAGGATGCCAAAGCCATGGCAAGTATGACCAAGGATTTGGAGCCGGTGGATTTTATGCTGCTGCCCCGTTACCAGATTTACGCCAGTTTACAATCCGGCGGAAAAGCGACCGGGTGGGTGTCCGGCCAGACGCTGCCGCCCTCAAAGAAAATCCGTGACGCAGTTGAACTGCGTGCTAAAAGCATGGAAATGTATGGTCGCCCAGCAGAATCTGTCGAGGCGGAATATCTGGAAATTCTGAATGTTTCACGCGGTTTTGGCGCAGCGGAAATTCCTGAAAAAGAGTCGATTGGGAGGAGGAAAATTCTATGATTATGTTTATGCACTCACGAATTGACAGAGGTCAAGTGCGTAATCGCCCGAAGATTCGCGTTGAGCGGCAAAGCCCACGAATGCCCGCCAATTGCCAACATTTTTCAGATAAGGCATCTGACATTTACTGTGTAACCCCGTTACACAGTAAATCCAATAGGTGCGGTGCGGAATTTATTCGGAGGATCTGTCTATGAGCACACCGAGGCGGATCACCAACCGGCGGCTGGAAGAAATCCAACGGGAATTTTCAGATAAAGATCGCGCGATTTTGGAATCCCTGCGTGTTTGTCATTACCTGAC
>JGI994J12354_10004813_pt1 | contig 11942 bp, 9 predicted proteins | sample IntmicLarv3ML3BL_FD_12354 | JGI IMG/M metagenome (IMG submission 12354) | reverse complement strand
CGTCTTTATCAATTTTTTCGACAAAGATAGTATTACTAGCATTTACTGGCAAATAAACTTCGCCGCCCGTTGAACCGCCTGCATTACTGGATATACTTAGTTTAATATTTTTTAGACCGATTTCTTTCGAAGTATTCTTCAAAACAAACGTAAGCTCAAACGGTTCACCCGCAATAATTTTCTCAACATCCGTCGAAAAACTCTCAACAATAATTCTCGGTTTACCGTATGAAGCCACGCTTTCGTCGGGTTTTACAGGTGCTTTCGATTCTATATAAATATTGTTATTATCTGTATATTTTCTGCCGTTTAAATCTTCAAAAGCAAATGACACATCAATAGCCTGTTTAACATCCTGTATCAAATTTTTTGATAAACGTGCCTGAAACGTAACCGTTGTCGTACCCTGCCCCATCAATCCGCCCACGGATTTTTCGCTTAGGACTTCGTTTAAAGACATAATCGATGAATCAAATCCCGATATTCCCACACGAATATTCGAAGCGACAGAATAACCGATATTTTTTAAATTCAGCGTGATTGTGACCGCTACACCCGGTTGAGCCCACGACGGTGTCATCGAATATGAATCAATAATAATTCTCGGACTGTCCGAACTGAATTTATTAGTTTTCGACAAATTGATATAAACATCTTTTTCTGCCGAATATTCCGCGTTAAAATCATCAAATCCCAGTACTTTTATAACCAACTGAGCCAAATCTTCTTCCATATATTCCGAAGCATTTAATTCAATATCAAAAGTTTTGGTTCCGTATGCGTTTAATGTCGGTACTTTCAAAACCCTGTCCGCAACAGTGTCCGAAATTCCGCGTACACTTAGTCCGTCAAGCGTTACTCCGAGATTTTTCAAAGTAAAATTATACGGATTGACCACAGTGAAAGATAACCTGAAATTATCTCCTGCAATAACAGGATTTGCGCTGACTTTCACGTCTTTAATAACTATCGAAGCATTGTCGTTGTTATTTGACACAATGACATCAACACTTTTCGATGCTGAACTTTGCGTACCGTCCGCATTTATCCATGTAACATTGAAATTTACTGTATATGTACCGTTCGGAGTTGACGGAGCTACATCCATATTAACGCCGTACGGCAAATCCATATGCCCGGGAAAAATTACATAGCTGGCATTATTAGTATTATTATTAAAACGGAAATATGCGGAATCCTTAGTAGAAACACTCGCATTAACCGTAACAAAACTGACCATATTAGGCGTAGTGTTGCGTATTACAACAGACAAAATATTCCCGTTCGAATTAGCTGTCCAATTTGACGCATTAAAGCTGTATATTTGTAAACTTCCGCTTGTGTTCACAATCGGCGGATTTTGTATTGTATCGTCATCATCGTCAATAATTTCCGCGAAATTCCCGATTGCAGTAAAATTCAACATAAAAATCAGAGCAAAAAACAGAACCGAAATCTTTTTAATCGTTTTCATATATTTATCGGATAACTATAAAAATTATCCTAACAGATCGGAAGAGCGATTTTGTGTATTTTAAAATCAATTATACTAATACCACTTAAAAAGTGAGACACTTTTTAAGCAACGATTCGAAGAATCGTTGACAATGCGAAGCATTGTTGGTATGTTGTTCATAGTTAATCCACAACAGCTTTTGCCGCTACAAGCTTCGCTTGTAATTGAAAGCTGTGAGCAGTTTTCAAAGTGGTTTAACTATATTTTCCGTACTTCTTCCGATAATCGAAATGTTTTTTTCATCGGAAATAATCTGTCCGTCTTTGATATGTATGATTCTGTCGGCATAAACGGAAATTTCAGGGTCATGCGTAACAATAATCAGCGTTTGGTGATTTTTTCGGACCAGCGAAATAATCATATCCATAACTTCCAAAGTCGTTGCCGAATCAAGGTTTCCTGTCGGTTCGTCCGCCAAAATTATCGGTGGAAGAGGTGCAAACGCTCTGGCAATCGCAACTCTCTGCTGCTGACCGCCGCTCATTTGCGTCGGTTTATGACGCATTCGGTTTTTCAATCCGACAGATTTCAACATGATCTTCGCTTTGTCTTCGCGTTCGCGTTTTTTCATTCCGCAGAACATCATCGGCATAACGACATTTTCCAAAGCTGTCATTGTAGGTAATAAATTATATGACTGAAATACAAAACCCAGATTTTTTTGCCTGAAAATCGCTAATTTACTTTCGCTGAACTTATCAATTTTTATATTATTTATTCGGATTTTTCCTTTTGAAGGTTTTTCAAGTCCCGCAATCATATTTAAAAGAGTCGATTTTCCCGAACCGGATGTACCTATAAGACAACAAACTTCACCTTTTTTTATCGTCAGCGATATATGATCAAGAGCTTTGACGCTTTCGGTTCCGAGTTTATATATTTTACTTAAATCATCGACCGCAATAACGATTTCATCGCTGATTTCAACAATTTCATTTTCGGTTATATTTTGCATTGATACCACAAAAATTCCTTTCCGAATAAAATATTCAATATATTTTATTAGACTGTTTTTTTCATAATAAGTTCCGTTATTTTAAATATTTTTTTCAATTTTAAAATTTTCCGAAACTTCCGAAAGCGATGAACAAATCATCGTCGACTTTTTTACCAGTTCTTCATTGGGAGCAATCAGATCAGGCACCATAATACACTTCATTTTTGCGTTAAAAGCGGCATTTATTCCGTTTTCACTGTCTTCGAGTACCAAACATTGTTCAATCGGAATACCCGCTTTTTCGGCAGCTTTTAAAAATATTTCGGGATTGGGTTTGCTTTGCGAAATTTCATCCCCACAAACAATAAAATCAAAATAATCAAAAAGTCCGCTGCTTTTTATATAAATCTCTGTTTTTGACCTTTCACTAGACGTTGCAACCACCATTTTTACGTTAATACCGTGCAAATATAGCACCAATTCACACAATCCGTTTTTTATGGGAATACCGTTCTGTTTAACTAAAGCAATCATCGCTTTTACACGTTCGGCACGTATCTCATGATATGGAAAATCCTGTCCGAATTGCTTTTTGAAATGCTCACAACCCGCTTCAATATTCAATCCGATAGAACTTTTCACAAAATCTTCCGAAATGTCATATCCGAAATTTATCGCAGCTTCGGGCCACATTTTGACATACAATTTTTCTGTGTCAAACATAAGTCCGTCCATATCAAAAATAACCAATTTTATGTCATTAAAATTCATAATTCAATCAATCAAAAATCGAGAATTAAAAAATAACGATTAATACTTCGTTTCAAATATTCAACCATTTATTTTTCAATTCTCTTATTTATTTCAACTTTCATTTGTTAATAATTAATATATTATTCACCGGCAAAACCCATAGTTGTCATCAACGCAAACTCTGCTTGAGGAGTCTCCAGACGAGTATACTGTGCAACAACTTCAACATCACTTTCAACTAAAATTGCATACGGAACATCACTGGGAACACGAAGTCCATCAATACTTACCAATTTGTCCATTCTGATATGATGCGTACGCATAGCGCCGCATTTTGCGGCAAAACCTTGCAAACAGCCGCGGTCTTCAAAAAACAATGTCATTGTAATTGTCGCCTCTTTGTCGGACGTATTCAAAACGCAAACCGATTCGTGCGAAACCTGTGTATTATACTTGGAATCATAAAAGGCATCTGCAAATAACCAAACTTTTTTTCCGTAAGTTTTCATTTTTTATCTTCTCCTATATAATTTATTATTAATATATTTATTATATCATAAAATTACCGAAAATCAATAAATTTACGATAAAATTACGAATTCAATCACTTTTTTTTCGTTTTTTTCAAAATTTCAATATGTGTTCCTGAAGGACAGCCGTCAAATGAAAAAACTATGATATTTTCGCTTTCATTTCGTATAACAGGCACATTTTCGCCATTTATCACTACATCCGCATCAAAAATAACAAACGCACACAACGAACAACAAACATCAGCAGGTGCTTTAGCAAAAAATTCGACGCCGTTTTCAACCGCTTTTATTTCGTCCACACGTGCGCAAGTAGCGATTATTTCGAATTTTATATCTGTTTTTTTAGATAAGTCATACAACAACGCATTTTGACCCGGATCAATCAGCACAATTTTTTCAACTTCATATTTTATGTCAAACAAGTTGATATAACGTCCCGATAAACGCAGTGTTTCGGCGTCCGCAGACTCATTCGGAACCGAAATGATTTTATACGGGCCTCTGTTAAAAATAAACGCTTTATTTTCACGGAAAACTATGTCTTTTCTGTCTGCAGCAATATATACAAGCTTTTTTAAGAAATCTCCGAACGTTTCTTCATATGCACATAATGACGGATTTTCAGGGAAAACCGCACAAAATCCTTTTCCTACCGAAAAAATACCTTCGGAAAACGGACGATTCAGCCGATTCGAATATTTCGCAATTTTTTCTTTGAAACTTTTAATACGTTTTGATAATTTAAACACATCGAATAAATGATCGGCAGGTGATGAATATTTCACAGAACCTGAATTCCACCATTCATCAACATCTTTGAACGGATCGCTGTCATCTCCGACATATACGATGATTCCGCCTTTTAAGACATAATCAAGCAAAGCATAATGTATTTCCATTTTATACGGTTTTAAAAATTCATAACTCAAAATCACAATTTTATAATTATTTAGATATTCGCCAAAACGTGAAACATTTTCCAGCTGCAACGGTCTGCACGGAATCCCGGCTTGTAAAAACGGCATGCAAAGACCGTAAAAATACGAAAAAGAATCAATCATATCTCCATAAGCCATACGATAATACTCGCAATCAGGATAATTACGCTGAAACATTGCGCTGTCCGACATAAACACGCCGATGACGGGATTTCCTTCCCATTCGCAATTCGTTTGTTTCATATCACGCAATTGATTGAAAACCGATAATAATGTTGATTTATATACAGCGGGAATGGGCATTGCAGGCTTGTTTGTCTTCAACGGATATTTTCCTTCGAAAATTCGTTCAGGTAAAGGACATATTATATATTTATAAACATCAGGATGAAATAATGAAGCTGTAACGGTTTGTAAATAATTTTCAGAATAGTCCGACCAATCCAAAGACGGATTATCTTCAACAGGATCGTGCATAAACCACATTTCACGCGTTGATTTTGCTGTCAGTTCCTGCATGATTCCATATTCAAGCATAGCCGTCAAAAAAGTACGTTCTTTACGGATTCCTTTAAAAATATTCGGTGTACGCGCTGTTCCCGACCAAATCCTGGCAACAAAACCGTCAATCGATCCGACATCCATGAACATCGAAATGGGGCTGATAATACCCCAATGCGAATAATTCAGCAAACTGTGCGTCGCTATATAACATTTTAAATCTATATTATAAATACTTTTTGCATAACTTTTTAGTGATGAACAAATAAAATCAAGACATCTTTTAAATAAAAAGGCTTTTAATTTCGAAGCTTTATATTGTGTATTGACGTTTAAATGCGGCGGCTGCCAGCTTTCGTGATAAAAAATTTCCCATTCCTGTTTAAATGCAGGACTGTATCCGCTTGAAGCCCAAAATTCAGGTTCTTCGAAAAAGATTGATGAAACACCCAAATCAATGATTTTATACAGTTTTTGTGTTAAATATTGTGTAAATGACATCGTCGGCACAATATACGGAACATCGGGCGAATGTAAAATCATTTTTCCGTCACGGTCCGTTTGTGAAGAATCCCAATGTTTTATATTATCAAATTTTCCGTTTAAATAATCAGAATAATCTCCCCAGGAAATTCCAACCATTAAATGTACCGAATAACCCTGATTTTTCCAGCTTTTCAAGCGTTCTTCGGTTGTATCGTTCAATCCGTAAATAACCATGAAATCGCTTTTTATGTCATAATTATCTTTAAAAAATGTGCTTCCGTAAAATCCTGTCAATTCTTCTTTTTTATGATAAAATTTCATTTGATCCTCATTTTAAATCAAAAAAATATTTGTATTTAAATTATATCATTAAAAATTATAAATATCAATATTTATTTTTTAATTATTGAAAATTTGTTTATAATGTGATATAATCTATATATATTAAAAATATACGGAGTGAATAAATTGTCTGTAATAAAAGGCTGTATCTTCGATCTGGACGGCACTCTGCTCGATACAATCGTTGATATCGGCGAAAGTTTGAATATCGTTTTGAAAAAATATAATTTACCGGTTCATGATATGGAAGCATATAAAACTTTTGTTGGATCAGGGACTGATATTTTGATAAAAAGAGCCACAAAAAGTGAAAAAAATGAGCTAAATGATGCCATTTTGAGTGAATATTTAACCATTTATCATCAAAATTTGGTCTCGAAAACGACTGTTTATAAAAATGTTGACAACACTTTAAAAATATTAAACGAAAAAAATATAAAAATTGCAGTTTTAACAAATAAACCCGATAAATCCGCAAAAATCATGATAAATACGTATTTTCAAAACATAAAATTCGACGAAATTTTGGGACAATCGGAAAATTTTCCGATAAAACCCAACCCTGCTTCCGCTGTTCATCTCGCAAAAAATATAATGCGGTTAAACACTGAAAACATCGCGTTTATCGGCGATTCACCTGAAGATATGCAAACGGCAAACAACGCAAAAATGTTGCCGATCGGCGTATCTTGGGGATATCAAAAAATTGAAAAACTTCTCGAAAATAATGCAAAATTTATTATAGATAATATGTCCGAATTGCTCGGAATCATCGGAATATAGCGTTTAAATGCCGTTTAAACGCTATTTACAGACAGTTTAAATAAAAATTTTATAATTTAAGAAATGAATAAAATGGATAAAAAATTATACGAATTATTAGAAAACAGTGAAAACATCGTTTTTTTCGGAGGAGCCGGTGTTTCGACGGCTTCGGGAATTCCCGATTTTCGTTCTGAAAACGGTTTATACAGCACAAAGTTCGGTTCGTTCAGTCCCGAAACTATGCTTTCCAAGACATTTTTTAATGAACATCCTGTTGAATTTTATGAATTTTATAAATCAAAAATGATTTTTGAACATGCGAAACCGAATAATGCACATAAAACGCTGGCAAAACTCGAAAGACAGGGTAAATTAAAAGCCGTAATAACGCAAAATATTGATAACTTGCACCAATCGGCAGGATCTCGGAACGTTTTGGAACTGCACGGTAGTGTATACCGAAATTATTGCGTAAAATGCGGAAAATCTTACGATTTGAATTATATTGTTCATTCCAACGGCGTTCCCAAATGTTTAGATAAAAATTGCAACGGAATTATTCGTCCCGACGTTGTTTTATATGAAGAACAATTGGACAATAAAATTGTCGAAAAAGCCATTAATTATATAAAAAATGCCGACATTCTGTTGATCGGAGGCACTTCGCTTATTGTTTATCCTGCAGCCGGTTTTATCGATTATTATCGCGGAAATAAGCTTGTTTTTATTAATAAAACCCAAACTCAGCGTGACGACATGGCAGATTATTTATTTTACGGCGATATTTCACAAATACTGAATATTGAAGATTAGGAAAACAAAATGAATATTCGTGATATCATTCAATTGTTTAACAGCAAGAAAAAGCCGTTAAAACGGGTATTAATTGATAATAATACCGAATTTAATTTCAGCGGGAAAATCTGTTCGTTTACAGGACATCGTCCGCAAAAACTGCCTTTTGACAATGAAAATAACGACGAATGCAGAAAAATCAAATCATTGATATCCGAAAGTATTATTACAGCTATAAATTATTACGAATGTACGAATTTTATCACAGGAATGGCACTCGGAACGGACATTTGGGCAGCTGAAGAAGTTCTTTCTTTGCAAGAAAAATACGATATTAACCTTTACGCTGCACTTCCGTGCGAAACGCAAAATGAAAAATGGATGGATTATCAAAAAGACCGTTATGACGACATTTTGCTGCAATGCGAACAAGTGTACCTGATTTCAAGAGAATATAGCATAAATTGTATGCAAAAACGCAACCAATTTCTCGTAAACTGCGCTGATTTAATGATTGCCGTTTACGACGGAAAAAAAGGCGGAACAGAACAAACAATCAACATGGCTAAACGAAAAAATATCGATATAATAACAATAAACCCCAATACAAAAAAAGTGGAAATTGTCGAAAAAGTCATGAAAACAGACAAATCCGATTCTTTTAAGGAGGAATAATGGCAACGCAAAAAAAGGTCACACCGTCTCTCGAAGATTATTTGGAAGCTATTTATAATTTAAGCTTAAAAACTCAAGGCGTTCGTCTGGTCGATGTTTCGGAGCTTTTAAACATATCCAAGCCCAGCGTCAGCAAAGCGCTTGATACACTAAAACAAATGGATTTCATCATACACGAACGGTATTCGCTCATCTATCTCACAAAATCTGGTGAAAAACGTGCAAAAGAAGTCACTTCACGCCATCACGTCATTAAAGAATTTTTACAGGTTGTGTTAAAATTAGAGGAACATAACGCAGAAGAAGAAGCGTGCAAAATCGAACATGCGATGTCTAATAATACAGTTGCAAAAATTGTGGAATTTTTAAACAAATATGAGGAAAAATAGCATTAATAATCATAAAAAGCCGTTCAAATTCTATATTTGGACGACTTTTTATCTATACTTTTTTATAAATTTTTATAACAAAATCAATATCTAAATCCATTTCTTTGACAGAATAAATCTTCAATGCGGCTGCAGGAGGTGTACGCCAAAAATATGGTGTCATCAAAAACAAGTCTTTAATGTCCAAATATGACGATAAATGTATGGTCGAAGTGATGTTTATATCTTCGGAATGTTCCAAAAACTTCGTTTTAAAGCCTTCTTCGTCGTTTTCATATGGTTCGTTGTATAACAATTCTTTCAGCTGCCACAAATGCCTTTTTCCCGGCAAAATTCCGATTAAATAACCGCCTTTTTTCAATATTCGTTTGGTTTCGAAATCGCAAAAAGGTGCGAAACAATTTAATGCCACGTCAATACTTTCGTCTTCGACGGGTACATTGAACGTGCTTGCGACAAAATATGTTATGGGTTCATTGCGTTTTGCCGCCATTCCCACGGCTTTTTTAGATATATCATATGCTAAAAACCGAGCGTTTTTTTCGTGGTTTTTCATGAAAGCAGACATATTTTTAATATAATAACCCTCACCGCAGCAACAGTCGATTATGACAGGATTATCGATATTTTTTGTAATATTCATGACAATTTCATTAATTTTGTTCGTCAAAATGTCATAAAAATGTTGGTTCAAAAAATTTCTTCTCGCTGTTAACATTTCTTTGGAATCGCCGTGGACGACGGCTGTTGTGTTGCGTGACAGCAAATTAACATAACCGTTCCCGGCTATATCGTAACAATGATTTTTTTCGCAAACCAGCGTCTTTTCCGCTTTTTTCAACGAATCTTTGCAAACAGGACACCTGAGCAAATCATACATAAAAACCTCAAAATAATTAATATATTTATTTTATCAGAAAAATTGAGGGTTTTCAAGAGTAATTTAAATAAAAACAGTGAAAAAGTTTAAGAAAAGCATAGATTTTTCACTGTTTTTTAGTTAAAAATTATTGTTGAAAAAATTTTGCAATCATTTCTGCTATTGTTGGTCCATAATTTTGAACAATTTCGACAACTTTAGGTTCATTAATGGTTTTATATATTTTTTCAAAAAAACTTCTCTTTTTACCGGGTTCAGCTTTTTCCATATTGGTAATATCTTCATTTAATTGAGTATAATCTATATACGGTAATTTTTTTGCATCATCAGATTCCATGAATTTTTTTACAACATTTCCAAATTCTTCAATCATTCTTTCGCTTAAATCTTCGGGAAGATTCATAATCACATTTTCAGCAATTATTTTTTCGGCATTTTCAGCAGTTACTTCATTTGCGACTATGTTTTCGACCTTTTCAGCATACAATTTATCTACATATAGGTTATATGTCATAGCTGTTTTTTCTAAATCATGTCCATTAGGGTTTTTATTTCCTGATTTTAAACCAGATTTCACATAACTTGCGCTTTCATATGTAGCCCCAAAATTACCACTGACATCCATAATTCTATATGAAATCACAGTTTTTATATTTCTCATTATTATATGTAATTTTTCAATTAGAGCATCTAAATAATCTGAAACACCATTTTTATTTGTTGCAGAAATTAAAATAGTGTCATGTTCTGTTCTTTCTACTTTAACAAAAGCGCCATTATTTTTTAAAACAACACCTTTACGCCAAATTAATTGCTCACTCTTATTTTCATAAATATCTTCATGTACCATTGAAATAAATAGCGGCAACACTTCTTCAGGCATATAGGTTGTTAATCCTTGATTGTCTATTACGCCGATTACTATACCAAGCGTTTTACCATCAGGAAAAACAGGAAACAATTCATAAGGCGGGCGTTTATCAGATAAACAGAGCGGCAATATCAACGTTTCTTTTTCTTTCGTAAATTCATATGCAAGATTATACTCAATTAATAACCGATAAATATAACGTATATCTGTTTCATTATAAATAAATGCTGTATTTTTTCTTTTTTCATTTATAAGGATTGATTTTATTTCTGTCATTGTAATCTTACTTTTTGCACTTGAAGCTATTTCATAAATGGCTCTTGCAATCCATAAGGGATTGAGAACAACCTGATTAAATCCGTTCAACTTTTCATAATATAATGCTAAGCCAAGGGTATGCATAAAATTTGAAAGAAATGACTTAATACTTTTCGGATCTGTTTCAATTTCAGGAAATTTCTTTTTCAAAATTATTGCAACTTCACGGGTAAAATCGTCAATATTTATACAAGATTTATGTTCAATAAATTGTTCGTCAAGATATTTTTTTACTTCAACCACAGGAGCTGTAAGTTTTGTATGCCGTTCAGATAAATATTGAGCTATCTTAATACGAAAATCGTTAAATAATTCTTTTTGAACTTTTTGATCTTCTTCGTACCGCCATTTATCATATCCAATTGAAACCGGACAAACTTCAATATTATTTTCAGCGAAATCTTTTATCTCTGTTTCGAATGACATGTCAAATCTGTGAGAATCGTAAGTATTAACCAAAATAAATATCTTGGAATTTTTTCCGTATTGACGTATTTTTTCTAACCAATACCGCAAATGATTATCTATATTCGGATTGTCACGATATACGAGAACATAAACGCAATCTTTCGAGAGAAAAAGGCTATGGATAGGATGCATAATCGTTTGCCCTGCAAAATCCCAAATATGTACATTTACATCATTTTCTATTTTCATTTCAGGAAAGATATTTTTCAAACTAACCGGAACATGATCATTATAATCAATACCCAATTCTTCAACTTGTTTATTATTAACATTTACCCCTATTGTTCTTTCGTATACCTCGGGTAAATCTGCATCAATTTTTTTGAATCTTCTGGCAAAAGACGTTTTTCCGCTTTCAGCATCACCAAGAATAAGCATACGAACTTCACGCAGTTCCTCAGTCCCGAATTTTTTTGCACTTTCCAAATAAATCGCCGCTGCCGCTGCACCTTTATCCAGATATTCCGGCGGCAAATCAATTCTTTTTTCAAGTTCCGCCACATCCGGCTGGAATTTGCTTTCCCATAAGTCATTGTAAACATCTGCCCAATATTCGCATCCGCATTCTTTTAGTAATTCTTGGAATTTTTCCCAATATCCGTTATAAACGGATTTATCGTTTATAAATGATTCAAATTTGTTATTTGAAATATTTTTTATATCGTTTATTAGCATTCCATAAAATGGTTTTAAATAAAAATTATTATTTTCGAGGGTGAGTGCGAGAGTGCTGTCGAGGTCGAGGGTGAGGGCGAGAGTGCTGTCGAAGTCGAAG
>JGI994J12354_10004812_pt1 | contig 11944 bp, 5 predicted proteins | sample IntmicLarv3ML3BL_FD_12354 | JGI IMG/M metagenome (IMG submission 12354) | reverse complement strand
CCGCGTCAAAGAACAAAACAAAGACGCCGTTGAATTTTGCGCCAATCGAAGATGTAAAGCAATCGGAATGAAAAAACAAATGGAAGAGAAATGAATTTGTTTTTCATTTAATCTTTCAATCTTTAATTTTTGATTCTCAATTTTTGCTTTTTAATTTTTTTTCACATTTTTCATTTATTTTTCATTTTTCTTAAAAACTCAACAATATTTTTATCCTTGTTCTCCAATTCAAATTAAATATATATTTTCAAAATGTTGTGTTTTTATTTTTCAGGTGTGTTTTATGAAGTGGTCGGATACGCAAAATGAATTAGAATTTATATTAAATATGGGACCGGTCGTTGCTTTTAAATTCAACGCATTTCCCGGTCTTCCGGTCGAATACATTTCCAATAACATTATTCAATTCGGCTACCCGGAAGAAGAATTTACAAAATATCATTATAATTTTGAAAACATCATTTACTTAGATGATGTCGAACGCGTCCGCCGAAAACTCGCAAAATCTGTTGAAGCAGGAGCATACGGATTCACAATCATTTACCGAATTTATACGAAATTCGGACCGGTTCGCTGGATTGAACAAAGAACATTTATCATACGCGACGACGTCGGGAACGCAAAATATTTCCAAGGACTTTTCTTTGACGTAACAGACCGAAAAAAAGTCGAAGAAGAAATGGAATTAAATATCGAGCGTCAGGAAGTTTTGCTGAACTTGAAAAAAATCGGCGGCAGACCATTCCAAGAAATTATAGATTACGCGCGTGAAGAATCTGTTCGCTTAACAAAAAGTAAAATCGGCTACATCGCATTCCCGACGCCCGATGAAAACACATTAATCATGCACTCTTGGTCTAAAAATTCTGTCAGAGATTGTTCCATTGACGAAAAAAGCCGGCCGCAAGTTTATCCGGTTCATCGAACAGGATTGTGGGGCGAAGCAATTCGACAGCGAAAACCATTGATTGTCAATGATTACAAATTTCCGTCTTCTTTGAAAAAAGGATTTCCGAGCGGACATCTCAATCTTTATCGATATATGCACGTTCCGATTTTTGACGGCGAGCGTATTGTCATTGTTATCGGCGTCGGAAACAAAGAAGCGGAATATAACGACAGCGATATCCTTCACTTGACGCTTTTAATGCAGGAACTTTGGGATTTGCTTCAGAAAAAGAGATTGGAAGAATCCTTAAAAGAGCGTTCCGCCGAACTCTCATCTCATTATGAAAAACTGCGCTCGGTTTCCATGGTTTCTCAAGAATTCCTCAAAGATATTCAGCATTATGAAGACGCGCCGCAAGATTCCGTTAAATATTTGAAATTGATGGAAGATGAAGTCTTTTTAATGTCTTACGAGCAGCAACAGTCTGTAATAGAAGAAGGTCTTTTGCTGGCAAATCGAATGAAACACTTAGCAGACTCAATGCTTTATTTGAGTATGGGAAGCCGCAGTTCAAATTCAGATGAATTCAGAAAAGTTCATTTCAGGAATTTGTTTGAACATGTCACGCTGAATACAATTTTGCTTCTCAGAAACAAAGATGTCATTTTAGAAACCAACCTGCCCGAAACGTTTCCGGATGTTATCGGTGACGAAGAAAAATTAGAAATTGTTTTCACAACACTTATTGAAAACGCCTGCCTGAATTCACCGACAGGAAGTAAAATAATATTGGAAGGAAAAGTTTGCGGCGGCTTTTTAGAATTTAAAGTCATTGATTTCGGAAAAGATTTGGACGAATCTTCGCTCCCGTATTTATTCCAAAGCATTACTTTTGTCGGTTCCGGTCATTTCCACACAAACAATTTAGAAGGCGCAGAATCCGGATTATATGTTGCCAAAACCATTCTTCAAGATCATAACGGAAAAATACGCGGAGAACGGAATCCGGAAGGCGGATCTGTTTTTGTCGTGAAATTGCCGCTTGCGGATGACGAACAAAAAATAAACGAGGAGGCTTAAAATGACAACCGAATTAATTGGAACACTCTTTTTGTCTGAAAAACGAAAGAATCTGATGATTGATTTGTTGGAAAAGCCGATGACAATTGACGAAATCAAATCAAAATTGAATGTGACAACAAGTTCCATTATGACTCAAATTAAGATTTTGATGGATCAAGGGCTTATTTCTTACGGAGATAATCTTTATTCTTTAACCATTATGGGAACGGTCATTTCTCAAAAAATGATTCCGCTTCTGGAAACTTTGGAAATGTATTCCGAGAATCAAAAATATTGGGAAGAACACAATCTTTCGGCTTTTCCCGACGACTTTTTGGCGCGCTTGGATGAGCTGCAAAATTGTGTGCTGACTGAACCCGAATTAAGCCGATTGTACGAACTGCCTTTGAAATTTGAAAAAGATTTGCTCAAATCCAAACATATTTGCGAAATTTCATCTTTCTTCAGCCCGGCTTATCATTCAACTTACATAGAACTTGTCAAAAAAGGAACGGAAGTCTCAATTATTCTGCCGTCTTCCGCTTTTGACAGATTCCAAGACGATTATTCCGCGCTTCTTGAAGAATATATGTCTTTTAAAAATGCGCATATTTATGTTTGCAGCGAAAAAATCGAAATCGCGTCCGCCGTTGTTACCGATCATTTCTTTTCGGTTTCGCTTTTCAACAACAACGGAAATTACCACAATCATGCGATGATGAGCTTTTGCGACTCTTCCATTCGATGGGGCGAGGATTTGTTTGAATATTATCTTTCAAAATCCGAAAAAAAGTAAGAGGATTTTAAATTTCTTTTTAATATCTTCTTTTAATCTTTTTTTATTTTTAAAATATCTTTAATTTTTAAAATATCTTTTTTTAAATTTTTAATTCGTTTTTATTTTTCAAACATTATTTTTCAAATTTCGTTTTTAACAATTTTTTCGAGTTGACGCCTCTCAAATTACAACGGCGTTGTAATTATTAACGGCGTTTATCAAATTGCAACCAAAAATATTATCATAGTTTTTGATGAAATTTGATTGAAAAATCGAGTTATTGCGCCTGATTTTATCACCGAGATTATGTTATATATTCACAAAACCATTATTTTATTGTGCGGTACATACTGCAAATGTATTTTTGTGAGCTTTACAGCTGAACCAGACAAAAATACTGTGTGTAATTGTGTTTAATCATTGAATTCAATCGATTGTAATCAATCATTGAATCAATGTTTTGGATTGTTTTACAATTGTTTGTTTCCAATTGCGTTAAACTTTGTAAAATGTACCGTTTCAATTTTGGCTTTAAAGATATGTGGTGATAAGAATGTTAAAAGAAGAAATTTTAAAAGCATTGGCAGATGCTGTTATTGCCGGAGACGATGACGAAGCTGTCGAACTGGCTCAAAAAGCACTCGATGAAGGCGTTGACCCCCAAGAAGCGATCCTTGAAGGTCTTGCCAAAGGTATGGCAATCATGGGCGACAAATACGAGCGCGGAGAAGCATTCGTTCCCCATTTGATGATTGCATCTTCTGCCCTTTATGAAGGTATGGATGTTTTAACGCCTCACATTAAGAAAGATGATTCAGCCCGTCAAATTACGGGTGTCATCGGAACAATCGAAGGTGACGTTCACGACATCGGAAAGAACTTGGTAAAGACAATGATGTCTGCTGCCGGATTTACAATGATTGACCTCGGACACGATGTTCCGTTGGAATCCTTTATCACAGCCGCCAAGGAAAACAAAGCTGACATCCTTTCCGTCAGTGCTTTGATGACAACAACCATGACCGGAATGGACAAGGTTTCAGAAATGCTCCTTGAAAACGGATACCGCGACTCTTTAGTATTCATGGTCGGCGGCGCACCGGTTTCTCCCCAATACGCACAAACAGTCGGCGCTGACGGAACTGCAAAAGATGCAGCCGGAGCCGTTGCTTTTGCGAAAGAAAACGCATCTAAATTAGGTCCCGCTGCAGAACGCTGGGGCGATGCCAAATTAACCATTACTAAAACAAAATACAAAGATGAAATTCTCAGAAGAAAAGCAAAAGCTACATCTGAAGGAAACATCACACTTGAAACTGCAAAGAAAATCATGGAAGAATACGAAAGCGTCGGCACAAAGAAAGTGTCCGCAATGTCCCACAAGGACCGTGTCTTCTCAGCATTGGCCGACAAAAAAGTGGACCGTCTTCCGGTTTACCCGTTGGCTTGCGGTGTGACAAGAAAATTCGTCCCCTGTACATACAAAGAATATTCCACAATTCCGGAAAAATTCGCAGCATCCGCAGCAGCAGCAATCAAATACCTTGATGTTGACACATTTGTCGGTTTAACTGACTTGTCTATCACATCAACTGATGTCGGTGCAGGCGTTACATTCCCCGAGGAAGACACACCTTCCGCAACAGGTCACTTGAAAAATTATGAAGACATCGAAATTCCTGAAGTTAAAAAAGGAACAAGAATCTACAACCACATTCAAGCTGCCAAACTTGCAATTGAAAAATTGCACAAAGAAGAATTGGACGCACCGTTTGTCGCATTCCACGAAGGTCCCTTGTTAACATTAACACAAGCAATGGGCGCAGACCGTGTTTTGCACGACATGAACTCCAACCCGGGCGATGTTCACAAAGCACTTGACAGAATCACAGACTTTATCGGCGAAATCTCTACCGCATTCTTTGATGAAGGTGCAGCTGACGCAATTTGTGTCGACAACCTTTGGTCAAACAATGTCATTATGAGTGCTGACCAATACTGGGAATTTGACGGCAAATACGTTTATGACAGACAAATCCCGATCTTCAAGAAGTACAATGCACCTTACGTGATTCACAACTGTGCCGATGCGGTTCACTTTGATATTCAGATCCGCAAATTCGGAACAGCCATGTACAGCTACGCATACTACGAGAAGAACAAAGACAAAGGATCAAAGAGCTATGATGAATTGATTTCTGAATACTCCGACATCTGCTGTATGATGGGAGAAGTTGACCCGATTCAGTTCATGAACAACGACGAAGCCACTTTCCAAAACATTCGAAACGACACCGCCAATTTGATGGATGGTGTTTTGAGATCGTTGAAAGAAAATGGCCGCCAATCAAAATACGTTATGTCTACCGGTTGCGAAATCCCCCCCGAAGGCTCTTTGTCTGCGGTTAAAACAATGGTTGACACCGTTAAAGAAATTGGTGAAGATAAATACAGACAAATTATCGGTTAATCTGACCCGATACCAAAAACGCAAATCTTCTTTCTAACCTCCAAATGATTCCGTTAAGTTTGAAAACATTTTGTTTCAAACTTTTCGGAATCATTTAACATCCTGTTAAAATTCAGACTTTAACAGAAATCTTTCAACTGAACCATTTTCGATGAAAATATTTCAGCTGAAACATTTCAACCTGAAAAATCACCAACAGGATATTACATCAATTGAAAAAATATTTCAACGAAATGATTCGAACTGTTCGATTTCAAATTTGAAATTTATTTTAAATTTCATCATTTATTTCACGTGAAATTTATTTAAAATAGAAATTCATCTGAAATTTATAAAATCAGAAAAGAGAGATTTTATTCATTTGAAATTTATTTTAAAAATAGATCATTTATTTCATTTGAGATTTATTTTAAAATTTATGATTTATTTCAAATTTGGAATTTATTTTATCTGAATAATCATTCAGATTTATTATCAAGATTGGTTCACAGTTATTTTGGTTTACATTATTGCACATTTTACGATATATAAATTATAATTATCAGAGGAATGAATCATGAATCTCGGTTTGGGGATTGACACCGGCGGAACTTATACAGATGCAGTCCTGATGGATCTTGATACCGGAATTGTCATTGAGAAAAATAAATCATTGACGACACATTCCGATTTAGTTAAAGGACTTGTCAATTCCATGGACGGATTGACGAAATCTCACTTTAAAGATATCAAATTCACATCTGTTTCAACAACGCTTGCAACGAATACGACGCTTGAAAAGAAAGGATATCCGTGCGGTTTGATTTTAATCGGTTATTCAATTTCCGGCGATTTGCCGACGGAAGACATATTGGAAATCAGGGGCGGTCACGATGCTGACGGAAACGAATTAGATGATCCTTTAAAAGATATTGAACTTCTCACCGAATTTATTGAATCGACAAAAAATTCAGTGGCTTCTTATGCGATTTCATCTTTTTTCAGCGTCCGAAATCCGGAACATGAATTGAGGATTAAAGAAAAAGTGACAGCTCTTTCAGGACTTCCTGTCATTTGCGGCCACGAATTATCCAAAGCGCTCGGCGTTTATGAAAGAACGCTGACAGCCGTTTTAAACGCTCAATTGATTCCGGTTGCCGACACTTTCGTCAAAGCTGTTCTTTCCGCTATGAAAGAGCGCGGCATTGATTCGGATTTGATGATTATGAAATGCGACGGCTCTTTGGTGAACATTGAAGAAGCTCTTCAAAAACCGGTCGAATCGATATTTTCAGGACCTGCTGCCAGTTTGGTTGGCGCATCACACTTAACAGGAAATAATTCATGCGTTTCAATCGATGTCGGCGGAACCAGCACCGATATTTCCATGATTGTTGACGGTATTCCGAAAATCAGTGACAGCGGCGCTGTTGTCGGCGGCTGGAAAACGATGGTTCGCGCAATTCAAATGAGCACATCGGCGCTTGGCGGCGACAGCCATGTTTGGATTAATCAAGAACTTAAAATCGGTCCGCTTCGCGTAACACCGTTATCTCTTGCCGGAAAACTTTACCCGACTTTGATTGATAAAATGAAAACGATGGACCTCCCATCCGGACCCGTTTTGAATCAAATTATTCAAGGAACAACATTATACATAAAATCGACAGCGATAGATTTGTCAAAAATAAAATTATCGCCGTACGAACAAAAAGTTTACGATGCCGTAAACGATGCCGGCACTGTTCCTTCAACAATTTACGAGATTTCAAAAAATATCGGAGACCATCCGATGATGTTTTCAAAATCATTGGATTCTTTGCTGCTCAAACGCTGCGTTGAGCAAATCGGATTTACGCCGACAGATGCGCTTCACGTTCTCGGAAAATATAATCAATGGGACACGGAAGCCGCTGTTGCCGGCGCACAAATTCTTGCGGATTATTTACTCATGACACCGGAAGAAGTTTGCCGACGCGTTCAGCATTCGGTTTCTGAAAAAATGGCAATCGACCTTCTTTCATTCTTTGAGCCGACTTTGAAAATGGAAGATGTTTCCGCTTTGATTTTAAAATCTCCTTTCACAAAAATCAAAGTGATTCCGCCGGTCATTTTAATCGGGGCGCCTGTTCGGGCTTATGTTGAAGATTTTGAAAATTTGATTGATGCCGAAATCATTCTTCCTGAATTTTACGATGTCGGCAACGCTGTCGGCGCACTTGTCGGAGACGTCATTTTCAGAACGGAAATTCTCATTCGCCGAAAAAGCATCAGCAGTTCAATGTATTTGGCATTTGACGAAACCGGACGCAATGAATACGAAACGCATCAGGAAGCCGTTGAAATGAGCGAAAATAAAATTCGTGAACTCATTTATTCACACATGAACAAATACGGTTTTCCCGAAAATTCGATTACAATCCGCATTGAGCGAAATGATATAAAAGCCGGATACGCATCTGAAAGCCCGTTGGAAATCAGATTATTCGGAATAGGAATCGGAAGTCCGCGGAAAAAATAATATTGAGAAAGATCAATAATAACTCACTTCAAAAACAACGAAATATAAATCGGAGGTTTCAGCAATGTCAACAACATTACCGTTTTCAATTACAAAAAAACATACATTTACCGACAGCGGAGATGATTTTGTCAGCCAAATTCATCGACGAGTTGCCGTGGATGAGCCGGTCAAAGATGACCAGCTTTTATTCCATATTGAAACAATGGTAACGGATATTCGAAAAATGATTGCCTCATCATTCGGCCCCTGCGGCATGAATAAATTAATCATCAATCCTGTCGGCGACGTTTATATGACAAGCGACGGCAAAACTATTCTGAAAGAGATTGATGTTCTTCATCCGGCAGCGGTTCACTTAAAACGCCTCGGTCAATCCATGGATAAAGCGTGCGGAGACGGAACGAAACTTGCCGTTTTGCTGGCTTGCAGTTTGATTCAAAACGCACTTCCTCTGCTTCGAAAAGATGTTCATCCGACAATCATTATCCGGGGATATGAACTTGCGATGGCGAAAGCTTATGAAATGATTGAATATGTTTGTGAAGACGCTGATAATGAAATGATTTTGGCAGCGGTTAAATCAGCCGCATTCGGCAAAGGCATTCCGGAAGCGCAAGCGGAACAATTAGCAGAAAATGTCATTCAAACCGTCATCGAAATGGAAAAAATAAGCGGCAGCTCATTTTTGGATTTGGAACGAAATGTAAAAGTTCTCAAAAAAACAGGCGCGCCCGATATTTTATCTTATCAAGGCGTGATATTGGATGAGGCTTCCGCGCGCGAAGATATGCCCCAATATGTTGAATCTGCCGGAATTCTTCTTTTGAGAAACGAGCTCAAAGTTGAAAGCGGCTACATTAATCCGGAACATTTTGTTCGATTAACCGATCCCAACATGGTTTTTGAGATGAAAAACGCTCGAAAAAATATCGCATCCGAATATGCGCAAAAAATAATCGAGAGCGGTGCAAATGTTGTATTTTGCGAGGGAGAAATTGATTCCGGCATTGAAGAAGAATTGGCGCGACACAAAATTTTGGCGTTTAAGCGGTTGAAAATAAAAGATATGGAATACATTTCTTTGGCAACCGGCGCTGAATTCAAGAAAATTCAAGATGAAAGTTTTGAAATGGCGAACGGTCTCGGATACGCGGATTCGATTCAGATTATTAAGAAAAGATATGACACGCTGACATATATTCAAGTTAAAGACCAGCCGGTCATGACGATTTTAATTCACGAACCGATGAAATACGGACTCGGAAAGATTGAAGAAGCGGCAAACGACGCATTAAACAACGCAGCGCTTATGATTAAAAATCCGTATGTCGTTACCGGCGCCGGCGGAACCGAATATTTCCTTGCGCGCTCATTAAAAATGTACGCGCACACATTTGAGGGCAAGGAACAGTTAGCCGTTTCGGCATTTGCGGATTCGTTTGAAGAAGCCGTTAAATCGCTTGCCAAAAATATCGGAATGGATGTCACTGACGCGGTTATTTCTCTTTCCGCGCAGCAATCTGAAGGCGTTGATGCCAGATTAGATATCGGCCGATGTGTTATCGGCAACAGTCCTGTTGTTTATGATTGCGCGACGGTTAAAAAATACGCATTGGTTGCCGCAACTGAAACAGTGACCAATATTTTAAGAGTGGACGAAATTTTATTGAAAAAGTAAAAAAGAAATAAAAAAATAATGAATTTTAAAAACGAAAAAAAGCTGACGGTTTTTACATGAAATCCGTCAGCGATGTCTTTTTTATTTTATGATTTTCAAAGGTTTGAATAATATCCTGTTCTAAAAGTTCAATCCGCGCGCGCGTGTATTCGGAAACGCCGTATTTGATGGCGACTTCTTTTGAAACTTCAACATATTTTCGAACAGCGCCTTCGTGAACGGTTAAGATAATGTTTCCGCCGCCGCATTTTTGACAAGTTCCCGAAAGCGGCGGGCGTCTGTATTTCGCTTCGCATTTGATACAGCGGAAAGTTTGCTTTGAAAACGCGCGCAAGTTACCGATAATATCGGGGAGGAAGTGGGATTTTAAAACCAATTCGGCAACATCAGATTCATCAACCGCGCGGATTTTTTCAGCCAATTGAAGCTGAGCTTCCATTTTATCCATCATGGTTTCAAGCGTTTTATACGCCGAGAAAGCCGGTCCTCTCGCAATATCTGTCGTATCGTGCGTAAACATGAAATTTTCGTATTGATCCGGCGTCTTTAAACGACCGCTGACCAAATCCATTAATTTTGAAATTTCAGCCGGATTTTTGTATTCTTCCGACGCGGAATAAAATTCAAGCGGATAGCGGGCGCACATATCAATATTATGCGCTTCTTTGTCAATTTCATTCGGGTCGATTCTAATTGTTAAAACCAGCGGCGCGTCCATTTGTCCGCCGCGTTTGTCCGGCAAATATTCGCGCGAGAAATTCAGCATTCCGTCAAGCAGCAGCATGACGCAGTCTTCATCGCCGTCACAGTTGCGGCGCTTTGACGCGTGGAAATAAGGATGCGCAAAGCCGACGGAGGCTTTTGTAAAGCCGACGATTCGACCGAGAACGCCGGCAGAAGTGTGCGGCGCAAGCCCGATAACCAAAACGCCGAGAAGATCTTTAATTGTTTGACAATTGTAATAAGGATCGATGCCGTAATATTTTTTCAATAAATCATCAACGTAATGCGTTGTTTTGAGCAAATATTCGGCGCAGTCAACGGAAATGACAATATCTTGAACAAAAAGACAAACGACTTGGTCATCGGAAACGAGATCGTTCCCGTGAATATCTTTTTGATAGCCCAGTTTCTTTAAATCTTCCGCCGTAATTCCAAGCTCATCGGCGCGAATATGCGTCAGCGGAATGTCTGACATATCATAACGAACGGTGCCGTCTTTGAAAATATAAACTTCATGAAGCGCGCGAAGAATTCCTTTTTCAAGCGGCTCCGGCGTTTTTGCGCGGCTCATCAATTCTTTGACGCCTTTAATTAAATCGAAATTGTCGCGGACGCCGACGCGGTCAATCGCTTCTTTGTAAATCGTTTTGAACTCAACCGCTTTTTTTCTGCCGCCGACAGTTGATTTTTCGCATTTCGGGCATTTATGTTCGGATGTTTCAATCGAGCAGCTCGGACAAAACAGACGCTCAACAGTATGTTCACCGCAGCCGCAGCGCCATTTATGCGTTTCTCTGCCGCAGCGCGGACAAACACGCATACCGATTTTAACTTCGAATTTTCCGGTCACCGCATTCATGTCTTCGCGGTATCCGGTAGCGTTAACAAGATTTCTTGTTTTTCCGCCGTGATCTCCGATCGGGAAAAGAACCTGAGCGGCAGGCGTCATTTTTCGAAGCGCTGATTTTTCGGGACGACCCATTCGAGCGCCGATTCGAGACGGAGCGCGCGGTTTAACAATGATTCCCGAAACTTTGCAAACAGCATCGACTGTTTTTTCAATTCCGTCGGATTTGATTTCATCAAGCGTCCAAGTTTTTTTGAGGCGAGCGCCGTCAATTTCAATGCCGAGACTTTTTAAAACGTGCGTCGGCGGAGAGATGAGAATCATTTGTTCATCGTCGAATTCCTGATTCAAAGTCGGGCGAACTTTGTGAGCGAGAAGAATATTTTCAAGCAGCGCTTTAACGCGGGAATTCAATGACATTTGATACGGAAGCGCAAGGCAAAGACTTGATTCGAAATTTCCTAAAAGATCGGATTCGTCGGAATATTGAATCATTTTGCCGTTTTCGGCAACGAAATCCGCGATTTTTTCAAATTCTTCTAAATACAAATCATGCCATAAATAATTATAATCAGGATGAAGCGGAATTCCGCCGTTTGCAAGCGAAAGCGCGTCGTCTTCGGAAATATGTTTTAATTTATCGAATTCGGTCGGACTTGGGAATTTTGATTTTTCTTTCAAGTCTTTGTATCCGTTTTCATAATCGTAAAGCCACCACTCGAAACAATAAGGAGACGGCATGAGCGTGTGATTATTTTCTAAAAAGTCACCGAAATTGAATAAGATTTCGCCGATGTCAATAATAAATTCAACGTCGGGCTTCACTGAAAGCGCAAGTTTGTAATCGTCAACGCGAAGAACGTCACCGTTTTTCAAACGAACTGTCGGTCCTTCAATCGAGTCAACCGCTGCCATTCCGGCAGCTTTTCCCGGTCTTTCCACTTTTAATTGAGTGCCGTTTGTGATAAAATCGTCAAGTAAAAACATTGCTGCC
>JGI994J12354_10004811_pt1 | contig 11948 bp, 11 predicted proteins | sample IntmicLarv3ML3BL_FD_12354 | JGI IMG/M metagenome (IMG submission 12354) | reverse complement strand
GGCGAGGTCATGTCAATCACAAAGGGTGCTCCCGATGTGCTCATTAACCTTTGCAAAAATTCTGACGCTGAGAAACAAAAGGCGCTTGAAATAAACAAACAAATGGCAGAGAAAGCGCTTCGCGTAATTGCTGTCGCAACAAAAAGCATTCCCGAGATTCCAACACATCCGACATCCGGGCAGCTTGAATGCGATATGACTCTTTTAGGGCTTGTCGGCATGATTGATCCGCCGCGTCCGGAAGCAAAGCAGGCTGTTGCCGAATGTAAGTCAGCAGGAATCAGGACGGTTATGATAACCGGTGACCATATTGCCACTGCCTCTGCAATTGCCGGGGAAATCGGAATTTTAAACGAGGGCGACAAGGCTATCACAGGCGAAGAGCTTAACCATATGAGCGATGAAGAGCTTAAAGACCGTGTCCGTGAATATTCGGTCTACGCGCGTGTTTCTCCAACCGATAAAATAAGAATCGTCAAGGCATGGCAGGAAAACGGCGAAATTGCTTCAATGACGGGTGACGGAGTAAATGACGCTCCGGCGCTCAAGGCTGCTGATATCGGCTGTGCGATGGGAATCACCGGAACCGATGTCGCAAAGGGCGCCGCTGATATGGTGCTGACAGACGACAACTTTGCTACGATCGTTTCTGCTGTCGAGCAGGGACGAGGCGTTTATGACAATATCCGAAAAGCCGTTCAGTTCCTCTTAAGCTGTAATATCGGTGAGGTTTTATGCGTTTTCTTTGCTATGCTCATTTGGCAGCGTGCTCCGCTGGCGGCAATTCAGCTGCTTACAATAAATCTTGTTACAGACGGTCTTCCGGCACTTGCTTTGGGTGTTGAGCCTCCTGAATTTGATATTATGAAAAGAAAACCCAAACATAAATCCGAGGGAATTTTTGCTCACGGCGTAGGTCTTACGACCATCCTTCAGGGTGTAATGTTCGGAGCAATTACCCTTGCCGCCTACTGGCTTGGCGACCATCCTATCGGCGGAGGCACTACTGATGAATCACACGCTGTTGCAACAACAATGGCATTCTGTGTGCTTTCGATGTCACAGTTATTACACGCATTTAATCTTCGCTCCTCACATTCGATATTTGTAACCTCTCTCAAAAAGAACATGATGATGGTTGCCGCTTTCTTCTCATCACTCGCGATTATCCTGGCTATCCTGTTTGTACCTGTACTCAGTGATATATTCGGCGTTGTCAGACTTAACAAGGAAAGCTGGATAGAGGTCATCATACTTTGTCTGGTGCCTTTGGTTGTTGTTGAAATAACAAAGCTTGTTACAGTGATTATAAGAAAGAGCAAGGGACAGTAACAGTGTTCGGAAAAGTATACAGCATGGGTCTTTGCGGTCTTGAATCATATAAAGTAGAGGTAGAGTCCGACATATCAAACGGTTTAGCCCGTTTTGATATTGTCGGGCTTCCCGATACTGCCGTAAAGGAGTCGGAAAACCGTATCCGTGCCTCTCTTCGCAACCGTAATCTTCACATGCCGTCAACCCGTCTGGTAGTGAATCTTGCGCCTGCCGGAACACCTAAAGAGGGTGCGTATTACGACCTTCCGATACTTTTGTCGATATTACAGGCATCAGGTCAATGCGATGAGAGTATATCCGATTCGGTTTTTGTCGGCGAGCTTTCACTTCAAGGCGATATCCGTCCGGTAAGCGGAGCTCTTCCGATGACAATAGAAGCAAAGCGTCTTGGATTTAAAAATGTTTTTCTTCCCTTTGACAATGCGTCAGAGGGAGCGGTTGTCAGCGGAATAAATGTATTCGGCGTGAAAAATATAACGACACTTATCGACCATCTGAAAAATTTGTCGCCGATTCCTGTTGAGGAACCTTTTGCATATACCGAAACAGAGTATATCGAATATCCTGTGAACATGTCGGAGGTCGTTGGACAGCGTGAGGCAAAAAGAGCCATGGAGGTTGCCGCTGCCGGAGGACATAATATCATGCTTATCGGCGCACCGGGTGTCGGAAAAAGTATGCTTGCCAAAAGACTGCCGACAATACTTCCTCAAATGACCTTTGATGAAGCTATCGAAACAACAAAAATTCATTCGGTCGCAGGACTGCTTTTAAAGGAAGGCAAGCTTGTCGTTCACCGTCCTGTGCGGATGCCCCATCACTCAGTGTCTCCTGTCGGAATGTCGGGCGGAGGTGCAATACCAAAGCCGGGCGAGATTTCTCTGGCTCACAACGGAATACTTTTTTTGGATGAGCTTCCTGAATTTGCGCGCAGTACACTTGAAATTTTGCGTCAGCCGCTTGAGGATAACACTATAACGATATCCAGAGCCTCCGGAAAATTCACCTATCCTTGTTCGTTTATGCTTGTAGCGTCAATGAATCCGTGCCCATGCGGATACTACGGCCATCCGGCAATAAAATGCACATGCCCGTCAGGGGCGATAAGCAGATATACCGCAAGGATATCAGGACCCTTGCTTGACCGCATAGATATACACATAGAGGTCAATCCTGTCCGCTATAAGGAGCTTTCCGGTGAGGGTTCGGCGGAGGAAAGCAGCTTTGAAATCTATAAAAGAGTAAATGCCGCACGGCGGCTTCAGCAGGAAAGATATGCTGATATGCCCTTTTCATGCAACGCCAAAATGTCCACTGCAATGCTTAAAAAGGTTTGCATTTTGTCCGACAGCGCCAAAAAGGTTTTGGAAGTGGCGTTTGACAGGATGGGGCTTTCGGCGAGAGCCTATGACCGTATTTTAAAGGTGTCGCGAACCATTGCCGATCTTGCGCAAAGCGAAAATATTGAAGTCGAGCATGTTGCAGAGGCGCTTCAGTACAGAAGCCTTGACCGCAAGCTTCATGAAAACAAGTGATTTTTGAAAGGATATGTTTACAGTTATGGTAAATACAGAACAGCTTTATGAATTATGGCTTGAAAGGGCGGTTGATGACCCCGATATAAAGGCAGAGCTTTTGTCGATGAAGGGTGACGAAAAAGCCATTTACGAATGCTTTTACCGTGAGCTTGAATTCGGAACGGGAGGGCTCAGAGGCGTTATCGGAGCAGGCTCTTTCAGAATGAACGTTTATACCATATGCAGAGCAACACAGGGACTTGCAAATTATATTAAAGGAAAATGCAAAAATCCGTCTGTCGCCATTGCGTATGATTCAAGAATAAAATCCGATGCTTTTTCAAAAGCGGCGGCAGAGGTTCTGGCGGGAAACGGAATAAAGGTTTATATTTATCCTGAGCTTATGCCGACGCCTATGCTTTCGTTTGCTGTCAGACAGCTTAAAACAGACGCAGGAATTGTTGTGACCGCTTCACATAACCCCGCGAAATACAACGGATACAAGGTTTATGGCTCGGACGGATGCCAGATGACCGACAATGACGCAACGGCGGTTTTTGAGTGCATTGAAAAGGTCGATACCTTTGACGGAGTAACAAAAACAGCGTTTGAAAAGGGTATCGCAGACGGTATGATATGCTATATCGGTCAGGAAATGATAGATAACTATCTTGACAAGGTTGCCTCCCGTTCGGTCAATCCCGAAATGCTTAAGGGCTGCGATTTAAAGGTTATTTATACTCCGCTCAACGGTGCCGGAAACATGCCTGTCCGTAAAATCCTTGACAAAAGCGGTATTTTGGATGTCACAGTTGTTCCGGAGCAGGAAATGCCTGACGGAAGCTTCCCGACAATACCTTTTCCGAATCCTGAAATCAAGCAGGTTTTTGAAATCGCTATTGATATGGCAAAAACCTTAAATTCCGATTTGCTTCTGGCGACAGACCCTGACTGTGACCGTGTGGGAATAGCGGTCAGACACGCTGGTGATTATGTGCTGATGTCGGGCAACGAGGTTGGCGTTATGCTTTTAAACTATTTGCTTGAGCAAAAGGGTAAAAAAGAAACTCTTTCGAAAAATCCGATTGCCGTAAAGACAATCGTTACAACACCGTTGGCGGCGCTTGTTGCTCAAAAATACAACTGTGAAATAATAGACGTTTTAACAGGATTCAAGTATATAGGCGAGCAGATAGGCTTTCTTGAGGCAAAGGGCGAAGAGGAACGGTATGTTTTCGGATTTGAAGAAAGCTACGGTTATCTTGCGGGAGGTTATGTGCGTGATAAGGACGCAGTTGTTTCCTCCATGCTTATATGTGAAATGACCGCATTTTATAAAAAACAAGGCAAAACACTGATTGACATCATGGACGATCTCTATAAGGAATACGGTTATTTTATAAATTCACAGCTAAGCTTCCAGTTTGAAGGCTCAACCGGAATGGAAAAAATGGGCAATATAATGAATCGGCTTCACGAAAGTACACTCCGGAAAATCGGTGATTATGAGGTTTCGGTATGCGCTGATTATCTTAATTCTGTGTCAACCGAGCTTAAATCGGGCGAGAAAACCGAAATAACGCTTCCTAAATCGGATGTTTTAAGCTATACACTTAAAAACGGCGCAAGCGTGATTGTCCGTCCGTCCGGAACCGAGCCAAAGCTCAAGGTTTATGTATCATCAAAAGGAGAAACCCGGGAGCAGGCGGAGAAGCTTAACGATGTTTTAAAGGATTTGTGTACGGATATAATTGAAAAGTAATGCTTTGGCGCAATGTAGTTTGGAGGTTTTAGAGTGGATAAAGATGTTTTCATTTTAAATCGAAAAGCAGCTCTTCAACTCATTTTGGGTGTATTATTGTTAGGCATATTTGCGTTCGCCTTTATGTCCAATATTGAAGATGTCTTTTTTAACGATCCGACTGAAGGGTTTGCTGCTCCAATATCAGGCATCTGCCTTTTGATTATATGGACTTTAATTGGGGTATTTTGTTTTTTTGAAAGAACGATACTGAACATATATATGGTTTTACGCTGGGCAGTGTCTTTGGGGTTGTCAATCTTTTTTTGGTTGGAAGCTTCAGGAAAAATGGCTTTCAATATGTATGTGTTCCGCAGTTTTTCACTTGTCACACATTGTCCTTTATGGGGTATCTTGTCTTTTTGCGACATTAGTTACAAAAGAAATATTTATATGGTAATCATTAGCGCGATATTTCTATCTGTCGGAATAATCGCATCCGCTTTTCAGGGCATCAGGATAATAAAAGAACGGAATAAGCGTCAAAAATTTACGGAGTAGTAGGGAATGGCGACCAATCCTTTTAAAATCGCACAATCCTCAGTCTGTTGCACAGACAGCTCCTTTGAAAAGGAGCCTTATATGGCGAAAATTCGGTGCGTTCCACAGGCTCCTTTTCAAAGGAGCTGTCTGCGTAGCAGACTGAGGATTGCTTTACAAAAAAATATTTCAGACGTTTAAGACATTTCCTGTTTTTAAGTTGCGTGCATTGGGATGGAAACCTCGACATACCGAGGTGTAGAAAGTTTTATGATGAAAAAAGGGGGACAAAAATGGCAAAGGTAACATTGCTTACACACACGGTAAATCCTGACAAAACAATCGCGGCGGCGGCAAAACTTTGCTATTCTCCGTCGTCAATTGACAATATTTTAGACGGACTGACCGATGAAAGCGCTTCGGGTTTTGTTGATATGCTTTCTGAAATCGGACACGAAAGCCCTATTGAACACGCAAGCTTTACATTTGGTATCGAGGGCGTTTCGCGTTCGCTTCTTGCACAGATTACAAGGCATAGAATTGCATCCTTCAGCGTACAAAGCCAGCGTTATGTCGAGGAAGCGCAGTTTGAGTATATTATTCCTCCTGAAATAGAAAAAAATGAAGCGGCAAAAAAGCTTTATATTGAAGCGATGGAGGATGACCAGCAAAAATATGAAACTCTGACAAAAATCCTTAAAGACCAACACAAAGAAAAACTTTTAAAAGAAGGAAAAAGCGAGGCTGATGCCGAAAAAACGGCGAAAAAAGCTGCTATTGAGGACGCAAGATTTGTGCTTCCGAACTCATGCGCAACCAAAATGATTGTAACCATGAACGCACGCAGCTTGCAAAACTTTTTTGCGCATCGCTGCTGTAACCGCGCACAGTGGGAAATCCGGGAAATCGCCGACCGTATGCTTGAGCTGTGCTGTGAGGTTTCTCCGAAGCTTTTTAAAAAGTCCGGTCCGAAATGTCTTTTCGGAAAATGTACGGAAGGGAAGATGACGTGCGGTTCTCCGCCGAAACTGCGGAATTAGGAATTAGGAATTAGAAATGAGGAATTGCGGTTGAGCGGTAAACTTATTGTACTGGAGGGGCTTGACGGAAGCGGCAAGTCGACTCAGTTTGAAATGCTTGTCAAGCGGCTTGAAGAATCAAAGGTAAGGGTAAAGGGGATTTCCTTTCCCGATTACGGCGAGCCGTCATCAGCGCTTGTGAAAATGTATCTTTCGGGCGAATTCGGAACAACTGCGGCTGATATTAACGCATATGCGGCATCAAGCTTCTACGCGGTTGACCGATATGCAAGCTATAAAAAATTCTGGCAGCAGGATTACCGTGACGGAATGACGGTCATTGCGGCGAGATATACAACCTCCAACGCCATATATCAGATGGTAAAGCTTGACAAAAACAGCTGGGACGACTATCTTACATGGCTTGAGGATTTTGAATACGCTAAAATGGGACTGCCTGTTCCGGACGCGGTAATATATCTTGACATTGACCCTTATGTGTCCCAGCAGCTCATGTCAAAAAGATATGACGGGGACGAAAACAAAAAAGACATACACGAAAAGGACATAAGCTTTTTGCTTGAATGCCGGGAAGCGGCTTTGTTTGCCGCCAAACGGCTTGACTGGCAGATTATCGACTGCATGAAGGACGGAAGTTTGCTTTCTGTTTCCGAAGTAAATCAGCTTATCTTTAAATCAATCGGGGAGGCCCTGCTCAGTCTATGCTGAATTTTAAAAAGTTAACCCTACAGGACATGCCGTGGGCAAGAGATATTCTTTATAACAGCGGTAATTTCGGATGTGAATATACCTTTGGCGGAGCTATTGTATGGAGCAGCTACTTTGACAGCTTCACCGCCCGATTTGAGGATTTTATTATTTATCGCTGTATCAGAACAGACCACGCGGGTTATTCGTATCCGTGCGGAAAGGGTGACATTAAAAAAGCCTTTGAAGAAATTTTTGCTGACGCGAAAGCGCTTGGAAAGCCGCCGATGATTTTTGGAATGACCCACGAATTGACCGGGCAGCTTGATTCGCTTTTCCCTGACAGATTTGAGTTTTCCCCTAATGAAAACTCACTTGATTATATTTACAAGACAAACGACCTTGCGCAGCTTCCGGGAAAAAAATATCATGCAAAGCGCAACCATGTTTCGGCATTTTTGCGGTCACACCAAAATTGGGGCTTTGAAATAATCGGCAGAGAAAACATCGACGAATGCATCGAAATGCTTGAATGCTGGTATAAAGAAAATGCCGGAAAGGCAAATATAGAGGATGAAAAAAAGGCTCTTTTTCACGGTCTTTCAATATATTTTGAGGTTGGATTTTCGGGCGGAATTTTACGCTCGGACGGACAAATTATTGCATTGACCTTCGGCGAACCGATAAATGACCGTATTTTTGACATACATTTTGAAAAGGCGCTTGACATAAACGGTGCATATGCTATGATTAATCAGCAGTTTGCAAAAAACTGTCTGGGAGCGTATGAGTATATTAACCGCGAGGAGGACTTAGGAATCGAAGGACTGCGAAAGGCAAAGCTTTCCTACCGTCCGGCGATTCTTCTTGAAAAATTCCACGCGATGACAAAGAGTGAACTCTCATGATTTCATTTGCCTGTAACGAAGATATACCTGCCCTCAAAAGCCTTTGGATAGATACCTTTACAAAGGATACAGAGGAACAAATCGACCTTTTTTTCGAGCATAGGTTTAAGCCGTCACTTACACCTGTTTACAAAGCTGACGAAAAAATCGTTTCGGTGCTTTATTTGCTTGACTGTTCCCTCAGACAGGGCAATGGACTGATTCCGGCGCTTTACATCTATGCAGCGGCGACAAAACGGGAGTATCAAGAACAAGGTATAATGTCAGAGCTTCTGGATTTTTCAAAGGAGCTTGCGCTTAAAAACAACTGTGCCGCAATCACTCTTTTGCCGGAAACACCAAAGCTCAGAAGCTTTTACGGAAAAAGGGGCTACAAGGAGCACTACAAAATCGATACGATTGAATTTACACGCACAGAGCTTAGTGCTCTTTCAGTGCAAAATCCCTGCCAATCGCTGTCCTTTGATTTTGATGAGTATTTGAAAAACCGCAATGAGCTTCTTTCTCAAAATGGTTCGGTAATCTGGAATGCTTCGGCAATGAAGCACAAGCTTAAATTTTATGCAACAATGAATCCGTTTTTTGTACGCTGCGAAAAATCCTTTGGTATATGCTATGAGGAAAACAGACGGGCAAATCTTATCGAATTTATCGGAATACCTGCGGATTTGCCGCAAATATTTTCGCATATGCTCAGACGCTATGATGTCGAAAGCTTCAAAATATATCTTCCCCACGATTTTTTGAAGACTGAACAAATTGTCGAAAAAAATACAGTTATGATATTGACTCTTTCCGACCGCCTTACACTTGACTGCAACGCCTATGGCGGACTAACGATGATTTGATTAAATTACTTTTAGTATAATTAAAAAGGAGATGTACTTATGGTATATATTTTAGTGGCTGAAGGCTTTGAAGAAATCGAGGTTATTGCTCCGACAAATATTTTAAGGCGGGCAAAAATTGATGTAACAACAGTTGGAATCGGAAGCAAAACCGTTCTTGGCTCACATTCCATTCCCCTTGTTACCGACATAACCGATGCCGAGTTTGATTTTTCCGATGCACTAATGCTTGTCCTGCCGGGAGGCAATACCGGTGTGGAAAATCTTAACAAATCTACGGTTGTTCACGATGCGATTGACTACTGTATGCAAAAAGGACTTTTTATCGCCGCAATTTGCGCCGCGCCGGTCATTCTTGCCAAAAAGGGGCTTTTAAAGGGGAAAACGGTTACAGCATATCCATCGGTAATCAAAGAGCTTGAAGGCGCGATTATCTGTGACGAGCCTGTTGTTCGTGACGGAAATGTTATTACAGGAAAAAGTGCCGGAACGGCTCCCGAATTTGCTTTCGAGCTTATAAAAGTGCTGAGTACTCTTGAAGAAGCCGACCAGGTAAGGTCTGATTTAGGATGAGCGCCGATATCGAAATCGCTGTACAAAAACAGCTCTTACGGAACAAGCTTAAAACTGCACGGCTTGCTCTTTCCGATGAGAAGAAGAAAAGCTTTGATTCAGAGATTGCAACTAAGATTATAAGCTCTAAAGAGTATATGGAAGCCCGAACCGTCATTTGTTATGTTTCGGGAGAAAATGAAATTGACACACGCTCGATTATCGGAGCGGCGCTTGCCAACAAAAAAAGAGTAGCGGTTCCCAAAACCGAAAAATCCGACCGTACTATGAAATTCTACGTTATTACGTCCTTTTCCCAGCTTGAAGCGGGAAATTACAAGCTGTTAGAACCAATTGACTCCTGTATATTATTAGATAATTATACGGATAGTATATGCATAGCGCCCGCTTTAGGATACGATTTATACGGTCATAGAATAGGATATGGCAAAGGCTTTTATGATAAGTTTTTAGCAGACTACACCGGAATATCAATTGGGCTGTGTTATACAGGCTGTGTCGGAAAGGAAATTCCGCACGAGGAATTTGATGTGCCTGTCGATGTGCTTGTTACTCAAAATTATATTCGGCATATATCCCGTTGAAATCAAAATGACGGCGTTTCCGCCATCATTTTGATTCATGTACCTGATTAGATTAATCCTTGTTACAGCAGCAAAGTACAACAATGATTATCAAAAGAATCCACATGCAATTGTCATCGTTAAAAAGATTTTTAAAGCAGCACATATATGTCACCTCACTTTTAACAGCAGCAGAAAACAAATTCTGCTTCTGCTTTATTACACAATATGAGGCTTTTAAAAAAATGTTACAAAGGGGGATGTCTGAATGTCTGACAACAGGGATGAAATCGACAACATTCTTAATGAGTTAAACAGCAAACAAGAGGAAGCTGAACGCAGTGAGGGAACTGAATCCTCAGACTCAAAAAAAGAACAATTCAGTCTTAATATCGGGGACGAGGATGCTCTTTTAGAAAAAATCGAGATTAAAAAAGAAGAAAAGCAGTACGAAAAACCGAATGATAAAACCGTTCAAAAGAAAAAAAAGAGACGTAAAAAAAGGATTAAGGAAGCCGCCAAGGGTATTTCGGCGCTTGTTTACATCCTTATTGTCACGGCTATTTCCTTTGCTCTTGCTATATATGGGCTTATAGCCTTAAATGACTATCTGGGGCTTGTAAAAAAGGACGAGATGATACAGATTTCGATTCCCGAGAACGCCACCACCGGGCAGGTTGCAAAAATCCTTAAGGAAAAAGGCGTAATAAGTCAAGAAATGACCTTTCGGATTTACATGAGTCTTGCGTACCCTAATATCACCTATTTTTCGGATATGTATACTCTTAATCCGCATGACGGATATGCTGCAAATGTGCAAAAAATAAGACTGACGGCAGAGGCTAAGGAAGAGATTGAGGTAACTATTCCAGAGGGTACGACCCTTTCAAAAATCATTGATATACTTACCGAAAAAGAGGTTTGCAGCAGCTCCCGGCTTGCAGATATTCTTGATACAGCTGATTTTACATCCTTTGAATTTGTAAAAAATCTTCCCAAAACAGAGGGGCGGATATATGATTTCGAGGGTTATCTTTTCCCCGATACCTACCGCTTTTATAAAAATGACGCTGAAATATCGGTTGTAAAGAAAATATTTGAAAACACAAAAGCAAAGCTTACACCGGCACATTATGAAAAGGCTGAAAAACTTGGCATGACAATGGATGAGGTCATAACTCTTGCCTCGATTATTCAAAAGGAAGCCGGTCTTAAATCCGAAATGCATAAGGTTGCATCGGTTTTTCACAATAGACTTAAGCCCGGAAGTCCCTTCCCGAAACTTCAGTCTGATGTCACCTGTTGGTATCCGCATGAACGCCGTGACGATGTTCCCAAAAGCAGCCGTGAGGAATTTTACAACAGGAATAAATACAACACCTATGTTATAAACGGACTTCCGCCCGGACCGATATGCAATCCGGGAATAGAGGCAATTAACGCGGCTTTAGAACCTGATTCGACGGAATATTATTTCTTTGTAACCGATGTGAACAGCAAATATTACTACGGCAAAACGCTTAAGGAACACGAAAAAAATTGCGCGACTGCTGAAAGACAGGGCATAAAAACAGGAACAGATACGCATTCAGAAGATTCGTGAATGGTTGATAAAATGATAAATATTAAATCTCCCGAGCTTTTAGCTCCGGCAGGAAATCCCGACTGCCTCAAAACTGCGGTTGACTTCGGTGCTGACGCAGTATATATCGGCGGAGAGCTGTTTACAATGAGAACCTCTCCCGACAATTTTTCCTTTGAAGAGCTGTGTAAGGGAATTGAATATGCTCACAATGCAGGGGTAAGAGTCTATCTTACCTGTAATACCCTGCCGCGCAATAACGAAATAAACCGGCTGCCCGCTTTTTTTGAGCAGGCGGCTGCCTGCCGCGCCGACGCTTTGATTATTTCGGATATCGGAGTGCTTACAATGGCTGCAACGGCGCTGTCCGATGTCGAGCTTCATGTGTCAACNCAGCTTGGCGTGGTCAATCATTTAACTGCGTCCGCACTTTACAATATGGGTGCAAGCCGCGTTGTTACGGCGCGCGAGCTTAGTCTTGAAGAAATTTCAGAAATACGCGCAAAAGCTCCAAAGGAGCTTGAAATAGAAGCCTTTGTTCACGGATCCATGTGTGTATCTTATTCCGGAAGATGTCTTTTAAGCAACTACATGACAGGAAGGGATGCGAACAG
>JGI994J12354_10004810_pt1 | contig 11949 bp, 5 predicted proteins | sample IntmicLarv3ML3BL_FD_12354 | JGI IMG/M metagenome (IMG submission 12354) | reverse complement strand
GAAATAAAAAATAATCAAAGCTCCCGAACATTAAACGTTCGGGAGCTTTTTTGCATCGGATTAATTATTTTTAAATGTTTAATCTGTATCTTCCGGGGTCTGATGATGTTCCGCCGCCGAGATATGTTATAGCTGATACGCCAACGTCGTTGAATGCTTTTATCCTAAAATCATAACTTCCGTTTTTCTCTATGCGCAAATCTTCAAGTGTGAGCGTAACGGAACTTATACCCTCGTCAACTGTAACATCGCTTGCGTCGATGATTATAGGAGTTTGCCATGTGTTACCTGTATTTGTTCTGTATAACTCATAATATTCAACCGCAGTCGCGCTGTTATTTGGGTTCACCCATGTGAATGTGACAGATTTGCCATCTGATGTTGCGTTGAAATCTGCGATGGCTTTCGGTTTTGCCGTCGGTATCGGCGATTCAATCTCTACGGGTACTTTGTATCTGTTTTCACCGCCGAGATATACATATGAAGCCATGCCTATTTTATTTATTGCTTTAATTCTGAAATCATATTGACCGCTCTTGATTATACCGAGTTCCTCAAATGTCAGTATTATTGAGGTTATACCCTCGTCAACATTTACTTCGCTTATGTCGATGATTACAGCGTCTTCGAGCCATACGCTGCCGCCGCTTGTTTTGTACAGTAAGTAACTTGTTACAGATGCCACACTCTTTTCGGGGTTCGGATTTACCCATGTGAATGTGATTGATTCATCATTCAAAACCGCTTCAAAGTTTGTTATGATTTTAGGTTTTGCAGTCGGCTCTAAAACTTCAACGGTTATGCTGACTTTGTATCTGCTCGCTCCGCCGAGATATACGAACGCCGCCGCGCCTGCGTCGTTTATTGCTTTTATCCTGAAATCATATTCGCCTGTTTTGATTATGCCGATGTTTGCGAATGAAACTGTCGCCGATGTTACACCATCGTTTATTGTTGTGTTTTCTATATCGATTATTATTGGAGTATCAAGCCATTTACTTCCGCCGTTTGTGAGATACAATTCATAACCTGTAACCGCCGAATCTTCACCGTTAGGGTCAATCCATGTAAATGTGATTGTTCCAGTAGTTATCTCTCCCGCTGTTGAAGTCGCGTTAAAATTCTGAACTGCCTGCGGTTTTTTCGCCTGCGGGTTTATCGTGATTGTATATTCCGCTCTTTTTGACGCGTTTGTTGCGGTATCTGTTACGATTAAAAAGAAATTATGCTCGGTTACAGCAACAGTCGGCTTACCCGATATTTCCCCTGTGTCTGCGTTTACAGAAAGTCCCTTGGGGATATTTACCGCCGAATAAATAAACGCTCCGTGCGGTTTATCGGGTGCGATTGCGCCGTCTACAACGGATTCCGTTATATTTGCCGTATAAAATTCACCGACTGTTCCGTCGCCAAGAATTTCTCCCGTAAACGTTATTCTTCTCACACAATCTGCGGCGATAAGAGGAAGTAAAACCGGTTCGTCTGTAACTCTCTCAACCCGCGGAAGTGAAATTTCAAATAACGGATTATTATCTGTTCCATTTACGATACTGTTATCGACAAATTTTTTCTCTGTTGNGTGGAACCCCTCTTTTTCATTTGCGTCAACAGCACATACGGTAAAGAAAAATTCGTATGGTTTTACAATATTTTTCATATACTCTGGTAAACTCAGCGTGTTCAGATTATTTATATTAAATTCTCCGTTTGAACTGTATATAACACGTGATTCATAGCCGTAACTGTGTACCATTCCGTATACCAATTTATAAGTCGCCGCGCCGTCAACGGGTTTTGTCACGCTTACAGAAACTCCGTTTGACGCTGCGCTTACGCTTATTTCGGGGGAGGGGAGTCTGTCGGGGATATAATCAATACCTGAAAGCGCGCCCGGTGTTCTCGGTTTATTACAGTTGACAATGTCATTCGCGAAATCTATACCGTAATTATAATTTGTAAATTCCCATTCCACATAGGGCCACATATGCGTGCCGCGTTCAAATATATTTGAACCGTAGAATTTTCCGCCGACCGTGATATTTTCTTCTCTGGGTAAACGGGGAGTGTCATAACCCGGTATAACATCGTATATATTTTCTTCGTCGATAATTATACCTTTTTCAAACAATTCACCCGACAATTCCGGTTTGAGCACGAACGCGTCTCTGCCGAGGTCTGCGCCGAACAACGCGCCATTCGGGCTGTAAAAATAATTCGATGCATCGCCGCTTGAAAGATATGTCGTATCCTCACAGGTGTCCCAGTAACTCCTGTCAGCATTTGCACTGACAATCGGGTTTATATTTATCGCGCCGGGCATTTCTCCCCAATATTCCGTACCGCTGACACCGCGTAATTCTATTCTCATAAAATCGGGGTCTTCGAAAGCCGCTCCGAGATAAACGTTGTTTCTGAAAGTCAGAATACCTTCAAGGTTACGGGGTTGTTTGTTCCCGAAATCCCTATAATTCGACAGGAATATAATATCCGGTGCTTCAAGTATAAACATATTATTGTCAACCCAGAGATTATCAGATAACGCGCCGTCCCAGTCGTAACTGTGGAAGATTCTGCGCCCGCCTGTCTGGTCGGGTCCTATATAAAACGTGTTGTTATATATATGCGTACTGTCCGCGCCGCCGCCGAAAGTGATAAGTCTGCCGCAGTACGGCGAATTCCAGCCGCTTTCCGAGCCGTCGTTTACACTCAGATTATATCGTATTACATTGGTACTGTTTAACGCCTGATTCGGGGTGCATATCAGAATAAACCCGCCCGCGTTGTTGTGCGTGTAGTTATATTGTATCGTGGTATTTGCCGTGTAATAATCTATGTCAAACGCCTGACCGTCGAGAGTTCCCATAAATCCCGAAACTTCATTGTATTGTATAACCGTGTTGACTGAATCGAAACACCATATACCGACAGCCGCGCCGCTTGACGCAAGCATTCCGCCGCGTAATATGTTATATTCTACAACCGTTCCCGCGCCGTTACTTACAACTATACCGTTTCCTCCGATTCCCTGCATGATATTCCCGCGTATAAACACGTTTGTACTTCTGTACGCTATCGCAAACGGAGAGTCGGGCGTCGGATCTCTGAAATCGTTCATGCTCCAACCTCTGCCGCCGTAATAATACAGACAGCCGGATATACCTGTTGCGCAGACCCTTTCAAGATAGTTGTTTTCTATAAGCAGATTGTTAAATTTAGACGGAACAAGAGATTCGGGGTCGTTTATGTCAACAAGTCTGCCCTCGGCTTTGTACATAATACCGCCCGAGAACCATTCCTGATTACCGCCGTATGCTCCGAATACATCGCGGACATAAATATCCCTGATGTAAATATGCTCCATAGTTCCGTATTCAACTGCGGAGACATAAACCCCAAAAGTGTGGAAATAACGCCAGTTCGGTTCACCGTAATTGGTAACCTGCATGTTGTTTACTTCCCAGTATTCGACATTTTGAAGTAAAATTGCCGCGCTTATACCGGTATCCCATAAATCCGCACGTTGTCTTTCGTGTACGGGTCTGCGTATCTGATTCGCGTTGATAAGCGGTTTATCCGTGTCATCACCCGATAAAACCACGCCGTCTGCGACAAATCCGTCGGGGTGATTGTCATCGTAAGCGTCAATAATTATGGGATTGTTTGCGTTGCCGCTTCCCTTGGGTGTGAGAGTGACGTTGTTCCATTCGGAACCCATTTTAAACAGTATAGTGTCGCCCGGTTTAAATGTATAAGAGTTGACTTTTTCGATACTCTGCCACGGAGCGTTGATATTATTCCCGATGTTGCCGTCATTTCCGCCGACGCTGTCAACATAATAAACAGTTCCCGCACCGAGCCCTTCTTCTGTTTCAAAATATTCAATCGTAATTATAACGGTGGTTTCGTCAAAAATATCGACGTTTATAGATTTTACAAATCCACTCGTTTCGGGTAATCCAATAATATCAGTTTCGCTGAAATCTTCCGCAAGTTCCAGATAACTTTTTAACGAAAGCGTGATTTGCGCTGTATATTCTGTATTTTCTATAAAACTGTTGAATCCCGACAACGCCGGACTCCAGTTTATTTTACCGTTATGCTGACTGTCACCCGGGATATAAACCGTCTGCGCCCTTAAATCTGTAACAGGAGCGTCGGGAGCGTTAAACGCGAGACTGTTTACAACGCCTTTCGGTATGTCAAGTTCTGATATTTTTATATTGTCAAACGTCCAGTAAGTTTGAGGACCTGTGGAGCTTAAAGCGATTCCGCCGCCGCTTAACGGATTGGGGTCGTAATATTCGCCGACTAAAACGCCGTTCATATACAAAGCGAGATAATCGTCCTGCATTATAAGTTTCATCTTCGTAACAGGCGTTTGCGCCACATTTCCGACAGGGGATTTAAAAGATGCCGTACCTGATATAAACTGCGTAAATCTGCTCATATCCTGCTGTGTAAGTATATCGCCGTTTAATTCTATTTTACCGAGCCGCACACTGTTTGTCGAGAAGTTGACTATATACGCGCTTGTTTCATCTTCGTTAATCCTCGCCAGAAAATGTCCCGAGCCGCCCCAGCCGACGTCAACGGAAAGCGCGATTTCCCATTCGATAATACCGTTTTCAATTACTGCTTCGGGGTTTATATTTTTCGCCGTCGCCCAATCGACATAACCTGCCTGCGTCCATCTTCCGAGACGTAAACCGACTGTCCCGTTCGGGTTTTGTCCGTCCGCGGTTTTACCGTGGAAATGATGAAAAGTTCCGGCTCCGACCCAGTCGGGATGAGTGTTTGAATCGGAATCTTCCGTTCTGTCGTTGAAATCGTCAAAATATTTCACAGTACCCAACGCGCCGATATTTTCTCTCACAAAAGTAACATCGGCATAACCGATTATTTCGTTTTCACCGTCAACCAGATATAATCTGACGCTGTTTCCGGCTACAACACCGGGGATAATTCCGTCGTAGGCAAGCGCCGCGCCGTCTATTGTATTGATATTCGTTTCGGGGTCGGGCTGAGGAACAAAAGAATGATTACCCGTGATATAATACCATGCCCCGAGGGTTTCAATCTTCGCGCTGCCCGACGGCAGAGAATAAATATCGGTTGAAAAATCAACTTCAATTTCCATATCGAGAATTTCCCAGACGGCGTAAAGTGTAACGTTTTCACTTCCCATTGTGAATATATCGTCTGGGTAATAGTCAACGCCGAGTCCGTCGGGTTGTGTGTTCCATTTCACAAAACCGTAAGGGAGATTTTTTATCAAACCCTGTTTTTCGACTGAGTATGTTTCGTTTTCTCCCATTCTTACCGAAACGGGAGGATTTCCGATTCCGCCGTTAGCGTCGTAATGAAGCCAATACTCTGTATATTCTTCTTTGAGTTCCGCTTCATATATTCCGATATTGTCAAAATACCAGTATGTTCTCTGTCCCGATATAGCCGCCGCGACATGGTTGCCGCTCAACGGATTCGGGTCAAAATATTCGCCTACCAATTCATCGTCCATATATAACGCGATATAATCACCGACGAAAACCAGTCTCATGTGTTTTTCGGGGGTGACGGCGGCAGGGGTAAACGAAATGTTTTTACTTCCGTATACCGTGAAAGTTCCGCCGGATATTCCCGTATGTATGTTTCCGTTTAAATCAAGTTTACCGAAACGCACTGAATTTAACGTACAGTGAACCGCATATGCACTGCGGTTATTATCGTCAAGCCTTGCGAGTAAATACGAGTTGTCACCCCAAGGCTCCGCTTTTGTGCATGATATTTCCCATTCTATCACACCGTTGATTACCCTTGAAACGCTGTTATTGTTGCTTACAATAGATGTACCGGAGGGGTCGTAACGTCCGATACGCATACCTACGGTACCGTTGGGATTAACCTGACCGTCAAGTCCCGCACCGTATCCGAACCATAGAGTATCGTTTCCGTCTCCGGGTATTCTTACCCAATCGGGATGATTTCCCCCGTTCTGGATATTGTTAAAATCATAAAACGCTGTTTGATTTCCGAGGATATATTTTTCGTCTCCGGTCTCTGCGATGGTCATATTAACGCCGAAAGTTTCGATTGCGGACAGCGTTCCCAAACCTATATTTTCGGTTGTGAAAACAACGTCGATAAAACTTTCTATGCTTATGCTATTGTTGTCGTCTGCTTTAAATATTCGCGCGCGGTCTCCCGCTTCGATTCCGTTTATAAGATTGTTTTCCGCGAATACCGCACCGAGAGTATCAAATGAATCTCCCGCGTTCGGCTGAAAATAATGCTCGCCAAAAAGATAATACCATGTTCCCTCGGTCTCGATTTTTACGCTGCCCGACGGGATATTGTAAATATCGCTTGAAAATTCAACTTCGGACGCGTCAAGCATTACCGCGACGCTGCGCCAAATCGCGAACAACTTCGTGTCACTGTTTCCCATCGTAAATATATCACCGGGAAAATACGAATTTCCGCTTCCGTCGGCTTCGGTGTTCCACCCGAAGAAATAATGCGGAGGGTTCGACATTTGTTCGGGGTATCCGACGATATGCTCCTCGCCTTCCTCCAATGTGAAAGGTCCGGGGGGAGGTGCGCCTTCCGCGCCGTTTGCGATGTAAATCAGCGAATATACAACAATATCTTCGCCGGTTTCGGCGGTTATCGGTATAACCAATCCGAGTAACATTGATAAAGTCATGAAAACCGCGAGTAGTCTTTTGAATGTTAGATTCATTTTAAAACACTGCCTTTCTTAAAATTACATGTGTGTTTATATTTATTGTTTTTGCGTTCGNGTAAAATAAAAATAAATTAATTGCTCAAAGAATCCAGATTTTCTATTGTTTCAATTGTTTTGTCGATTTTGGATTTGAATTTTTCGACAGACGAATCAATTTTTGAAACGACCGCGTTTGAGTCACCTTTGTTGATTATATCCCTGACTGTATCGGTCATACCCCATTCGTAAAAAGAATCAATCGACAAAACGCGCGTTTCCCTGATTATTTCGAGCATTTCAATAGAATCGTCGTCTCTGAAAAACTGGTTCGAAAGATTTGTTTCATAATAAACGGGAACCATCGTATACATAGATTCCGCCGCGAGAGCTTCAAGAATAACGCCCGCGCGTTCAAGATTATTGTTTGTCACAGGTATACCGATAAGACACATACACCAACTGTCCGCGAAATTATAATAACGCTCTTGTGTCTCGTCCAGTTTGGGCATGGGTACAATACCGAAATTTATCTCCTCCGCGCGCAGTCTTTCCGCCGTATCCAAAACATGTGAGTAAAACAATCCCTGTCCGTTGCGGAAAATCTCCGCTGTAACTTCGTCTTTGCCTGTGTACGCGCCGTTGCCCTCCGCCAGAACATCTATTACTTTTCCTATCGCATTAATAGCGCGCGGATTATTCACGGAAGAAACAGGAAGTCCGTTCGCGTCGTTTATGGTTACGTTTTCACCCGACGCGAAAAAATAATTGCCGACGATTGTCTCCTGCGCCACCAAGCCGAACTGGTCGTCTTTGTCATACACACCGTCGCCGTTTAAATCTTTCAGAGCCTGTCTGCTCATTTCGCTCATTTTGTCAAGCGTCCATTTGCCTTCTCTGACAAGGTTATACATATCTTCGAGATTTAATCCCGCGTGAATAGTTTTGTTGAAATAAACCGTAGAGGTCGCGTCCATTGTAGATATAGCTATATCGCCTATGGTCACGTAAAGTTTGCCGTTGATTGACAAATCGCGGTTCGCGTTTTGATCCCACCACGGTTTGTCGAGGTCAATATACGGAACATCGCGCAGGTTTGTAAAAAGTCCTTTGGTTATAAGCGGAGAAGTCTGATACATAGGGGGAACGAAAACGTCTACGCTGTCGTCTCCCGCGGCTATAAGCGACGCGATATGCGCGGCTGTTCCCGTCGTTCCGTTTGACTGTATAACCGTGAGTTTTATATCAAATTTTTCTTCAATCTTCCTGTTACGGTTGTACACGGCGTCGTTCAACTGTTCGCCGTTCTGTTCCTCCGCGTAAAAATTCCCAATCAAATGCCACGCGGCGTTTTGTTCCGGACCTCTTACGTGCATGACAAACTCATCGCCGTCGAATGTAATATCGGGCAGGTCGAGCATAAATGATTCCGTCTGTGATTCTCCCTCGTTCGATTCGTCAGCTCCTCTGCCTGATTCGTTTGTTCCGGAAGTTTCCGAGCCGCCGTTTTGTTCCACTCCCTGATTCTGCTCTGTATCACTTTTACACGCGAATACAAATACAATAAGTGAGACTATAATTGACAATATCAATAATTTTTGAATTGTTTTCATGTTTGTTTTTCCTTTCTGAATCTACCTGAATACATTAATCATTTCCGTTTATTTGTATTTTTAAATGTTACAGCCAACCTGTATATTTCGCCAAAAGCTCACAGTAATACACGAAATTTTCGAGTGATATATCGTTTGGAACTCCGTGGTCGCATGACGGAATAAACCCGCCGCTTTTTATCACAGGCGCGATACGTTTTAATTCTTCTTCTATAATTCTACCGCCCGCGGCGATTGCTCTTTTGTCAACGCCGCCTCTGTACGCTATTTTTTCACCGTAAAATTTCTCTGTATAATAATATGTCGTTGTGTGCCGCAACTTCAATCGGGTCGCATACATTTATCCCCGCCTCAATCCATATGGGGATAAGCTCCGCTATATATCCGTCCGAATCCATATCGATTATTTCCACCCCGTTTGATTTAAGACACTCTATCCATTTTTTATAAACGGGCAGCAGATATTTTTTTGTCATATCGGGTGAAATCATACTGTGAGCTTTATACGCCATATCTTCGGATATATAAACTCCGTCCAAAATAATACCCTGAGAAAAAATTCGCCCGAACACGCGAAGAATATAATCCTGCCAGAATTCTATCATTTCGGCGACAAAATCGGGTTCTTCAATAAACGCGACGCACAAATTTTCAAATCCCAGCCATTCGCGTAACTGCCAGAACGGTCCATTGACAGATACGGACATATAACTGTCGCGTTCTTTTATAAGTTTTATTTCATCGGAGGTGAAAATTTTTACCCTTTGCGGAGCGTCTGAATTATAACGTTTTTTCACTTCCCGCCAATCATTGATATTTTCAACGGGGCATTTTATCCAGCGTCTTGTGACAAAATCTATCGCATTTCTGATATATGTATAATCGTATTTGTCGGAGATTTCAAGGATTGCACCCATCCAATCCTGAATTATATAACAGTCGCCTCTGTGTTCTATGATTTTTTCCTCAAACCACGGAATCATTCTGAAATCGGGGCGAATTTCGGGAACGGGCTTTAGCTGCGGCAAGTCTAAATTTAACCTGTCGCGGATTATATAATCCCACCAGTTTATATTTTCGGGAAGCCCTTCGGCGTTCCATCTTTCAATTGTGGATTTTCGCGGAAATCCAGGGTCAAACGGAATTTTTTTTGGATTTTTGAATAAAAGAGTGTCTAAATATATTTTTCTGTTATCCATTGTTTTTTTTCCTGACTTATATTTATTTATAATACAATTATACAACAAATATAAGTCAATTTGTACGAAAATATTAAACAAAAATACGAAAAAATTATACAAAAACAACAACCATACGCAGATTAATCATCATAAGCCGATTTAAAAGATTTTGTATATTGTTTCGGCGTCAATCCTACTATTTTTCTGAACGCGCTTATAAAATTCGAAGTATCGCCGTACCCCACCATTTCCGATACTTCGCAAACCGGAATATTCTGTTTTAAAAGCTCTTTTGATTTCATTATACGGCAGTATGTTACGTATTGATACGGGGTCATTCCGAGAGCTTTGTTGAATATTTTTATAAGATACTGTTTACTTATAAAAAAACGCGCGGCGAGTCGGTCAAGATTTATATCCCCCTCGAAATTATTTTTTATATAGTCCATAACCGAGCGAAGCTGTTCTTTGTAGGCGTAATTTTTGACGGAGAGATTTTTCGGGGATTCGGAATAAATTTCATTTATGTGAAGTAAAATTCCGCCAAGCATAAATTTTAACCGCAAACTTTGAGAATCCGTTTTTTGATTTTTATAAAGACCGAGCATTTCATCAAACAATTTAAGCGATTCTTTTTTTCGCGTTTCGTTAAGCGGAACACAGTGTTCAAATCCCTCTTTTCTGTTCGCGAACTGTTCGGTCAGTTCGGGATATAAAACGCACAAATCCCGTATAAACAGGGGATTAAACTGTAAAACGAACCTGTCGTAATAAACATCTTCGGGGACTTTCATTCTGTGCATGTCATTTTCATTGAACACGACGATACAACCGCCGTTTGTGACATATGATTTATCCTCTATATCGCAGGTTACTTCGTCCGTAAGAGAAAGGCATATTTCATATCCGTCATGAAAGTGCATCATGTTCATATTGAGCCCGAAACTTCTCTCCCTATAAATCATGACGTTTTGTTCAAATGATTCTTTTTCCAGATTCTCATTTATTTTTGTTTTTTTTATTTTATATTCGGAAATATCTTCAAGGTAAATTATCCGGTTTTGTTCCTGTTCTGTCAATTCTGTCGGTTCTGTTGATTCCGTTTGAAAACTTTCGTCAATGCTGGACATTTCTATCATAAAAATCACCTTGTTAAATAATTTTGTTTTTTCTTACTATTATATCATAAATCTGTATAATTTTTTCATACTTTTGTCTAATATTTTTTCATAAAATTTATAGACTTTTACGCAATTTGCATGTATAATAAAATTATTACTTTAAATTAATTTAAACGGGGTGAAAATTTATGTCTGATAAATTAAATAAACTTGACGGGATAAAAAAAGCAGCGGAATATATCGAAACGCGCGGCTCTTATGTAAAAACGGCGATAAATACGCAGAGCNCGGTNTGGTCGGGAGAAAAAATTGATGTACCGCCGATTGTGCTGACATGTTCACTCACGGAAGAACAAAACTCATGGCTTCCGTGGTACAACACAAACGAAACGCATTTTGACAGCGAAAAAATGTTTGTAACGGGACTTCGTGAAAGTATTTCGGCGGTCAACGGGAATTTCGGAGCGGTTCCGTCGATGAGGGCAAATATGGGCTGCGGGATAGTCCCGTCATTATTCGGGATTCAGCAGACTTTATTTGACGACGGTAAAATGCCGTGGATGCTTGAACATATAAAAAAAGAAACCTTTGACAGGGATTCTGTGTTTACCCCCGACGATTCAAGAAACGGGGAAGAATTTAAAGCGGCGATGCGCCATATGGAATATATGACGGAAAAACTGCGTGAATACGATGTAAAAAATGTTTTTGTATATCCGCTCGATTTACAGGGCGCGATAGATACGGCTCATTTGATATACGGCGACGAAATTTTTTATGATTTTTATGACGACCCCGATTTTATACATAATTTGTTGAAACTTAGCTGTGACGCTATGGATTTTGCCATGCGTGAATGTTTTAAACGTATGGACAGAAGCGATGAATTTGTCACACATTATAATATGTGGGTTATGCCGCGTAAACTGGGCGGGTTAAAACTCAGTGAGGACACAACGACATTACTCCCGCCAGCGATTATCGAAGAATTTGCCGCGCCTTATTTACGTATCATGTTGGAACGATATAACGGCGGATACGTGCATTACTGCGGTAAAAATAATTATCTTTTGGATATGGTATTAAAAGAGCCTTTGGTCAGGGGAATAAATTTCGGCAATCCCGATATGCACGATATGCCGGAGGTTATACGCAGGTGTAAAGAAAATAAAAAAGTCTACGCCGGCGGTTTGCATATAAAACCGGGTGAAAATTTATCGGACTTACTGACGCGTGTTCTCGAAGCGGCGTATGACCGTGAAACGGGATGTTTTTATGTATTATTGCAGTATTATTGCGATATAAAAGAGAGA
>JGI994J12354_10004809_pt1 | contig 11952 bp, 12 predicted proteins | sample IntmicLarv3ML3BL_FD_12354 | JGI IMG/M metagenome (IMG submission 12354) | reverse complement strand
CCATAGCTCAGCTGGATAGAGTGACTGGCTACGAACCAGTAGGTCGGGGGTTCGAATCCCTCTGGGCACGCCAACTATATGTTGTTCACCATTCGTTGAAAATATTTAGTAATGTAAACAAAAAATAAAAATTTAATTTATAAAAAGCATAGCTATCTTAAAATAGTTATGCTTTTTCATCATTATAAAACACTTTTTAAAAAATTCGCTGCTTTACGACTATCTGCAATAAAATTCGGATATCCGCATTCAACCGAAATTCTTGAATTATAACCCGCTTTTTTTAGATAATTTATAAATTCAATTATGTATTCGCCGCCTTCGCAACCGGGCGTGTTGCGTTTCATAGGTTCGGCAATGTGCGTGTGAGCCAAAAATTCACCGAAATCCGTTATGTTTTGCATGGGTTCATTATCTTTATGCATGTGATAACAATCTGCAAGTAATCGTATATTCGGATGACTAACTGCTTTCACGTATTCCGCTCCCTCTGCAACTGAATTAATAATATTACATTCAGCCAGACAAAGAGGTTCAACAACAACCGTAATGCCGTATTTTTCGCCTTTTTTGCCGCACATTATCAAAAATTCCGTTATCTGTTTAACCGCTTTTTCATGTGTAGAATTGTCTTTGATTTTTCTCGCACCGCCGCTTCCAAACACAATAATTTCACCACCCAATATTTGCATACGATTCATAGCTTTTTCCACATGTGCTTCAAGTGCCAAAAAATCCACAATATTTCCGCTGACAGCCAACTCGCCGGGGATAAAACTATTGCATGCTTCAACACGTAACTTACCGTCTTTTACCAATTTTTCTGCTTGTACCAGTTCACCGTCGCTGAGCGAATTAATAAATCCGATCGACGATTCCACAAAATCAAAACCATTTTCTATTGAAACATTATACCCGTCAATCAATGTTAATAATTTCAATTTTTTTTCTTCTTCCGTTCTGTCAGGGATAAACGAATTACCGGGAATGCATGTACCAATTTTCATATTTTACCTACTTTTGTACATAATATCGAACATAATCAATATAATATTTTTGCGGAAATACAGTCGTTTCATCGGGTGAACCCGGCCAATCGCCGCCAATTGCTAAGTTTAACAAAATATACTGAGGTTTATGAAAAGCTTCAATTCCGATAATACTGTCACTATAATATAATTCATCGTCCACATACCACGAAACTTTTTCTTCATCCCAAATAATACCAATAACATGAAAATCATCAGCAAATTTAGCATTTTCAAGCGTAAATTTATTACCTTTACCCGGAGGACGCTTGTCAGGATAATGTAAATTCGCATGAATTCGGCTGTCACTTTTACCTTCAGAAGTGCCGCCTATCATTTCAATTATATCAATTTCTCCACACTTAGGCCAACCTATTTGCGGAATATTTACACCCAAAGTCCAAAACGCAGGCCAAATCCCTTGACCATACGGCAGTTTTGCACGCATTTCAATTTTTCCGTATAAAAAACTCTTTTTTCCCAATGTATTCAGACTCGCCGACGTATATTCGCTGTCTTTAAAATCTTCTTTAATTCCATTTATTACCAAACAGCCATTTTCAATATACGCATTTTTTTCATTATCCGTATAATATTGCAGTTCATGATTACGAATTTTGCCGATTTCATAACCCCAAACTGATGTATCTATTTGTTTATCGTCGAATTCGTCAGACCATTCCAAAATCCAATCTTTACCCATATTTCCTCCTTATATAAAATTATTTTTACATTCCGATTAATTTAATTATATACAAATTCCTAAATAAAGTCAATAAGAAAGTTTCGAAAAACGAGACTTTCACATTTATTTACTGAATAACTTTTTTTATTGTTTTTTAATTCACTAAAGCATCGAAAACCAACATACCGTCAGTTCGACTTTGTTCCCTCACCTATTTTCAAAGTCATATTTTCAAAAACAATATTGCAAATTTTTTGTTTCAATACTTGATTTTGTTGTTTACGCATATACCTGATTATTACCATTAATTATTTAATTATACAAAAATTTTACACATCAGAAGATGTGTAAAATAAATATCTTTAATTATTGATTATTTTATGCCCACCACATCTCGCCTTTATCTTCAAATGTGATAGATTCTTTCAAACAATCTATTGCCTTTTTCAATCCTTCTGTTGCCGACATAAGCGCATCTTCATGTTCAATACTAATAACAAAATCATAATCGACTGTTCTCAGAGTACTGACCAAATCTTTCCAGTAAGCAGTACTGTTGCCATAACCTACCGAACGGAACGACCAGGAACGACCCATAACATCACCGTAATGTTTTACGTCTAAAACGCCGTTCGCAGCTGCATTATATTTATCAACTCTGATATCTTTGGCATGGAAGTGGAAAATACAACCTTTTAAATTCTTGATTGCAACTGTCGGATCAATACCTTGCCAAACCAAATGGCTCGGATCAAAATTAGCGCCGATTTCAGGTCCGACCGCATTACGCAATTTTAATAAACTTTCGGGATTATATACGCAAAAACCGGGGTGCATTTCTAACGCTATTTGGTTGACATTATGTTTTTTTGCAAATGCTACTGCTGTTTTCCAATAAGGAACAAGAACTTCGTCCCATTGATATGTTAATATATCCATAAAATCAGGCGGCCAAGGGCATGTTACCCAGTTCGGATATTTCGAACCGTCGCTGTCGCCTGGGCAGCCGGAAAATGTTACAACTGTTTTAACATTTAATTTTTCAGCTAACAATACAGCATTTTCAAAATCTTTATTGAATTCGTCAGCCAATATTTTTTGAGGATGAACAGGGTTTCCGTGAACGGATAATGCAGAGATTTCCATACCGTATTTATCTATAGTCGCTTTAAATTCATCGAATTTTTTTGCGTCACTAAGTAAAACCGCAGGATCGCAATGCGATTTGCCTGGATAACCGCCGCAACCGATTTCAACCGCTTGCACACCTTGTTCTTTTAAATATTTCAATGCACTGTCTAAATCTTTGTCCTGTAAAAGAACAGCAAAAACACCGAGTTTCATTATAAATTGCCTCCTAATTTTTATTTGTATTATTTAACTACAATTTCAGCTTTTCCGATTTCTACGTTTAGATCAGCTAAATATACGCGTAATACATATGTATCAGCCGGAAATGTAGCATCTTCAAGATATAAATAGCATGTTACAGGGATTTTAACCGAATCAGGATTTGTTTTGGGATTTATTGATAATTCAGCATCGTAAATAAATTCACCCGAAGCTGTTTCCCATACAAATTTAATATCTGTATCAGCTACTGACGGAACATTTTTAAAATAAACACGTGCAGACAATTGATTAGCATCAGAATAAGAAGTCACTGCTTTTTCATTTTTATAATTTTCGAGATACTCTTCGACAAAAACGATTTCTTTGACAAGTGTCGAATTTTTTGAATCAATACCATTGCTTGTTACTTGAAATGTGCATGAGCAAAAAGAAAACAAAACAAGAATAACTAAAGACAAACCCAATACTTTTTTCATCATTTTACCTAAATCCTTTCAAGTGGTTCGGAATAACCGAATTTTATTTTTTTACGTTCAATAGGTGCCGCCCAACGTATCGCATTGGATATTACTTTTAATACGTTTTCATTGTAATATACTGCACAATCTTCGTGTCCAGGTTGGAAATAAAAAATTTTTCCCATTCCGCGAAGAAATGTACAGCCGCTTCTGAATACTTCGCCGCCTTGATACCATGAAATAAAAATAATTTCGTCAGGTTTTGGTATATCAAAAAATTCGCCGTACATTTCATCATGCTCAATCATAAAATTAGCATCAATTCCACGTGTAATCGGATGTGACGGATTGATATTCCAAACACGCACATGTTCACCCGCACAACGCCATAACAAATCACACGATGTTCCCATTAAAAATCTAAAAGGCTTGGACGCATGCGATGAATGAAGAGGAACAAAACCCATACCGTTTAAAACATGCTTTTGTACGCGTTTGGCTGCTTCATCCGAAACTCCGCCGTGATTAGCATGTGCCCACCATAGCAATACATCGGTATTTGATAAAATTTCTTCGCTCAATCCGTGTTCGGGCATGTCTAAATTTGCTACGGATATTTCAAAATCATCCGCAGAAAGACCTGTTTTTAAAGCTGTATGTATACCTTCAGGATATAATTTTTTTATAACCTCGTTATTACCGCGTTCATGGATATATTCGTTATAAATCAATACACGTATCTTTTTCATTTCTACACCTCATTACATCTATTTTATATCGTCAACATTAATCCATTGACGTTCCTGAATAGATAAATCAACCGCATCCAAGATTTGACAGCATTTAAAACCGTCATAAAAATCAGGAACACATGGTTTGTCATTCGCAATAGATTCAAAGAATTCATAAAATTCATGTACAAAAGTATGTTCATAACCAAGCACATGTCCCGCCGGCCACCAGTGCGACATATATGGATGATAACTTTCTGAAACTTGAATTAATCGGAATCCTTGTAATTCATCTTTATCTTCTCTGTTGAAATATTCGAGTTCGTTCATCCGCTCAAACGAAAAACGAATAGAACCTTTATCACCGTTTATTTCAAATGACATATCATTTTTATGACCTGCAGCGAATCGAGTCGCTTCAAATGTACCCAATGCGCCATTTTTAAACTCCGCCAAAAAGATTGTAGCGTCATCAACATCAACTTCAGCCATAGGTGCATTAGCTTCCGCTTTTCCGCTTAAGCCAATCATTTTTTCAACAACCGGGCGTTGTTTAACAAAAGTCTTGGATAAACCGATAACTTTATCAAAATCTCCGATTAAAAATCTGGCTGTATCAATGACGTGTGCACCTAAATCACCGTGAGAACCCGAACCCGCAACAGTTTTATCCAAACGCCAAACTTTTGGAAAATCAGGGTCAATAATCCAATCTTGTAAAAACGAGCCTCTGAAATGAAAAACTTTACCGATTTTTCCGTCTTCAATCATTTTTTTCGCAAGCACTAAAGCAGGAACAAACCGATAATTAAAACCAATTTGATTTTTTACACCGCTTTTTTTGACGAATTCGCACATTTCCAAAGCATCTCTTGCATTCAAAGCTAAAGGTTTTTCGCAAAAAATATGTTTACCTGTTGACGCTGCACTCATAACTATTTCTTTGTGAACATTACTCGGTGCTGTGATGTCGATTACGTCAATATCCTTACGTAAAAGCAATTTTTTCCAATCTGTTTCATAGCTTTCCCAACCGAATTTTTGCATGGAATCTTTTACCCATTCTTCATCACGACCGCAAATTGCTTTTTTTACGATATTAAAAGACGGATCAAAAAACATGGGAACTTTTGTTAAACCGCTGCTATGGGCTTTTCCCATAAATTTATACCCAATCAAGCCGATATTTAAATCTTTTTTCATATTATTTCCGCCTTACTTTTATTATTTATTATCTAATATAAACGCTTCACCTAAGAAATTACGCACACACTTAATAATATTAGAAATTGGTTCTCCGCCTTCATATTCAATAGTCAAAACTTTAAAATTCGGTGCCGTTTTTATAACTTTAATTAGTTCTGCAATTTTCAGATTACCTTCACCTAAAACTACTTCATCCGGTTCGTTTTTTTCATTAAATGTGAAATCTTTAAGATGAACGCCATATAAACGGTCTAAATAACGTTTTGCGAAAACAACAGGATCAAGTCCGCTGTCCATTACCCAAGCCGCATCCATATGAACGCCCATATTCGGTGAAAATTTTGATAAAACAGCGTCCATTTGGTCAAAATTACCATATCTGTGATTTCGTCCATGATTGTGTATACCTAACTTTAAACCATATTTATTAGATAAATTCTCAATCATTTCAACGCTTTTTTCGTCCATATCAGGATCTGCGCCCAACATCTGCATACCTGCCGTTTTAGCAAACTTAAAACGATTTTCAGCTGCTTCGGGATTCGAAACGCCAAAACCGTCAATACCCATACAACTGAGTGAAACACCCGCTTTTGCACAAGCTTCCAATACTTGTTCGGTTGATTTCGGATCATTGACATTAACATGAACATTGGAAATTTCCATTGTATCTAAATTTACTGCTTTAACTGCACTTAATGCGTCTTCAATTGCTTTGAAATCACGAAAACACCATGATTGTACGCCAAGTTTTACTCCGTTCAATTTAAAATTCATATTAATTACCTTTTAACCTTCATATTTAACAATTTCAATTTTTTTGACTAAAACATCCTTAATATTTACCGGTGCACTCATTTCTCCGCTCATACTCATTTTTACTTGCACAGCCGCTAATTTATCGACAACATCAATTCCTTCGAATACTTGTCCGAAAACGGTATAATTATCGTCTAAAAACGGTACACCTTTTCCGACTTTTTTATACGCTTCGGCAATTTCATCAGATACACTATATCCGTATGCTCTCAATTTCGCAATTTCATCATCATTGACAACATCGCCGTGAACAATATAAAACTGGCTGCCTTGACTATCCAATGCGTTTGATCTGGCGTAAGACAACGCACCTCTGTAATGTCTCAATTCTGGAGCGAATTCAACCATGAAACCTTTACCCCAAATACTTTCTCCGCCCATACCCGTACCCAGCGGATCTCCGCCTTGAATCATAAAATCTTGCATAACTCTATGGAAATTCTGACCGTCATAATAACCGTTTTTTGCATGCGTAATAAAATTTTCAACGCCGTTCGGTATTAAATCAGGGAAAAACATAACTTTAATAACACCCTGTGCCGTTGTTATAACAGCTATTTCATCACCTATTTTAGGTAATTGACCTTGAATACCCGGAATATTTTTCAATACATCTTCTTTTTCCATTGTCTCTGTTTCTCCATTTCCGCAAGCAAATAATATTCCGCAAAAAAGAAATGCTAATAATACCAAACTCACGGTTCTATAAAAATATTTTTTTAACAACATAATAATCCTTTCAAATGTATAAATTAATATTTTATTAATTTATATTTTAATACATTTTTCAAAAATTATCAAGTCTTTTTTCAATTTTTTATAAAATTACCGCAAATAATTTTATTTTTAATTTAAACAATTGTTCCCTATTCTTTTAATCGTTTTAATATCGTTTTTTAAGTATGAAAAATAAAATTTTAAAATACAAAAAAATTTTCGCAAAATTTGAAATAATCATCATCAAAAAATATACGTTGAAAATTACGTTAAAAAATATTAAGTCCGAATTTAAATTCAGACTTAATAATTAATTTAAATTTTATTTAGCATACTCAATAGCTCGGTTTTCTCTGATTAAATGAACTTTAATTTGACCCGGATATTCCAATTCATCTTCGATTTTTTTGGCGATGCTTCGAGCTAAAATGACCATTTCGTCGTCTGAAATCTCTTCAGGTCTGACAATTACGCGAATTTCGCGACCTGCTTGAATGGCGAATGTACGTTCAACACCTGTAAATTCGTTTGCAAGATTTTCTAATTTCTCTAAACGTTTTATATAATTTTCGATATCTTCACGTCTCGCACCCGGTCTTGCCGCAGAAATGGCATCGCAAGCTTGTACGATAGCCGCCAAGATAGTTTTCGATTCAACGTCTCCGTGATGAGCTTCAATAGCGTGTATAATATTTTCGTGTTCTTTATATTTCTTCGCTATATCTACACCAATCGATACATGCGAACCTTCGGTTTCCTGATCCAAAGCTTTTCCGATATCATGCAATAATCCGGCTCTTTTAGCCGCTGTTGTATCAATTCCGAGTTCGCCAGCTAATAATCCTGCAAGATGCGACACTTCGATTGAATGCATCAAAACATTTTGACCGAATGATGTTCTGAATCTTAATCGTCCCAACAATCGGATCAATTCAGGATGAATTCCGTGTACACCTGTTTCAAAGATAGCGTGTTCGCCTTCTTTTTTAATAGTTAATTCAACTTCTTTGCGTGCTTTTTCAACCATATCGCCGACACGCGTAGGATGTATACGTCCGTCTTGAATGAGTTTTTCCAAAGCTATACGCGCAATTTCCCGTCTGACCATGTCAAAACTGGATAAAGTAATCGTTTCAGGTGTATCGTCAATAATCAAATCAACACCTGTCAATTGTTCCAAAGCTCTGATATTACGACCTTCACGACCGATGATACGACCTTTCATTTCATCATTGGGTAACGTAACAACGCTCACTGTAGCTTCAGCAACATGATCAGAAGCACAACGCTGAATTGCCATGGAAATTAATTCTTTTGCTCTTGTTTCTGATTCTTCTTTCGTACGCGCTTCTATATCTTTAATCAAAACGGCACTTTCATGTTTTAATTCATTTTCGAGAGTAGAAATTAAATATACCTTTGCTTGATCAACAGTCATTCCGCTTATACGCTCTAAAACGGCACGCTGACCTTTTTTAATTTCTTCTGTTTCATACTGTAAACTTTCAACTTCTTTGATTTTTGCCTGTAAAGCCGATTCTTTTTGATCATAAACGCTTGAACGTTTATCAAGAATTTCTTCTTTTTGAATATTTCTTTTTTCTAATCGCTGAAGTTCCGAACGATGTTCTTTAACTTCTTTTTCGGCTTCACTGCGGCTCCGGTGTATTTCCTCTTTAGCCTCCAATAATGCTTCTTTTTTCCTTGTTTCAGCTAATTTTATTGCATCATTAATTATATTTTTCGATTTTTCTTCCGCAGAACCAATCATTGCTTCAGAAATACGCTGACGATATAATTTTCCCAATAAAAAACCGATGAAAAGTGCAATTACTACGCAAACTATCCCCACACCGATATAAATTAATATATCTCCTATTATCAGACACCTCCTTTATTTATTTCATCAACTCAAATATACTTAAAAATAATATAAAAAAATCAATGTGTACATGTGTTTGTGCTGTATTTATGTTAAATTAAAACACTGCTTTATATTTTATAATATTTCTTAATAAAAGTCAAGAAAAATTTAAATATTTTTTACATTTTCACAAATTTTTAATATTTATGCACGTTTTTCGTATAAATATTCTAAATATTTAAAATTTAATATAATACTTGAAAAATACGAAAAAATATGTTAGAATAATTATTAGATACATACATATAAATAGAGGGTAAAAATGAGTTATAATTATAATAAATACAACAAATATCGGCAGCATAATAATAAAAAATCGAAAAAAACTGTAGATTTAATTTTCGTTTTTATTGCAACAATAGCTATTGTTGCACAAATTTATGTACTTTTTTTATATTTCAACACTCAAGACAAAAAAATCGAAACTTCTAAAAACTATAAAGAAGCGTTAGATGCAATGAATGTAGTCAAAAGCCAGAAATTAGAAAAACAGGTTCTATTTGATAACCTCAATAACGAAATACAACGGCTTATAGATGAATACAACGAATTAACGAATAAATAGCAATTAAATTTTGGAGAATAAAATGATTAGATTTATTACTTTAACGATAACGGCGATTGCTTTGGTTTTCACAGTCATTTTATCTTTTTTGACATATTCGGTCAGCAATGAAATTGATAAACTCGAAACAGGAATAAATGATGCTCAAATATTAAACGCATCATATTATAACGATGTATTGTCCATTTCAAACGACATAGATCAAAAAAGAGTAGAAAAAAATGACTTGGATAAAAAATTAAGTAAAGTACGGAAAGACGAACTTTATAAAACGCAGCCCACAGCATTTTTAACTTTTGACGACGGTCCTTCGGCAAAAACAAATTTAATCTTAGATATATTGAAAGAATATGACATCAAAGCAACTTTTTTTATAATAGGTATGCAAGCAGAAAAAAGCGGTGCTGATACCATAATTAAACGTATTGTCGAGGAAGGACACACCATCGGTTGTCATTCATATTCGCATAAATATGAAGATATATATAAAAGTGTCGATGCTTTTTTTGCAGATTTTGATAAAGCGAATAATATTATCGAGGCAGCAGCAGGTTTTAAACCGCATTTATTCCGTTTTCCGAGCGGAACAGCGACAGCGCTCGATTTTTGCAGAAAATACGGCGGAAATCGCAGTGTTTATGATGATATAGTTGCTGAATTAGATAAAAGAGGTTTTATCGTAAACGACTGGAACATCGATACATTGGATTATTCCCCAAAAACAGGTGTACGAAATATCATTGACAACGCTGTAGAAGGCGCACAAAAACGGTTGGGAACGTCATATGTATATAAATCGGCGTTAATTTTAATGCATGACGGTTCAGACACTGTCGCAGCATTGCCCGATATAATAAAAAATTTAAAATTAATGGGATATAATTTCGAATCATTGAACGAAGATTCATATTCGTATAAACAGATACAATAATTTTGAGGTAAACATGCGTATTGTTATCAAGGTAGGTTCATCAACCATTACACATCAAACAGGTAAAATAAATTATAAATTTATGGATATGTTTGCAAGAGTAATTTCAGACATAAGCAATGAAGGAAATGAAGTTATTTTAGTTTCATCAGGAGCTCAGGCTGTAGGAACATCGAAATTAGGTTTCGAACAAAAACCTGTTCATATGGCAGGAAAACAAGCTGTTGCAGCTGTCGGACAAAGCGAACTTATGAGTATTTACAGTAAAGTTTTTGGCGAATACAGCTACCAAGTCGGACAAATATTACTCACAAAAGACGTTATTGAAGTAACGGAACGTAAAGAAAATGTTATAAACACGTTCAATGCTTTAATCGAATACGGATGTATTCCTATTGTCAATGAAAACGATTCGGTTGAAGTTGAAGAAATAAAATTCGGTGAAAACGACTCTTTATCTGCAATTGTAGCTGTCTGCGTTAAAGCAGATTTACTCATTTTGCTCAGTGATGTTGACGCATTATACAATGGTGACCCAAGAACAAATTCCGATGCAAAACCTATTAAAAAAATAGAAAAAATCGATGAAAAAATACGTTCATATGCAGGAAATGCTGGTTCAGATAAAGGGACAGGCGGAATGATAACAAAAATTAATGCGGCTGAAATTGCGATGAATGCAGGGATTGATATGATTATAGCGTTGGGTGACGATCCCAAGATTTTATATGACATTATGGATAAAAAAGAAGTAGGAACATTATTTACTGTGAGGAAACCATGAGTGAATTAATAAATATTGCGAAAAAAGCACAAAAAGCGGCAAGTGAGTTGGTAACATTATCAACCGAAAAGAAAAATCATGCATTAAAACTAATAGCGGAAAATATTGATAAAAACAGAAACGCTATTTTGACCGAAAATAAAAAAGATCTCGATATGGCAAAAGAAAACGGTATAAACGACGTTATGATTGATCGTTTAATACTGAATGACAGCCGTATTGACGGTATTATTTCAGGTATTTACGATGTAATAAAATTAAAAGATCCAATAGGACAGATAAATGACATGAACAAAATGCCGAACGGATTATTAGTCGGTAAAATGCGTGTTCCTTTTGGAGTCATCGGTGTTATATACGAATCGCGTCCGAATGTAACGGTTGAAATTGCAATTTTAACATTTAAAACAAGCAATGCTGTGATTTTACGCGGCGGAAAAGAAGCAATTAATTCCAATGTAATTTTAACAGAAGTTATACAAGAAGCTTTAAAAAACGCTGAAATAAACGAAGATTGCATTCAAATTTTAAAAGACACAAAAAGAGAAACAGCTGTTGAAATGATGAAATTAAAGGGTTATATCGACCTTTTGATTCCGAGAGGCAATGTCGGATTAATTCAAAGCGTCGTCGAAAACGCAACTATTCCTGTCGTCGAAACAGGAACGGGAAATTGTCATATTTATGTTGACGATCAGTGTGACTTAAATATGGCAGATGAGGTTTTATATAATGCCAAAACGTCCCGCCC
>JGI994J12354_10004808_pt1 | contig 11954 bp, 9 predicted proteins | sample IntmicLarv3ML3BL_FD_12354 | JGI IMG/M metagenome (IMG submission 12354) | reverse complement strand
GGTCTTATCAAAACTAAAGATAAACCGCTTCAAAAAAGTGATGATAGGATAGTGTTGGACAGCAAATATGCCTGGTCTATCAACAAGTATTTCAGAGCTGCAGCCATGTTAAATATGAAGACTCAATTTTCGCCGACCAACGAGTATGCCGAAGGCGATAGCACAAAGAAACTTGTATCCAATTTCATGGCGCCCGGATATTTACTTGCCGGTGTCGGTGTGGATATTGTTCCTTTAGATTGGCTGACTATCAACGTGTCTCCGGTTGTTGCGAAATTCACTTTTGTAACTGTACCTGAATTGCAAGTGCAATACGGGAATGATTCCGCTCAGATATGCAAAACGAGATTTGGGGGAGTGATTAAGATTGATATGAAGAAGGAAGTGTTTAAGAATGTTGAAGTTGCATCGAATATTCTTTTGTTCACAGATTATCTTGAAAAGTTTGATGTTGCTGTGAACTGGGATGTATTTATCATAATGAAAATCAACAAATTCCTATCGGCAAACCTGACCACAAATCTTATCTGGGATAGAAACATCTTAACTAATGACACCAATGGTGATGGAGTGAATGATGTATCTAAAGTACAGTTTAAAGAATTGTTCGGAATAGGTATAACGTATTCTTTCTAAGCGCGATAATAAATAAACATAATAAAAACCGCCAATTGTCTTTTAGATGATTGGCGGTTTTTCTGTTTTATCTATCCCTTATTCACTCCTCTCTGCGCTCTTTGCGAAAAAACTTTGCGCACTTTGCGGTAAAAAAATAAGGACTACCTAATCCTATCAAGTGCCTTCATCGTTTTGATATCTTTTTTGATAAAATTATACGCAAAAACCAAAAAGATAAAAGCAATTATCGGCAAGTAAATGCCAACACTATTTGTGTAAATAGTTTTAATATTAAAGCCAACTAATTGTTTTTCAATAGCCGGAGTGTAATAAATGAAAATCAAAAGCATAAAAACCATGACCAAGCCAATGCTAATGCTTGTCAATCGTAATTGCAGATTTCTTTTTTTGTAAAGGAAGATTATGACAAGATTTAAAGCCAAAGTCAAAGCCCAAATACCAATCAGTGGGGCATTAAATATTGATGAAAATGGCGATTGAATTTCAGCAATTATTCCTTTAAAATTAAAAAGATTGAGCGTGTAAGAAAAATCGCCGAAGTAGCTGGCAATGGAGAAAAACGGCATGATAACCAATGCGATACATGATAATAATATGAATAATGTTTGTTTTCTTTGAATCATAATACAAGATTTTAAATGAAAAGCAAAGATATAGCTTTTTTGAATATGCTACTTGATTTTTTATTTGTGACTAAATCTACGCATTCAAATCAATAAGCCCATCCGGGATATTGAGAGTGATGGTTTTTTTCTTCACATTGACAGACTTGATAAAATCTTCGTGAAGAGGAATCATTATTTCTTTTTCGTTGAATGAGATGACGATGATTGTTTGCATCTTCATGTTAATCACATCAATAATTTCGTGCGAGAGTTTTTCTTTGGGAATATTTGCAGTCCATCCGATAATATCGAAATCGGTGATACTCAATTCTTCTTCGGAGAAAAAGCTTTGTTCAACGAAAACATCCTTCCCCAAATAATAATCGATATTAATATTAAAAGGATATTCAAACTTTACCCGAAAATCATCGGCAATTCTATCCGAATAATATTCTATGAAAACCGGCAGAAACTCAGCACTATTTAGGTCAAGAAACAGAATATTATTGTCGGGCAGACCATCTATATTTAGATTTGGTCTTAGACTAAGTATAAACTCGCCGTTCTTGCCAAACTTCTTTTTCAGTTTACCTATCTTTATATAATTAGATTTATCGAGCATCGTAAAAATTTGTGCAAAAGTATTGAATTTTTCATAATCTGCGAGATAATTCGACTGTTTTCGAAATTTATTTATTGTGATTTTTCTTTCCAAGTTTAAAGGAAAAGCAGGATTACTTCCCTCAAAACAATTGTTTTTATTTTATAAAATACGGATATTCAAACAAATACCTTAATATTTTATTTTTTTTCAGAAAAACCCTCGTATATCAAAAAAAAGTGCGATATTTGCAATTCAAATTTTTATAGCTAACAATTAAAGAAAATATATCATGTCGAGAGTTTGTCAACTTACAGGAAAGAGAATGATGACCGGAAATAGTGTCTCTCACTCAAATGTTAAAACTAAGAGAAGATTTTATCCAAATCTTCAAACTAAGAAGTTCTACATTCCGGAAGAAGACACTTGGGTAGTGCTCAAAGTTTCTGCCTCTGCAATGAGAACGATAGATAAAAAAGGAATATCAGCAGTTCTTAAGGACGCTGAAAAGAAAGGGTTGATCTATTTTGTAGATTAATCTTAGTAGTGTGTGTTGTAATAATTGATTTTGGGAAGTCGCCTTGATTTAGGCGACTTTCTTTTTTTTAGGATGTTTGGTTTAGGGATATTGGCGCAATGACCAGAACATTGCTTCGAGCTGCATCATAAATGTGCGCTTTGGTTTATTAGGAATGTAAACAAATCCATCGATGGTTAAAATCTTGTTGTTGAGGTTATCAACAATTGTGTAACTTAAAAAAGTTCCCCCCATGACATCATTGTGGGTGTCCCATGCGCCGCGTACTTCTGTTGCGTAAGTGTTTCCTTTGAAAAAAATATTTTTGGTAGTTAAAGGAAATACATCGGAAATTTTTACGTACGAACCCTCTAAACTCGCAGGAACATGCTGTTGGGTAATGAGGTTTCTTTTCAATGTAATATAAGGCGCAGTGAGCTGATCTTCACTAACATAGTCCTCAACATAAATCATGATGTTCGTGCTTGTTTTAGAAGTTTCACTCCTAAGCCACATAAAATCTTGTAAATTTTTAGCTACGTAAAAACCGGTTGTAATGTTAAAAGTATATCCGAATTTTTCGCCAACTTGTTTCATTACATCCCTACTTAATGCTGTTTCAAAATATCGATTAAGTTTACTTCGCTCAGTTTCAGCATATTTTTGAAGCAAGTATTCTTTGTATTCATCGAAAACACTTGTAAAAGCCTCATAATCAGGTGCGATTATGGTGAATATTCTTTGAGGTACAGCCCACACAGTATCTTGCATCTCTACTTTCGCAGCTTTTGACGGGTTAATTTCAATGATTAATATGCTTTTGAAACGCTTGAACATTTCGTTATTGGTCAATTGATCCGGAGTAATTTGTGGCGTTGAGTATAGTGGTTCAACCATAAGCATCGTAGTATCAGGTTGATGGAAGAATTCTTTTATGGTTTCGCCGATTTCTCCATTCCAAACTCGGTTGTCGGCAACTACGAGCAATTCGTAAGTGCTTCCTGTTGAGCCTTGTAGGGAAGAACCTGTGTTTGTTTTGCAAGAGCTGAATACCAGCACAATTGCTGCCAATAGAAGAAAATATTTTTTCATAATTTGAAATTTATTGTTTAGTAAAATTATTTTGCAAATGTAAGAATTTTAATTCAGATTTAGAGTCGGAAGAATCTACATCAATCCGTATTTCCGTGCAAAAGACAAAAGTCTATCGCTTGTAGCTATAATATATTGATATGGAGGTAGTTTGCCTTCGCGTTTGAGTCGGCGAACTTTTTTGCTGTCATTACGTATTAAGTTGGAAAATTCGTCATTTGTAGAATACGTGAACATATTATTATTATGGTAGAAGAAAAAGTACTTTTCATCTTGCAAAGTAATATTATTTCTTGCAATAATCATTATTGAAATTGACTCTGTTCCGCCAAATTTTGAAATTTCGATAGCGCCCCTAACCGTCTTATTTACAGCTTCTCCATTAATATATGATAATGAAATTGGACCAACAGAATGGAAAACTTTATCTGTTTTATTCCAAACGAGTTTTGCGTTTGAAACAACAATCTTAGAGCTAATTACTTTGGGAAGAGTTTGCGGCATACTGTAATTACTTACTTGATTGTAATAAGTTTCAAATTCTTCTTTTGGCATAAGATTGCTTAATGCGGTGAAATACTTGTCGCTACCTCCAAGATATTGTCCGTCAATTTGTAACGTGCTTTTAATATCATCGGCGAAAACCCTCATTGCTGTTTCGTTGAAATAAAAATCGAGGGACAAAGAAATTTCCATACCAATGCTGTCGTTCATCAAATTATAATTCAACTCTCCGGCAGATTGTAGCGATATTCTTCCCTGATTATCAAGAAGATTGAAGACTCCGCTTCCATCCATAACACAAGTGGCGGAATTAAGTGTAAGGTTCTCTTTTGGAAATGTTGTAGTTTCAGTTGTGTTTGAAATGGTGTACAAATTCTCATTGAAACTCAGCATCCCCTCAACGTTAAATAACGGAACATCAGGGATTTTGGTTTTAGCTGTTAAAAATGCCGGATAGATTTTCGCGCCGGGATTAGAGAACATCATTCCGGAATATATCGACTTGTTATCTATTGAAAGAATGGATTTATTTGCCGGAAGTTGCAGATTATCAGGATCTGCGCCGTGCTGTAATTTTATCCAAGTATTATTTTCGAAGCAAATTTGCTTGATATTGCAATATCCGTTGAAATCAAGTTTTGGCGAAGTGTTGTACATACTTATCATCCCTTGATATTCAACAACAGGATTTAGCAGCAGCGGGCTCAGTTCCGAGATAATCGCCCTGCCTCGAACCTGCTCCTTCGTACTCGAAAGACTTTCAACAAAAATCGGAGTTGTGTTCTGCGTAACATCCGTGTAATCGTAATATGCTGAGCCATTTAGCACATTTTTCGATTGTATCGACAAGTTTATATTATATAAGGTATGAAATCTTTCCGCAATATTAAACACGATAAAACCGTCTGTAATCGGCATCATCGTTCCACCCGCAGTAATCTTCACAGAGCCGTCATGTGGGAAAACAGCCGCATCCGAAACTTCGATATAATCAATACCACTCAAAGTCAAAACAAAAGCATCACCATCATAATGTCCTGATTTAGAATAGAATTGCAGAGAATCGGCTTTTTTGCCAAGAGCAGTTGCCAAATGTCCTTTCGCACCTTTATCAAGAATGCTGTTTACAGTTGATGCGTCTAAAGTTTTGGCATTATAATTTGAACTACCCAAAGCCAAAGAATTTTTATCCATTTCCCATTGGAACTTATCGAAAGCAACGTGATAAGCATTCTCTCTGAAATTTAACCCGCAGTTATTCTGTTTATTAGCTGTAAAATTAGCGTTTTTCCTATTCACATCGAGAAGCACATTGTAATCATCTACGTCAACAGCGACGTATTTGTTTCCTGGTAGAAAAAGTTGGAAACGCGAAGAATTGGCGTAAAAACCATGAGCTTTAAATTCTATGTTTTTTGAAGATATTTGTCCGTTGTCTTTGGTTATCAACCCATTACCTTTTAAAGATTCGGGCGAATATCTGAGACTTCCATCCAAAGTCAAGAAATTGTGAAACATATAGTACGGGTCGCCGGCAACAGTTTCAAAATCCATGTAATTTTCCTTAGTATTCCAGTGCATTTCGGATGTATTTCCCGACACTTGCGGATATTCCACTTTGGAAACAAGCTCATCAATATTCAATCTTTCAACAATTGCGTTGACGGAATCGGGATAGATTGCGAAATCCTCTGATTTCAATGATGCGGTAATGTAATCGATTTGTCCTCTGCCTTTTAAGCATTCATTGCTTAGAACTATTGTGTTGAAAAATCTGCCTTTTCCGCCGTACATAGCATAGCCTTGCGAAGGAGTGTTGTGCGTGAAGCCGAGCGATAAATCGGGCATTACAACAGCTTTTTCACGAAAATCAGGGAAAATTCCTGCAGAAACGAGCTTGCCGCTAAGAGCAATATTCTGAGGTAAAAAACTCTTCAAACTGTCGAGCGAAAAAGGGTCAAGCAAAAAATAAAACTCTTCTTTATTGTAAACGCTATTGCAAATTGCAGGATTATCGTAATAAATGTGCGCGAAACCATCGCAATTAAATTTCGGAAATTCAGAGAAATCCATGTTGCCCGATTTGTTGAACGGCTTGCTTATTTCAAGTGAGCCTTTCAAATCTTGAATTGGGCTATTTACCTTAGACACAATGGATTTACCATAAGTGTCGTACTTTCCGGTGTTGACAAAAAAGCTCATTGAATCTACTTGCGCCAAATTCATTTTGAAATTGTGATAATTGAATGAACCAGACTGAACAAAGAAATCGACAAGTCCGGCTTGCAAATAACCGGCAAATTCTATCGTCAATTCATCAAGAATATTTACCCGCTTATTTTTTGGAAAAAGCACAACATTTCCTTGCTCGCTGAAAGCAATTTCGGAAACGCCTTCAATTGTGAGCAAATCTTTTTCGAAGTCTAATGTCGCATTATCAATACCTTGCACATTAGAATAAATGCTGATGATATCGTAATCTCTCTTTTTGCTGTACGCTGCCACATAATCCCCAAGCTTTTTATTGACCTTAATTCTGTCGTTTTCCAAGTCATAATCAACAAGTTCGAAATTAGACATAAGCAACAAACTTGTTTTAACTTGTTCGAGACCTTTTTTGCAAAATTCGGCGTATTCGTAAAGGTAAAATTCGGAAGGATGTTTGCTAATGTATTGCAAAAGCTGTAATATTGAGTTAGTTCCGTCGGCAGTTTCAAATTGGCGGAATCTGTTTGTGGAGAAGAAATTTTTTGACTCGAAGAAAGCTCTTCCTTCTTTAGAAATTGTTGCAGATGAGGTAAATATGATTTTATCTGTCTTGAGTTTCCATTTGAGTTGTTCGCAATAAATGTTGAGTTTGTGGTAGGAACTTGAGAATGGCGCGCCTCCACGATTGTCAGGGTCGCGCATAATATCAAGCTCATTATCAGCAAGTAAATATTTTGCTGCAGCGTTTTCGTGAGCAATAGTATCTTTTTTTGTCAAAAGCATAAAATCTACTTTTCCGGCAGCAAAACCATCTTGTTTAAAGTTGAAACGCTTTGATTTTAAGACTACTGCAATCTTTTTTTCGTGATAAATAACAATTTCAGCCGCATGCTTTTCATTTCCCGAACCGATAATCTGGCTTCCATCCAAAGCAAAACCTCCCGTATAATTCATGTCGGGATAAATATCATTTACAGTGATATGATTGTCGGAGTACGCATTAAATTTGGGATATCTCGCATTGGAAGTATTAGAGCCTTGAATACATCTATCTGTTACAGTGCCCATTAAGCTTTTATTGGGGAAATATTTTTTATGATGTAATTCGACATTTTCAATTTTAATCTCGACATTATCAAGCGTTAATTCGTATTTTGACGGAAGTTTTGCAAAGGTTACATCTCGGCTCATCCCTGCTTTTTCCCAGTAAATGTAGCCATCTGCGCCACTCAATTGCTTGGTAATAAGGTTGATTTTGCCCGAGCAGCCATGAATTTTTATACTGTCATTTGCCGGACAAACTAGCATTGCTTTTTCAAAAACAACGTAGGGCGCATCATTTGTGAATAGTATTTCCATTTTTTGTGGATTGATTATCTGCCATTTACCCAGCGAAGACATGCTTACGGTGTTGTCGGCAAAAAACTCTTTCCACAAATTATATAAAGCTAAATCGGCTTGTTTTGCGCAAATCGATTTTGTCCAATTGGAACAATCTTTTTCGCCGAAATTGCCGTTCAACATATTATCATACGCTACAATAAAAGTGTTGACGATTGAAAATGATGCGTTACGCACTGATAAACAGTTTAATGAATTGCACAATTGTTCCTCAAAAAAATAATTAAACCTTGCATTAGATGTTACTTTTAAAAAATTACTTTTGGCAGTTTGAACGTTTTCTTTTGGAAAATCTTTTCCGATTTTTTCAATGTATGAATTGAAGTTAGCGGTTAATTCAGCTCCGGGATAAAAGTTCGGATTTTCAGTGCCTTGACCGAAAAATGTGATTGAAAATAGCAGAAAAGTAATTATCGCAAGTGTTTTTTTCATATAAAAAGCAATTTTAGTGATTCTCAATCACTCTTTTACATAAATCTATTGTTTCTGGGTCGCCGGTATGTTTCGTTTCTTCATCCGACAGCTTTATTGTGTTTACCCAACCGCGTCCTTCGGGCTTTGCTTCCGTCATTTTGATAACGATGTTTAATGGTGTAACTCCCACATCATTAGTGAAATTAGTTCCGATACCGAAAGAAAATCTGATTTTCTCAGAGCAAAAATCACGAATTTCCTTGACTTTATCAGGAGTCAAAGAATCTGAGAAAACGATTGATTTTGTAGTCGGGTCAATTCCCAAGCTTTTGTAGTGATTGATAGTCTTTTGCGCGAAAATAATTGGGTCGCCCGAATCGTGGCGAACACCATCGAACAATTTAGCTTGCTTGGTATCAAAATGGAGAAAAAATAAATCGGTAGTGAAAGTATCGGAAAGCGCAATTCCAAGGTCGCCGCGATAAATATCAATCCAATGTTCGAGCGCGAAAGTCGTTGCCATTTTAAATCCGTACTTTGCCGCGTGGAACATAAACCATTCGTGAGCTTGTGTTCCCATTGGGCTAACTCCATATTTCTGAGCGAAATGCACATTAGACGTGCCCAAAAATGTTTTGTTGGAAAACTTGGTAAGAGTCTGAATTATTTTATCGTGATTGTTGTACGAATATCTGCGGCGCGTGCCAAAATCGGAAACGCGAACGCCAAGCGATTCGTAAAACTTCATTTTTTCCTCTGCATTTTTCTGAATTTCATTCTCCGGCAATGTCGGCTCGCCCAAAATATGGAAATACAATTCGGAAACCAAAGCCATCAGCGGTACTTCCCACATAATTGCACGATACCAATAACCAACAATATTTATTTCCAGATTTCCCTCTATGCAACTCACTGTAACTTCATCAGAATCAAAGCGATATCCAGCGAGGAAATCTATATATGCAGGGTCTAAAAAGTAGCATCTTGAAATTAAAAAGTCTTTTTCTTCCTTTGTCAATTTCAGCCTGCTCATTTCTTTGATGTTTTCCAATAATATTTTATCAAAACCATCAGGAAATTTTGTGTGCGAACGATTGATAAACTGATATTTAACTACTGCACGCGGAAATAAATTCACGGTAGCTTTTTGCATCGTAAATTTATAAAAATCATTATCTAATATTGATTTAATCATTGTTGAATACTTTTTAATTGATTTTAGCTGATGTAATAATCTCTATTCCATGCTTTTCCATGCTTTTCAAAATTTTCACATATTCGCTCGGTCGATAGTGGACGGCTTTTGTGAGGTCTTCAATCACAAATGTTTTATAACCCAATGCTATTGCGTCAATTGCGGAATATTTTACACAGTAATCGGTAGCGATGCCGCAAAGATACACTGTATCAACCTTTTTACTTAACAAAAGTCCGCTTAAAGGTGTGGAAGTTGCTTTGTCATTGTCGAAAAAAGCAGAGTATGAATCAATTACGAGATTAGCACCTTTATAAACGATAAATGCATCATTAGGAATAAGTAAATTTTCGGGAAATTCTGCGCCATAGCTATATTGAACGCAGTGCGGAGACCAAAGTTTTTCAAAAGAAACATGCTTTGCAGGATGCCAATCTTTTGTAAAAACGCAATAATCAAATTTATCAATTATCTTGTTGATTTTCTCGACTATAGTATCGGCATCTTTTATTGCCAAGCTACCTCCGGGTAAAAAATCGTTTTGTATGTCAATAACAATCAGTGCATTCATGTGAAACCTATTTTAAATCGTTTATAATAATAAACGTAGTTTTTGCCAAATTTAGTTTAAAACATTTCTTAAATTATGTTTGATATTTATTTAAACTTAAATTTCCCGAACTATCTAAGACACAATAAGTAAAATGTGTCATCCAATCGCCAAGAAGAGCGAACGACGAATTGCTGTCCGGGATTTTGATAAGAATTGGAACATGACGATGCCCAAAAATGAAATAATCTATTTCAGGATTTTCCTTAGCTTTTCCAATCGCATATTTGTACAATAATTCATTTTCAATCACAATATCAACATCTTTACCCAATTTTTGGCGTTTGATATATCGATGTTTGTTGGATAATTTTGATGCGATGCGAATTCCCAAATCAGGATGTATCCATCTGAATAGCAATTGATTGAATTTTCCTTCAAATATTCGAAGGAGTAATTTGTAGAAAATATCATCGGGCCCAAGTCCGTCGCCATGAGCAAGATGAATTTTTTTGCCGGCACATTCTATAGTTTCCGGTCTTCGATGATAAATTACTCCAAGTTCATCGCGCAAATACTTAAATTCCCACAAATCATGATTTCCGTGAAAAACGTGAACCCGCACGCCGCAATCCACCAAATCTGCAATTTTTGCCAAAAATCTGACGTATCCTTTCGGCACAACTTTTGAATATTCAAACCAAAAATCGAAAATATCTCCCAGAATATATATCTCTTTTGCATCATTTTTTACCTCGTCAAACCATTTTATCAGGATTAATTCCCTTGCGCGCGAACTGCTGTTGTCGGGAATACCAAGATGAAAATCAGATAGAAAATAATATTTATCTCGTGTGTTACTCATTAAAGTTTACGATGTTTTTTCGGGTTCAAAGATAACTCTTATTTTGCAAATAAAAAATGTTATCTTTGTCGATTATTAATGAAGCTTTATGAATAACAAATTGAGCGTTTTAATTACGGTTTTATTCGTTTTCTTTGCTCTACCGGCGATGTCTCAAAAAATGCTTTTGGTGAAGAAAAACGGCACAAAATACAATGCAAAATATTTTGTAGGGAACACTATTTCGTTTAAATATTGTGATGGCGGCGTGTGCGCTAAGATTGAAGGCAGAATCAATGCTATTGATGAAGAAAAAATTCTTGTTGGCTATACTTCTGAGTATGAGATAAGTAAAATAAGCAAGATATATGTTGAAAGAAGAGCGGTAAGAATAGCTCAACCTATTGTTGGAGGCGCCGGATTGTTTTATTTGGGGTTTACAGGAATTAATGCATTGATATCGAAAGATAATAGAGTGGAAATGTCAACGGCAGATTACGTGATTCCTGCGGCGATGATAACAGCAGCCGTGGCAGTTACCCCATGGAATAAAAGAACGTACAATTTAGATAAGTCCGACAAATACAGTTTGTTAGTGCTTGATTTTAGTAATTAATTTACTTTTGATTGCCTTTAAAAGCTCATCGCCATACGTGGAGTGAAACTCGAACTTCATAGGAAGATAAAAAAGCGGAACTTCCTTTAATAGCGCGCCGAATTTTTCATTTTTCAGCCTCATCAAATCCTTTTCTGTAGTAACAACGACCTTCTTGCTGCCGTATTTATCATGATGTTTTTTTACAATATTTGCCACTTCATAGACTGAATAATCGTGGTGGTCTCTGAATTCAATCTCCTCAACATCAGCGAAAAGAGTTTTAATCTTGCCGGAAAACAAATCATTATTAGCAATGCCGGAAAAACAAATTGCGGTATTGTGCTTTTTCTTATCAAATTCAAAAAACTTCGAGCCTTCATAATGCTCTAACTCATCGTATGAAATGTAAGAAGTGAGTAACTTTTGATGATTTGTAGGCTTAATATTATCCTTAACATACCTTTTTGTAATCGGTGAAATTGTTTTGTCACATTTTGTAACTACAATAAAATCAGCACGTTTGGAGCCATAGCGATGTTCGCGAAGACTTCCCATCGGCAACAAATAATCTTCAAAATATAGATTATAATAATCGGTAAGAAGAATATTAATATCAGGTTTAACCCATCTGTGCTGGAACGAATCATCTAAGATAATTATCTGTGTATAAGGGAAATGATACAGAATATTATTAATTCCTTTGCGGCGGTCTTCCTGAACAACAACATTGATATTTTTGAATTTGGAAGCCATTTGAACGGGCTCATCACCGGAGTATTCGCTTGT
>JGI994J12354_10004807_pt1 | contig 11955 bp, 12 predicted proteins | sample IntmicLarv3ML3BL_FD_12354 | JGI IMG/M metagenome (IMG submission 12354) | reverse complement strand
CCCTTTTTTCTCAGGTCGAGTACGAGAAGAGTACACTCCCTTCGCCAAAAGGGCCGGATTCCTTGCTTCTGGAGCAAAACTCCTTATTTGGAGACAGCCCCTAGTGTTAACAGGCCCCAGGGCGTATCTTGCCCTTCCTGTCGTATGCGGGCTAACCGCAGAAATTCATTGCCCTGTTGCCTTCCCGTTCGCCAGTATGCTTTACACTGGCGCAGTCCAGATTATGGAAAAGGGTGTGCGCCGCTCGGGAAGGAGCTTCGTAGCAGGCGGGTCTGAAATTCAAAAGACTGGGGCGAAAGGTATTTGTCCGCTCGCGTGATAAGGCTGAAGCCGCGCAAGGGAACCCCTGCCAGTCTGAAGATGTCCAGATGTGCTTCCCGTTCAGTATTGAGAACGGTGAATCCGTCCAAAATGGTTATGCCCATGCCCTTCTGCACATAATCGAGAAGAATGGTGTAGGTGTTGGCCACAATGACTCTGTTCAGCTCAATGAAGCCTCTATTGAGCACCAGGGTGAAGAAGGCGTCAATGGTTCCGTTGGGCGGGAACGATATGAAGGGAATATGCCGTATGGATTCCAGGGTCGGGTTGACGGGAACCTTGAAAGGGTTCCCTTTCGGGCTGATAACCACAATTTCAGAGGCGAACAAGGGCTTGGATTTGATGTTGTCCGGGAAATGGAGCATCGGGGAAATGCCGAAGTCCGCAACGGTATTTTGCACCAGATCCATTATATTCCCGTATCCGCCGCCAAGAACGGTGAACAGCACCGAAGGAAATTCCTGCCGGAAATTGTAGATATTCTCCGTCAGAAAATGTTTTCCTATTGCATGGGTTGTTGCAATGGTGATGGGGCCTGTAAACTGTTCCATACCGCAGCCAACATCATTCAAAATACTATTTATATGCTCAAACAACGGAATGCACCGTTGATAAAGGAGCTTGCCAGCAGGGGTAAGGTGCATGACTTTGTTGTGTCTGATAAATAGCGGTACATTGAGCAGGGTTTCAAGGTTCCGAATCTGATGGCTGATTGCAGACTGCTCAAGCCCCATATGTTTTGCTGCCCTTGAAACGCCATCGAACTGCACTACGAAGAAAAATCCACGTAACCACTGCAAAAAATTGCCTTTTATGTTCTCGATCATTTTCTGTGCTCCAAAATTTCAAGGGGAGAGATGAATTTTTTTGATGATGCATGAAAATTATTCATGGTGCAATATGTTTTGACATCGTTTGATTCATGCAATTATGGTTACCCTACGAATAAAGGTTTTCACAAAGCACGCGGGAGGAAAGATGCCATGAAACTTCAGATGCTGGAACACACAGCAACCAATATCCAGTTCGGGCCTCACACTGTTTACGATGGCGAGCTGCTCACCCTTTGCAAGGAAGACGCCCGCAGGCTTCTTCCCGTGGGTGGCGCGGTACGGCTACAGGATGTAATTATTGCCATGCCGGGAAGTTCCCTGCGCTTCGGGCCTGTTCTTGATATTACAGGGATACGGTGCGGCATCGATGGTTCTGCCTTTCCCGGTATCTGCGGTCAGGCGCAAAACGGCGAGGTTCGCACCATTCACACGGTGAAAAATGTGGCCCTTACGGTGGTGGCAAACCTTCCCGGCATACAGGAAGGGATAATCGACATGACCGCAACCGCGCACAGCCCCTTTTCCCGAATGATGCACTTTGTGTGCATTCTGGATGTAGATCAAGGAAGCAATCGCGAGGAGGCCGATGCCGTGCTCAGGCGGTTCCAGTGCCGTCTGGCGGAATTTATCGCCTCGCACGCCGTGCACCTCACTCCTTTCGAAAGCCGGGAAATGCACTGGCCCCTGCCTGCCTGCCCGGAATTGCCCAAGGTGGGGTTTGTCTATCTGGTGCAAGGACAGGGGGCGCTTCGCCGCACCTATTTCAGGGGCACTGGCCTTGACCTCTTCCCCGAACCCTTTACCCCGCGCGAGGTTTCTCCCCTGGATATTCTTTCCGGAACCCTGGTCAGCGGAAATTATGTGCTGTGCTGCAACAAGAGCTGCACCTATATTCATCAAAATAACCCTGTTATAATAAAAATGCTGGCTGAGCATGGCCGCACCCTGGATTTTCAGGGTGTGATCATGACAAACGAGGCAAGCGCGACCGAAGGCAAGGAAAGCAATTCCAGGATGCTGGCCGAGCTTGCCCGGGAACGTGGCTGGCAGGGGGGTGTGGTCAACCAGGAAGGTGGCGGCAATGCGGACACAGACAGCATGCTTGCCTGCCGCGAACTGGAAAAACGGGGTATTGCCACGGTTCTGTTGCTGAACGAATTTGCCGGGCCCGATGGCCTCACCCCCTCCCTTGCCGAAACCACCCCCGAAGCAACCTGGATAGTTTCAACCGGGAACAATGACTTTTTTCTGCATCTCCCGACTGTCGAGAAGGCTGAAGGGTTCCTGCACAACCTGCTGGGCGGCCTGCCTACCCAGGCCACGACCCTGCCCCTTACAAGGGTTCATTCTTCAACGAACCAACTTGGCTTTAACTTTTTATCGTGTGAAACGCGCTAATGGTGGAGGTATTCATGAACTCCAGTGATCCGAAACCCTTCCGCATTGTCCATTACGTCAACCAGTTTTTTGGGCAGATTGGAGGGGAAGAATATGCGGATACAGGGTTAACCCTGAAAGAGGGCCCTGTTGGTCTGGGAAAGGCAATAGACGCGGCCCTCAAAGGGCAGGGAGAGATCGTCGGTACGGTTATCGCCGGCGACAACTATATGGCGGAAAATGACAGGGAAAGAGCCCGTGAAGCCGCAGAGGCCATGGTTGCTTTTACCCCTGACATTCTTATTGCCGGCCCTGCCTTTGGTTCCGGCAGATACGGCCTTGCCTGCGGGGCCGTATGTGAGGCCGCTGCCGAACTCATGGGTATTCCGGCGGTTTCCGGCATGCATGAGGAAAACCCCGGCACAGCCCTGTTCAGAAGCAAGGCCTGCATTGTTCCCACCGGGAGCAATGCGTCAAGCATGAAAGCGGCCATTCCCGCCATTGCCAATGTGGTGCTTGCCTTTGGAAAGGGAGAGGTTCCAGAAACCGGCACCTACTTTTCACAGGGCAGACGCACGCTGGTGGAAAGGGAAAAAAGCGGGGCGGAACGGGCTGTGGAAATGCTGGTGGCACGTTTGCGGGGAAGCGACAATGCCACAGAACTTCCGTTGCCCAGCTTCGAGCAGGTGGAAGCCTCGGCGCCTCTGGCTTCCTTGGCGGAATCCATTATCGTACTGGTGACAGAAGGAGGGCTGACGCCGAAAGGCAACCCCGACAGAATTGAAATGTCCATGGCAACGCGCTACGGCACCTACGAAATTTCCGGGGTGCAGGCTTTTTCTTCAAAAAGCTACGATGTGGCGCACGGCGGTTACGACAATACCGCCGCACGGCAAAACCCCAACAGGCTTGTTCCGCTGGATGCCCTGCGAGCACTGGAAAACGAAGGGCTGCTTCAGATTGGCGAGGTCATGTACACCACCGCCGGAAACGCCACTTCTGTTACCAATGCAGAGCGCTTCGGCTCGGCCATTGCCCAGGACATTGGCAGGCGCTTTGCCAATGCCCGCGTCGGCGCGGTGATGTCAAGCACCTGAGGAACTGGAACTCGTTGCGGTGCAACGATAACAAAGGAACTCGAAAAGGCCGGCATTCCCACCGTACTGGTGTGTTCTCTCACAAGCATAGCGAAAAATGTCGGAGCGCCAAGAGTGGTGGCCGGGAACGGCATACCATTCCCCTTTGGCGATCCGGCTCTTTCTGATGAGGAAGAACTGCGCTTCCGCAAAAAACTGTTACAAACAGCACTTGAGGCACTTCTGCAGTACCCCGNATAAGTTCGGAANNTGCGGAAGGGCCAGTGGGCACTCCCCTCTGGTGCTGTTGAAGTGGCAAAATCAGGGCGAAAGTTTTTTCCGGTTGCTACAAGGTTCCGTGAGCAAGGGATATGGAGCAGGGTGTGAGCGCAAGGTAAAAATAGCCCGTCAGTTTTCGGTAAACTCAAGGAGCTGTAAATGCTATGAAAAAGACAAGTATTATTATTCCGTTACTCGTTATGGTCGGGGTGTGGCTTCTTCCCGTTCCGGAAGGGTTGACCCAGGATGCAATGCTATTCCTCGGTATTTTCTTCGGTGTGGTGCTCGGCCTCATACTGGAGCCTCTGCCGGGGGCTGTTGTCGGCCTGATCGGCGTTGCCGTTGCCGCTGGCCTCATGCTCATTCCTGAAAGCGCCACAAAACCGGCCAGCATGAAAAGCAACATTCAATGGGCGCTGGCAGGTTTTTCCAATGCGACCGTATGGTTGCAGTTTGTCGCTTTCATGTTTGCCATGGGCTATGAAAAAACAGGGCTTGGCAAACGCATTGCCCTCAATCTTATACGCCTGCTCGGCAAAACCTCTCTGGGCCTCGGCTATGCCGTTTCTCTGGCCGACCTTGTACTCGCCCCCTTTATTCCGTCTTCCACGGCCCGGGGCGGGGGGACGATTTTCCCGATCGTCCGCAATATTCCCCCGGCCTACGGTTCGCTGCCAGACAAGGAACCGCGCAAGATAGGGGCCTACATCATGTGGACAGGGGTGGCCGCAACCTCCATAAGCAGCTCCCTCTTCCTCACCGGGCTTGCCCCCAACCTCATGGCCCTCTCCATAGCCAGGGATACGGTTCAGGTAACCATAACCTGGCAGGAGTGGTTTATGGCCATGCTTCCGGCAGGTGGTATTCTTGTGCTTATAACTCCCTTGCTTATTTACCTTATTTACCCGCCAACCGAAAAGTATTTCCCTGACACGCCCAACTGGGCGCGGGAAGAACTCGCGAAGATGGGGCCCATCAGCTTCAGGGAACTGTGCATGGCCGGGCTGGCCCTGTCTGCCCTGCTGATGTGGATTTTCGGCGGCAAGATTATGGACGCCACCCTTGTCAGTCTTGTGGCCCTGTGCCTCATGGTGATTTTGCGTGTGGTTACCTGGGAACAGATTGTTTCCAACAAGCAGGCCTGGGACACCTTCTTCTGGTTCGGAACCCTGGTGACCCTGGCAGGCGGCCTTGCCAGGGTGGGTTTTTTGAAGTGGTTCGCCGAATACTGCACAACCGCCATGGCAGGGCTTCCGGCCATGGGCATTGCCCTTGGTCTGCTTGTGCTCATGTACTATTCGCATTACTTCTTTGCAGGCGTTGCAGCCCACACAGCGGCCATGATCGCCCTGATTTTCACGGCCGGTCTGGCTATCCCCGGCATGGACATGAAGTATTTTGTCATGTTCATTTCCGGCTCGCTCGGCATTATGGGCATTCTTACTCCTTACGGGGCTGCGCAAAACATCATCTATTACGGGGCAGGGTACATCAAGAGCACAACATTCTGGGCTCTTGGCGCGATTTTTGGAACCCTGTTCTTCATTGTCTATTCCATAAGCGCGGTATTCTGGATGCCGCTTGTTCTGTAAACAGAGTTTCCGGCAGTGTATTGCCGGGGAACGGCGGATAAGGATACGGGGATGCCTGCGAGGGAAGGAAACCTGCGGGCATCCCGGAAAGGAAACTCAGGAATGCCGAATCGCGGCAGGGTTAGGGAGTGGCCGCCCAAGGCGGCCTGCTTCCCAGCCGGGAATGTCGTGGCGCATCCTTTACCAGTGGAAACCAGAATGGAAAAACGCGAGCTTGTGATTATCGGCGGGGGGCCCGCAGGGCTGACAGCCGCCATATACGGAAAACGGGCCGGGCTTGATGTGCTTGTGCTTGAAAAGGTGCGCGAGGGCGGGCAGATACTTATAACCAGCGAAATTGAGAACTGGCCCGGTACGCCGAGCACCACAGGGTTGCAGCTTGCGGAAAATTTTGCGCACCATGCCCATTCCCTCGGGGCGGAAATTCGCAAGGGCGTGGTTACGGGCATTGCCGTGGGGCAGGGGGAACACACGGTTTTCTGTCAGGGTGGCGAGATTCGCGCCCGAGCGCTTCTCCTTGCCACCGGGGCCTCCTTCAACCGGCTCGGGTGCGAGGGTGAAGAAGAACATATTGGCGCGGGAGTAAGTTTTTGCGCGGTGTGCGACGGGGCCATGTTTCAGGATGAGGTCATCGCCGTGGTGGGGGGCGGGAATACCGCCGTGGAAGAAGCCTGCTACCTTACCCGGTTTGCTTCGCAGGTGCATCTTATCCATCGCCGCGACACCTTCAGGGCCGATCGCCTCATTGCCGACCGGTGTCTTGCCAACCCGAAAATTGTTCCGGTATGGGATACGGTTGTGGAAGCAGTGAAGGGTGAGGGGCTTGTGGAAGGGCTGACCCTCAAAAATGTCAAAACAGGGCACGTCTCGGAATTGCCCGTTGCCGGAGTCTTCGTATTTGTCGGCACGCACCCGAATCTCGATTATCTGGACGGTCAGCTTGAAAGGGTGAAGGGCGGCTGGCTGGCGACCAATGCCAGACTGGAAACCTCTGTTGCCGGAATTTTCGCGGCGGGCGACACGCGTGACACCCCCCTGCGGCAGGTGATTACCGCAGCGGCTGACGGAGCTCTCGCGGCCATGTCCGCATACCATCACATTACAGGCTGATTTCTATCATTGCCCGGCGCAGTACAAGGAGGAAACAATGGCAAATGTGGCGATACAAGCGGTAGCATACTGCCTGAATTACGCTCATGAAATGGGGGCGCTGTATGGCACAACGCCCATGCAGGAGCGTGACAGTGCCCAGGGCCGGGAATTTTCGGAAAAGCTGGGGGTTGCGGCCCGGAACTATGACGATACCTGCGCCTATGCGCCCAATCTGGCCTATATAGGCGACATGACCATGGGTGAATTTGAGCAGTGCGCCCGCCCTTTTTGCGACAACCTGCTGCCCAAGGCCCAACGCTGGGGCAGGTATGGCGAAATAATGCCCGAAGACGAATTCATCGGCCTCATGCAGATTTGCGATTCCTTTGACCTTATTCGGCTGGAACAGGCTTTTGCCGACGCTGTTCGCCGGAAACTGGGGGAACACCCCCTGGTGGGAGAGGCGCGGATTCAGAAAATGCAGAAGGGCTTTGCCTTGGCTGAAATTGAGCGGCTGGTGGCGGAAGATCATGCCATTCCCCTGTATTTTTCGGGTACGCTCGCCGGGTGCTGCTGTTCCGCCCACGCCACCGACCAGAACCTGCATGCCCATGTCATGCTTGAAAATCTTGCCAGCAAGGCAGGGGCAACCCTTGCTCTCATGCACCTTGTCCGCAACGCCGGAATGCTTCCGGAACAGATAGATTTTGTTGTGGAATGTTCGGAAGAGGCTGCTGGCGACATGAATCAGCGCGGCGGGGGCAACATGGCAAAGGCCATTGCCGAAAGCGCCGGGTGCGTCAATGGAAGCGGGTTTGATGTGCGCGGTTTTTGCGCGGGCCCGGTCAATGCCCTTATTGCCGCTGCCGGTATGGTGGCTTCGGGTATCAGAAAAAATGTCGCTGTTGTCAGCGGCGGGGCCGTGGCCAAGCTGTATATGAATGCGCGCGAACACCTGAAAAAGGAAGTGGCCCCCCTTGAAAACTGCCTTGGCAACTTTGCCGCCCTGGTTGTTCCCCAGGACGGAGTCACACCGGAAATGCGGCTGGACGCCATAGGCAAGCATTCTGTTGCTGCCGGGGCTTCGCCCCAGGCCATAACAACGGCCCTTGTGTATGAACCCCTGACCGTAGCCGGTCTTGCTTTTGCCGATGTGGACAAGTACGCGCCCGAACTGCATATAGGGGATATTACCCTTCCGGCCGGGGCAGGGAATGTGCCTGAGGCCAATTACAAAATGATTGCCGCCCTTGCGGTTCTCAAGGGGCAGCTTGAGCGGAACGAAATCAACGACTTTGTCGCGAAGCACGGCCTTCCCGGCTTTGCCCACACCCAGGGGCACATTCCCTCTGGCGTACCCTTCATAGGTCATGCTGTGGACGCCATCAGGGCCGGTGAAATGACCCGGACAATGATTATCGGCAAGGGCAGTCTTTTCCTTGGCAGGCTGACGAACCTTGCGGATGGCGCTTCCTTCATGATCGAAAAAGCAAAAGCGCCGGAAGCGCCTATTTCCACAGCAGCCGTGAAGGAGGCCCTGTTGTCTGTTCTGGAAGAAATGGCAAACGCGCTGGACAAGGACTCCGGGGGCGCAAAGCCATGAACACTACACAGGCCAAAGTAGCGCAAGCCCTGCGGGAAATTGTTGAACAGTCGAGGCTGGCAGGGCAGAGTGTTCGCCTTGGTGTGATGCTGCACGGGAGCGAATGCGGCGAAGAAGAGGTGTTGCTTGGGGCGCGTCAGGCAATGCGTCAGAACCCCTGTCTGCGGGTGACGGTTTTTGGCGAAAGGCAGGAAGGATACCCGGAGCTTGACTGGCACGAAACCGCTCCCTGCGAAGAAGAGTGCGCCGCAGCCATTGGGCAAGCCATTGAAGGCAAAGGTATTCAGGGTGCGGTGGCTATGCACTACCCCTTTCCGGTGGGCGTGACGACCATTGGAAAGATTCGTACCCCGGCCAGGGGGCGGCCCCTGTATATTGCCTCCAGCACGGGAACGTCGGCCCTTTCGCGGGTAGAGGCGCTCACACGCAACACCCTTTACGGAATAGCCGTGGCAAAGGCCGCGGGCATGACCAGCCCCACTGTGGGCCTGCTGAACCAGGATGGTGCTTCGGGCGCGTTACGGGTGCTTGAGACCCTTTCGGCCCAGGGGTACGCCATACCCTTTGGGCAATCATTGCGCAAGGAAGGGGGCAGGCTTCTGCGAGGCAATGATTTGGTGGCGGGAAGCGTGGACATTGCGGTATGCGACACCCTGACGGGCAATGCCCTGTGCAAGGTTTTTTCCACCTTCACCTCCGGCGGCTTGTATGAATCTGGCGGATGGGGGTATGGCCCCTCGGTGGGAGAGGGGTGGGAAAAGGTGATTTCCATTGTTTCCCGAAGTTCCGGGGCAGGGGTTATTGCCGGGGCCCTTCTTCATACGGCTGAAATGGTAAAGGGAAACCTGCCTTTCCATGTTCGGGAAGAACTGGCAAAGGCGCAGTCTGCCGGTCTGGCGGCCCTTTTGAAGACAAAGCATGCGGCCCGCCCGGTAAGCCCAGGCGCGGCAAAGCTTGTTCCCTGCATAGTGGATGAAAGTTTCGGCGGGGTTGATGTACTGGAACTTGAAGCCGCCATTGCCCTGCTTGCGGAAAAGGGCATCTATGCCGAAGGGGCCATGGGCTGCACCGGGCCGATAGTTCGGGTTGCGGCAAAGGACAGGGAGGGGGCGATGAATTGTTTGAAAGAAAACGGTTACTTATAATATTATCTCAGTAGCAGGAGGAGAAGATGCTTGAATTGAACAAGGAGAATTTTTTCGAAAACATTGAAAAGAGCCCCTTGCCCGTTGTGGTGGATCTGTGGGGCCCCCAGTGCGTGCCATGCCTTGCGCTCATGCCGGATGTGGAAAAGCTCGCTGCCGAATATGAGGGAAAGGCAATTTTTGGAAAAATAAATGTTACGGAAAACAGAAGGCTTTGTATAAGCCTGAAAGTTATGAGCGTTCCAACCTTTCTTTTTTACAAGAAGGGAGAGTTGCAGTCACGCCTTTCCGCTGATGAGGTGACACTTGAGGCAATACAGGAGCATGCGGCAAAGTTAATTGCCGGATGAGACGAAACAGGAGAATAGAATGGGAAAACTTGACGGAAAGAAACTGATTTTGCTGGGTGAGCGCGATGGCGTGCCCAGCCCGGCAATGGCCGAGGTATTTGCAGATTGCGGCGCTGAAATTATATTTTCCGCAACAGAATGTTTCGTCTGAACTGCGGCTGGCGCCATGGATCTGCAAAATCAGCAACGGGTCAAAGAAGCGGCTGAAAAATTCGGTGCGGAAAATGTTGTCGTGCTGATCGGGGCATCTGACCCGGAAAGCGCGGGCATTTACGCGGAGACAGTAACCGCTGGCGACCCTACCTTTGCAGGCCCATTGGCGGGAGTCCCGTTGGGGCTTCCTGTATACCATGTTCTTGACGCCAGAATTAAGGCCGAAGGGTCTCAATCTGGATGGGAAGAGCAGATTGGCATGATGGAAATGATTCTAGACGTTGAAGGGCTGTGCAACGCTGTCGGTGAGATGCGGGAACAGCATGGAATAGACGTTCTGTAGCTGTAATGAACCGTGAGCGGAGCCAAAGGGATTTCAGGGTGAAATCCCTTTGGCTCCGCTCTCTACTCTTCCTGCCCCGGCAGGAACTGTACCCACAGGGTACGGGTTCTGGGGCCGTCCCATTCGCAGAAATAGATGCCCTGCCAGGTGCCAAGCCGTATGGTTCCGTTTTCCACTATAACCAGACAGTGGGGGCCAAAGAGGCTTGTTTTTATGTGGGCATCGCTGTTGCCCTCGGCATGACGGAAAGAGGAGAGCTGCGGAACAAGGGTGCCCATGAAGGACGTCATGTCGCGGGCCACATCCGGGTCGGCGTTTTCATTGATGGTAATGGCCCCGGTGGTGTGCGGGCAAAAAACGAGAAGTGCGCCGGTTTTCCACTTCCTGTCCGAAACAAGCTGTTGCAGGGGCCGGGTGATGGCAACCATGGCTTCCCGTGCCTGGGTGTTGAGGGTCAGGGTCTCCATCACCTGGTACTCCTTGGCATTTTTCGCTGTTGCCAGCACGATAGGGCAATTAGGTGTTTTTGGCGTTCCATTTGTCGGAATTGGGGAAGAACATGGGCTCTCCATACTTGTCCACGCCAAAGGTGCTGACCAGTTTTTGGGCAGCATCGTCAACAAGCCAGTCTGTCAGCCTGAGCGCTCCTGCGGCGTTGATTCCTTCAAATTTTTCCGGGTTGATGCGGATAACGGCCATGAAGTTTTTCATGCGCGGGTCGCCGGACATGAGCAGGTCAAGGGCGCTTTCCTTCTGAATGGCAAGCCAGGTGGCGCGCTCAACAAGAATATACATGGCGTGTTCACTGGCAAATTTGGCAGTGGGGCCATTTCCCTTGTCCCCGACCGGGCATACCGTATACCATTCGGGAAGGTTCTTGCTCATGTCAAACCCCGCAAAGCCCCACAGTTCCATTTCAGACATATGGGTGCCGGAACGGTCGCCGCGGGTCACAAAGGGGAATGCGCCGTCGCCGATTTTTTTCAGGGCAACAGCCGCATCCGTCAGGCCGCGAATTCCTGCCGGGTCATTTTTGGGGCCAAGAATGACATAGTCGTTGAACATGACATCGCGCCTGTCCAAGCCATACCCCTCGGCCATAAAGAGGTCTTCCAGCTTCCGGGCATGCACCAGAACTATGTCAAAACCGCCCTTTCTGGCTTTTTCCAGGGCCGCACCCGTGCCCGCGCCTTCCAGTGTCACCTTGATGCCTGTTTCTTTCTCAAAGGCATGGGCAAGGGCGTCCAGAATCCCGGAACTGAACGGGCCGATGGTGCTTATCATGCGGACAGAGTTTTCCTGAGCCATCGCGCTTGACGCGCTTAGCCCAATGCAGGTGAGAACAACCAGACAGAGAAGACAGCAAAACGTCACCATAGCGAAGCTCCAGAACGGTTATTTCAGGCATGAACCCCGATACCAGAGTTGCAGCGCAATGTACACGGATTATTATCCTCTTGAAAACAATCTCTGCCGTAACAAGCGGAGAATTAAGCAATTTCCGAACCACCACGGGCAGGGTGACGCCGCGGTGTACGCGAAGAGAGTGGCAACGGGCATGAATGGTTGCCTCATGAATGGCAAAAGATGCATGGCAAAAGGTGAATGGTAAATCTGTACTACATTGGGAAAATAGAATATTTTTATTGTAAAAAAACCTGTTATGGACAAGAGTATTGCCACGGGAAAGGTGAGCCAATAGAGCATTTTCACTTTGAAAATGCTCTAACGGACGATGGCGCGAGCCTCGTCCGCGCAAACGAGGAGTAGGCGAAATTCATTTTCGCCGCC
>JGI994J12354_10004806_pt1 | contig 11956 bp, 18 predicted proteins | sample IntmicLarv3ML3BL_FD_12354 | JGI IMG/M metagenome (IMG submission 12354) | reverse complement strand
ACCTGCGCTATGCCAACCTGAGCTATGCCGACCCGCGCGGTGCCGACCTGCGCTATGCCGACCTGCGCTATGCCGACCTGAGCTATGCCGACCTGCGCGGTGCCGACCTGCGCGGTGCCAACCTGAGCTATGCCGACCTGCGTGATGCCGACCTGGACTTCTCCTGTCTGCCGCTGAAGTGCGGAGGGTTGAGATGGAAAATCGACAAGCGCCTCGCCGTGCAGCTCGCATATCATCTCTGCTCCATGCAGTGCGATGACCCGGAGTTTATCGAGGCGAGAAACGCATTGCTCCCGCTCGCAAACCAGTTTCACCGGGTGGGCGAATGCGGAAAGCTTGTGCCGATTGAAATTTCTGCGAAACAAGAAACGGAGGAATTGACATGATAACAATTGACTCGATGCGGGTGAAAGTGCGCGGGGTGTCGCATTTTTCAAAAGGGTGGGTTTATGGGTATTTATCATTCCGGCAAACCAACCCAAGCAACACTATGGAATCAACCGACTTTCCGCGTATCTCCTACAAAGCAAAAGGAAGGTGGTTTACTGCGCCGGTTATCCCGGAATCCGTCGGTCAATGCACTGGAATATCCGACAAAAACGGAAGCGTGATTTATGAGGGCGATATTCTGCGCTGTGACGGCGATTTATCTGAAATGCACGAAGTGGAATATGATAACAAGGCTTGTGAATGGGTGGCGCGCTGGGGAGAATCGGATGATGACAATCTGAAAATGCGGATATTGACAAACGGTTCTACGGTCGCGGAGTATGCAGAAGTTGTCGGCAACGTCTTCGAAGGGTTCGAAGAGTGAAAAGCAGTATGGGAGAACTCGAAAGAAGCAGACCCAACGCAATCAATACCGCACCCCAGCGTCTGGACTTCAACAGCATATTTTTCAACGATGTGCGCTATGAAGCGCGCGAAGACCACATCGTCATCCACGCGGGAGAAAATGGAAAGCTTTCCGTCCTGCGCACGAACCTAGCAAATCTCGCCCAAGAACTTGCCGACATCGCCGAAGCGTGGGGCGACGTGAGAACATAAGGAGGGAGAAGGCCATGAAAGGCGATAAAAACCTAGAAGAAAATTTCTTGACAAACCAAGAGGATATGGACGGACCGTTGATTAATCCCCGGAAAGCAGGAGAGATGTCATTTCCATCCGAAAGAAACGTCCAGTTTCATTTTTCGCCGAACGTCATCCAAGCCCTTGCAAAACAACTCGCCGATGAAGTAATTGCACAGGGTGCGCTTCAAGCGGCAGATCCGCCTCCTGTTCCGGATGCGGAAACATCCAAGGAGGTCAGCAAATAAAGTAATGAAAGGAATACCAAAGGATGAAAATTTTAACCTTGTTGCTGGAGAATTTCCAAAACGCTCAAAACGAGAAATTCGTTTTTGATGGGAAAAATGTCAGCATTTACGGCGCAAATGGCAGCGGAAAGACCACCATCGCCAACGCAATCGCGTGGCTGCTGTTTGACCGCGCACACAGCGCAGACATCAGCGGATTTTCCCCGAAGCCCTTGGAGGGCGCAGGTCGGGAAATTCACAATCTCACGACCGCCGTTGAAGCGCGAATTTCGGATGAGGACGGCGCAGAAAGCACCCTCCGCAAGGAGCAATCCGAAAAGTGGACGAAGAAGCGCGGCAGAACCGAGAGCGAATTCAGCGGTCACACGGTTGCCTATTTCTGGGACGGTGTGCCCATCTTGCTCAGCGAGTTCAATATCCGCCTTGAAGCCATGCTGGGAACGCCGGAGCAGATTAAGGTGCTTTCCAATCCGCGCTACTTTTCGGTGTCCATGCCTTGGAAGAAGCGCCGCGAGATGCTCTTCGCGCTGTTCGACAGCGTTGATGATGCCACATTGCTGAACCATGGTGATTGGCAGGAGATTCGGGAAATCTTGATGAAGCCCGGCAGCCAATCCGGCGACCTTTACACCGTGGACGAATACCGCAAAAAGGCAGAATCTGCGCGTAAAAAGGTCAACGACCGATTGGATATATTGCCGGAGCTTATCAATGAGAACGCCCGGCAGCGCGGGGACACCGCAAACGGCATGGATATAGCCGCCATCACCGCAAAAATCGCCGAGCTGGAGATGAAGCGAACCACCATCAACAACGACATTGCGATTCGGAACGTGGCCGACCCTCGGCAAACGGAAGCTCGCGAATGGCTGGCGGCAAAAAGAACGGAATATGAGGAGGCGAAAGCGGCGCATATCGACGCGCAATCCCTCGTCCGCTCGGAGTTGAATCAGCAAATCGAGAAACTCAGCGCCCAGAAGTATGAGCTTACACGTACCGCTCAACGCATGGATATGGAAGCTGATGACGCGGAGAGACGCGCCGGGAGGATGACGGCACAACGGCAAGCTCTCGGCACGGTATACAATGCTGAAAAAGCCTCGTCATTTGACCCGCAAGCGACCGTTTGTGACAAGTGCAGCCAAACCCTTCCCGCAGACCAAATCGCGACCTTGCAGGAGAATTTCAACGTTCAAAAGGCGAACAAGCTGGAGCAGATACGCAGTCAGTGCGAGAAAGAATGCTCGAAAGATATGATTGCCGAGGCACAGGCGAAAGCTGCAACGTCCCGGCAAGCGGCAGCGGAGGCTCGCACAAGCGAAACGACGCTGCTCAATCAAATAGATGGATTGCGCCAAGAGCTTGCCAAACTCGAACCGTTTGAAGGCTCTGAAGCAGAGCGGCGGATTCGTTCGGAGTTGACATCTCTCCTCTGCGATGATGCGCAAGCAACGGCGCAATCCACCTCCAACGCCGTCCTCGCGCTCCGGCAAGAGCTGGAAACCGTCAACAACGCAATCCAGACCCTGCACGGTCAAAAGGCGAGCATTGAGCAGGCAGAAAGAATTACCCTGCGAGCCAATGAGCTTGACGAAGAGCAACGAAACCTCGCCGCCGAGATGGATTCACTCGAACACGGCTTGCAACTTTGCGAGCGTTTTGTTCGCGCCAAATGTGCCTTGGTGACCGAGCGCATCAACGCCCACTTCTCAAGCGTCCGCTTCCGCCTGTTCAATGACCTCATCAACGGCGGTATGGAAGAATGCTGCGATGTATTGGTTCATACCGCAGAGGGCTATGTGCCATTTGGCGGCGGCGCAAACACAGCCGCCGAGGTCAACGCCGGGCTTGAAATTATCGGTGTTCTGTCCAATGCTCTGGAATGGAGTGTCCCGGTTGTCATCGACGGCGCGGAAAGCGTCACCAGCATCATCCCCATCGCGCCGCAGGTCATCCGGCTTGTGGTCAGCATGGAGCATCCGGCTTTGTGCGTGAAAATGGATTCATATTCACTGCAAATGCCCTGTGCATAATTTTGAGAAGAAAGGAGCAGCGGTACATGGACAACCAAGAGAGCCAAGTGACATCCATTTTGCAGATGGCAAAAGGCGCATTCATGGAGCGCACAGACTACGAGCTGAAAAAAATGGTGAGCAACATCCTTGACCCCAACACCAAGCCCGATGCAAAGCGCACTATCTCCATCAAGATTTCCCTTTTGCCGGACAAGCAACGTCAGGCGGTGCAGGTGCAGGTGGCGACCCACAGCACCCCCGCGCCGGTGGAGCCTGTCGGCACCACGCTGATGTTCGCTGGAGATTCCAACGGCGAGCCGGTTCTGATTGAAATCGGCGAACACGCCCCCGGCCAGATGTTCCTCGGCGGCGGGGAACAGGAACAGCCCAAAATCGTCGCATTGCAGAAAAACCTGCAAGCGGCAGAATAATTGAAAGAAAGAGGTAACGACCATGAGTGAATTCACAGCTGCCACCATCGACAAGATTGTCGAAATCTATGACGAACGGCGCGAAATCGAAACCACCAAAATCGACGGCCATACCTACACGACGGAATCCCTGCACCGTATCGAAGCGCCCCGCTACCGACCGGGCTGCACTGATGTCTATGGTCTGGACAGCATCTGCAAGCTTATCTGCAACGAGTTTGAGGAAATCGGCGCTCCCCGGCTGTATGTGCGCGTGAAAGCACACAACGATGTCGATGTTTTCACCCCCTTCAACGACCACATGGAGCGCGATTCAATCTACCGTGCCCGCGCAGATGTCCCCGGCTTCAACGAGGGCTTCCGCAGCCCGGAAAAGGCGGCCATTGAGCTGCGCTCCCTGTTCCTGCCCGGTGAGGGCGTGAATTACCTGCTGGGGCTGCTGTCCCGCATGACAAAGGACGACAGCGCCACCACCGAGGACAACGGCGTGACCCAATCCATCACCGTCAAGGCAGGGGTGAGTCTGAAGGGCAAGGAGCAAATCGAGCCGCGCGTGGCGCTTACGCCCTTCCGCACGTTCTTGGAGGTGAATCAACCCGCGAGCGAATACATCCTGCGCGTGAATGACGATGGCGCGGTCGGCCTATTCGAGGCGGACGGCGGCGTTTGGAAGTTGGAAGCCAAGAAGCTCATTGCGGATTATTTTGAACGCGAGCTGTTCGGCTTGATTGAAAACGGCGCGGTCGTCGTAATGAGATAAGGAGGCTATCATGGCTGAGAAGAAAACTGCTGACAAAAAACCGAAGGAACTGGCAACCAAGGAGGTTGCCACGAAATCTCCGGCTGCGCGGTTCGCATGTAACATTGACGCTGAAATTGCAAGTCTGCCCACCAGTATGCAGCTCAACGACAAGCAGCGCGAAATTGCGGCGGCCTACTTCCCCGCGATTGACGCGGCAATCACCGCTGCGGAGCAGCGCCGACTCTCTGATAACGAGTGGAAAAGCACGAAGAACGACCTCCCGTACACATGGGAGAACATCGACTTCGAGCCGTTGAAGCTCGCCATCATCAACAATGCACGGCTTGGACTGGACAGCCGAATCTCCAATCATATCAGCCCCGTGATGTACAAATCCGGCAAGACCGGAAAGTACACGGTCACGCTCATGCGGGGCTATGTGGGCATGGCGCTGGTTGCCAAAAAATATGCGCTCTACCCCATTACCGGCGCGACCATTGAGCTGGTTTATTCCAACGATACTTTCCAGATTCTGAAAAAGAACGCCGAGCGCGAAAAGGATGCGTATCTGTTCGACATCAACAACCCCTTTGAGCGCGGTGAACTGTTGGGCGGTTTCTGCTACTTGGAATTCGAGGATTCCGGGATGAACAAGCTGATTTTCCTGAGCCTCCGCGAAATCCTCAAGCGCAAACCCGCCTACGCATCTCCCGAATTCTGGGGCGGCACCAAAAAGCAGAAGGACAAGAAAACCGGCAAATGGGAAGAATCCCAGCTTGAGGGCTGGCTTGAAGAAATGGCGTGGAAAACTATCGCGCGTCATGCCTTTGGCGGCAAGTACGTTGAGATTGACCCGGAGAAGGTGGATTCGGCTTACACTGCGGCGCGGGAAGATTACATCGACGCAGCTTACGCCGTGGTAGAGAGCGAGGCGCATTTGAATGCCGCCTCTGTTCCTGCTGAGCTTCCGGAATCTGTTGACACGCCGGATGGCGAAGATACCGATTCTGAGGAGGCTGCGCCAGACACCGAGGAGGATGACCTGCCGTGATTATCACACCCATCGCGTCCGGCAGCACCGGCAACTGTTATCACGTCACAGACGGTAAAACAGCCATCCTGCTGGACGCGGGGGTGTCCGTCCGAGATTTACGCAAGTATGGAGTCATGCCCTCCAAGATAGATGCCTGTTTCGTGACGCACAGCCACAAAGACCACTGCAAGGCCGCCACCGAGCTTCAACGGCTCGGCGTACAGATATTTGCAGGGGCGCAAGTATTTGAGGAGGGTGGGCTTTCCGCACGGGGCGGCACGTTCCCTGTGTTCCCGGATTTTGATTGTAGCTCCATCGTTGGAACGTTCAAAATAACGACGTTCCCAGTAATGCACGATGTGCCAAACTGGGGCTTCTACCTGCAAAACAGGGTGACAAACGAGAGCCTTCTTTACTATACGGACACCCCTTATATTGACCGCCGCTTTCCACGCTTGGACTATGTGATTGCCGAAGCAAACTACGACCCGCAAATACTCAAGCAAAACGTTGCCTCCGGTGCGATACATGAGTCGTTAGCGAAGCGAGTCGTAAAGAACCATTCCAGCATAGAAACGTTGCTCCTGACCCTCTCAAGGCACAAATTAGACCATCTGAAACAGGTGTACATCGCGCACCTGTCAAACGGAAACAGCGATGAAGCCGCATTCCGGCGGCGCGTTCAGGCGCTCACCGGCGCGGAGGTTTACGTCTGTGACTCCCATGCCCATGAAGCACTCGTTTCTGCCGCATGGTAAGCAGGAACAAAGACTACGACATTAAGGTGGTTTCGCACGTGAATTACATTACCGAGATTAGAGCGTTTTATGATTGGCTAGAGAGTAACCAGATGGATTCAAACGCCGTCAGTTTGTGGCACGCCCTTATGGACACCGCAAACAAGGCGTATTGGCCTGCAGAGTTTTCAGTTGCCATATCGACGCTTCAATCTAAAACGGGATGTGGGAAAAGTACGCTTTACGAGGCTAGAAACACGCTAAAACAAAAAGGGCGGTTGGAGTTCTGGAGCCGTGGCGGAAATCAATCATCTATGTATCATCTTATTCCGTTTGCGTCCAATATACGGACGCAAGACCCCTCTCCCGGAGGGATTGCGTCCAACATACGGACGCAATCCCGGACGCAATCCCGGACGCAATCCCGGACGCAATCCCGGACGCAATCCCGGAACATTAATAAACAAAACGAAACGAAACAAAACAAAACAAATAAAAGTGGTGTTGGTGGTGGCGCGCGCGCGTACGAGAGCGAACTTTTGGAGGACGCGGATACACCCGCCGATGATGATGGCGTTGCTGCGCTGATGGAGGAAGCCACGCAGCACGAGGAAACGCTTGCTGAGATTCAAGCACTCCCACCATCTGTGAGCGGTCGCTTCTTTGCTGCGCTGGAGCAGGTGTACTCTGCTTATTTCAGAGTGCCCCCATCCAACCACGATACCGCCGTTGTGTTTCGTCTCCTGCGTTGGCTGCAATGTGTGCCGGGGAAACCGGCTTCGGGATTTTCCATGAGCGATGACGATGTATTCCTGCTCAGCACGGCCTTTGAGTCGGCTGCCAATGCAGGAAAGCCCAGCCTGAGCTATGTGCGTGGCGTGTTTACGAAGCTCCGCCAACGCAACATCCGCACTCAGGAGGCGTACTGGGATTATGAGTACCAGCGAAACCAACGCCGTGAAATCGGAAAGGAGAGAAAACAGTGACCAAACTCAAATACTACCTGTTCGCACTGCGATGGCTTTGGCTGAATCGTGATTGGGCGGACACCCGGCAGAAATACCGGACGATGAACAGAGATTGGGAAGCGAAAGGCGGTGACAAGCGATGAGTCCTGCAAACGGTCAGTTCCCCCGAACTCCCGAAAATTGCCACCAAGAGCAAATCATGCGGTGGTGGGCGTACTACCACAAGCGATTTGGCTGTGAAGAGTGGGAGCTTCATCACTCGCCCAACGGTGGAAGCCGCCACAAGGCGGAAGCTGCGCGGCTCAAGGCGCAAGGGGTACGCCCCGGCTATCCCGACTTGCTGCTGGATGTCCCGCGCGGTGCGTACCACGGCTTGCGCATCGAGCTGAAAGCCGTCGGGGGAAAGCTCTCCGATGACCAAAAGAAGTGGCTAAAGCAGCTGCAAGCTCGCGGATACCACGCTGTCATGTGCATGGGCTACGATGAAGCTGTTTCGGTGATTGAACGATACTTGAGAAATGAGGGTCGAAAATGCTAAACTGTGCCATCATCATAGGCAGATTGACCGCAACCCCGGAACTGCGCAGCACACAATCCGGCAAGACGGTAACATCCTTCTGCGTTGCAGTGGAGCGCGACCGCGTAAAACAGGGTGAGGAGCGCCAAATGGATTTCATCAACGTCGTGGCATGGGAGCGGACGGCGGAATTTATCACCCGCTTCTTTCAAAAAGGCTCCATGATTGCCGTGCAGGGAAGAATCCAGACGCGCAACTACGAAGACAAGAGCGGAAACAAGCGCACCGCCTTTGAAATCGTGGCGGACAACGTCAGTTTCACCGGCGAAAAGAAAGAACCGTCCGCCGCCTCAAAAGAAGAACCGCAGGAAGCGGAAATAGACGCAACGGAAGACGGCGTGCCGTTTTGAGGGAAAAGAAATGCTTGAAATGAACCACACGCAACAATACGACCACTCCCTGCTGAAGATATGGTTCGCCAACCGCGAAAGCAGCCGGGATTTCCGCCATGTAACATGGCTAATCTGGGAGGACGGCGTACTGTCCGTGATGAACGGAAAGCGCGTTCTGGCAATCCTCAACTGGGCAAACGTGACGATGATTGAGGAAATCAACGAGTGAGCGGAAAGGGGCGAAACCGTGAACATAGGACTAATCGACGTAGATGGCCACAACTGGCCGAATCTGGCGCTGATGAAGCTTTCGGCGTTCCACAAGCAGTGCGGCGATACGGTGGATTGGTGGAACGGGCTGGAAACATACGACCGAGTTTATAAAAGCAAGGTTTTCACGTTCACGCCGGACATCGAAACCATAATCCGAGCGGATGAAGTCATAGAGGGAGGAACAGGCTACAACCTAACAAGCGCCCTTCCGCCCGAAGTCGAAAGCATCTGCCCAGATTACGGACTGTATGACCACAGCGACACCGCCTATGGCTTTTTGACAAGAGGATGCCCACGATGCTGTAAATTCTGCTGTGTCTGGCGTAAAGAGGGCAAGCAGAGCCGCAAGGTTGCCGACCTGCCCGACTTCTGGCAGGGGCAAAAAGCCATAAAACTGCTTGATCCAAATTTGCTTGCCGCGCCGGACGGTGACGACCTGCTAAAGCAAGTCGCAAATTCCGACGCATGGATTGATTTCACGCAGGGGCTGGATGTGCGCCTGATGGACGAATACCGCGCCGCCTTGTTGAAACGCTGCAAGGTGAAAATGCTCCACTTCGCATGGGACAACCCACGCGAGGATTTGACAGCGCAGTTTCAGCGCACCAAAGAATGGCTTGGTTTTGACCGCCGTAAAATGACCGTCTATATGCTGACGAATTTCAACAGCACCCACGCCGAAGACCTGTACCGCGTGGAAGCACTAAAACGGCTTGGTTTTGACCCGTACGTGATGATTTACGACAAGCAAAACGCCCCGCAGACAACAAGGCACTTGGCGCGGTGGGTGAACAACAAACGCATATTCCGAGTGGTCAACGATTTTGAAGATTACAACGCGAAAAAAGGGAGCGGAACATGGAAACGACACTAGGCAGCCTCTTCGACGGCATAGGCGGCTTTCCCCTCGCGGCAAGCCGCTATGGCATTAAAACCCTGTGGGCAAGCGAAATAGAAGCGCCAGCAATCAGCATCACAAAGCGCCACTTCCCGCATATGCTCCACCTGGGCGACATCACGGCCATTCACAGCGGAAAAATCCCCTCGGTGGATATTATCACCTTCGGCAGTCCATGCCAAGATTTGTCAGTGGCAGGATTGCGCAACGGACTGGACGGCGAGCGGAGCGGCCTATTTTTTGAAGCAATCAGAATTATCGAGGAAATGAGGGAAGCGACCAATGGAAGGTATCCAACTTTCGTTGTTTGGGAAAACGTCACAGGAGCGCTTTCATCAAGCAACGGGATGGACTTTGCGGCCGTGCTGCGATGCTTCACGGACACCGAAATTCCAAGCCCTGATTCTGGACGATGGGCTAACGCCGNAATGGTTCGAGGCAGACGAGCTGATATTGCATGGCGGGTCCTGGATGCCCAATTTTGGGGAGTGCCCCAGCGCCGCCGCAGAATCTTCCTTGTTGCAGATTTTAGAGGAAAATCCGCACCCGAAATATTATTTAAGCCCGAAGGCCTGCGCGGGAATTTTGCGCCGCGCGGACAAGAGAAAAAAAGAGCTGCCCGACCTCCTGTATTGGACACTGAAAGCGCAGATTGCGCGGGGTTCAGTTACGCGGTAGGTGCAAAGGCACCAGGAATCGGATACAAAAAAGGAATAGCGCCGACTCTTTCGGCGCAGCGTCATGACGCTGCCGTGTGCTATGGGATTTGTTCCGATTCGTCCAACAGTATGAAATCAAGCAACCACCACAGCGGCGTATACCAAGCGGACACGGCCAGAACGCTTGACTGCAACGGCGGGAATCCAGCCTGCAACCAAGGCGGCATTGTGGTAGTGTCGCAGAGCAGAGCGGAAAACATCGCCTACGCCTGCGGAAACGGTCAAGCAAACAACGTGGAATGCGCAGAAGTTTCCGGGACGCTGAATTGTATGAACGACCAGCAAATAGTCCTTGACGCACGCGGCAACGGCGATGGCAGGACTGCGCCGCCAGTGGTAGGCGACCACAACGGGCGTGTCACGGACTATACCGCAATCGCCATAGACCGCGCCGCTTTCAACCAAGGCGAAAATGCGAAGTTTGATTTTGGCATTGATGAAGACAATACGGCATTCACACATACCGCGAAATTTCCGCAAGCGGTATGCGCTTCGATTGATTGCCGGAACTATCGTGAGGGCGGGGATGTATTTCAAACGCTGCAAGCAAAACCTGGAGGCGGGTACAGTCTGAATTTTTCGGGAGCTGTGAGAATCGGAATGGTAGTCCGCCGCCTAACGCCGCTGGAATGCGAGCGGCTGCAAGGCTGCCCCGATAACTGGACAGCATACGGCGCAGACAACAAGCACATCAGCGACAGCGCAAGATACAAGGCAATCGGAAATTCAGTCGCAATCCCCTGTGTGGAGTATGTCATGGCGGGGATTGCGGAAGCGTTGGAGGTGAAACAATCATGACAAAAACAATCACAATCTGCGACACCTGCGGAAAAGAAGAAGCAAAGCACATCAGTATCAAGACCGGTCGCAGAGCGGACGCGGCAGGGCAAATGGAGGATGTTACCGCCGACATCGACCTATGCCACGCCTGCACGATAAACTGGCTAAAAAAGGCGGTTCTGCAAGATGGGTCTTTTAACTGCAACGACTGCAAGGGCACGGGCATAAAGCGCTTCGCCGACGCGGCAGGCGGCAGGGAAGAAAAGACTTGCCCCAGCTGTCGCGGAAGCGGACGCGGAAATCCGGGAAAAATCTTGGAGGCGATGAAGGGGGCAAACAAACCGTGACACAGATGACCTTCTACGCATTCCAGCACAGAAAGACCGGCGAACTCTTCACCCGGAGGGATTGCAGCGGGAATTCAACGAAGTACCTAACGACAGGAAATGATTCAAAAGCCCCGCGGCTGATTGCGGACTGGGAGTGCACGGGGGATGAATTGAGAACCGCATTCTTCTGCAACTGCCCAAGCCCAAAGCATTTTCGCGTGGTAAAAGTGAGATTGGAGATAGACGATGAAGAAACTACTTAACACAACCTTGGCAATCATCTGGGCGCTGGATATCTGCAATATGCCGTTTATGGAGGCGCTCGACACAAAATACCCGGTAAACGCGCTGGCGTGGACGCTGATGTGGGTTGCGGTAACGGTGGTGTGGGCAAACGGAGGCAAAGCGGAATGACAGAGAAACCGACTATCGGACTTGTGCCGAAATGGTTTTGGGATGGAATTCGCCGGGGAGATATCTTGAATGCGCTGGAGAGGTACGCTGAGGCAGGAAAGCCCGCCCCCGTGGAGTGGATTACAGAACTGCGAGAGTTGCTTGTGTCCGAGGCGTTTGACGCGATGCAAAATAAGAAAGGGAAGTGAAAAAGTGAATATACCCGAAAGAATCAAGATAGGCGGAAAAACATACTCCGTCAAGGAAACCGACCTGTTACCGCAGCTGTTCTTTAGGAGGTAGCTCATGCCGAAAACACATTACAGCGACTATGTAACCAGAGCATCCCAGCGCTTCGTACAGACTCACGACCCACCCGAAGCAAAGATTGACCGTGAGAACTGGCTCCCCCC
>JGI994J12354_10004805_pt1 | contig 11957 bp, 7 predicted proteins | sample IntmicLarv3ML3BL_FD_12354 | JGI IMG/M metagenome (IMG submission 12354) | reverse complement strand
TCTTGACGGCACAATTAAATACGCAAAAGACCAAATCATTCAAACGCTGGACTGCGGAATCGGCTCTACGTCGGTAACGTCTATCGAATTACCCATTTCAAATTATTATGTGCGAGAAAAACAGCCGCCTATCGGAATGAATCCCACCGGCGTGACTGTACCCGTTTCTATCTATTACCACGACCAGAATGTGCGTACTCATATGTACGGCGCGGACGTGTACAACACGGTAATCAAAGGCAGAATCGGACTTGTCAAGCACGACGATACCCCCGACCCGGACGTTTCGCCGGAAAACCCCAATATAGAGAAACCTATGGAATCAGTAAAATTCAAGGTGTGGCTAATTTCCAAAGGCAGCTTTGAAAATTGCGCCAGCTATGAGCATGACATTATTCAGACGGACGGCGATGGTTTCGGATTGTCAAAATTACTCCCATACGGATTGTATCGCGTCGAGGAGCAGGCGGATGAAGCCACCGAAGGACACAATATCGTCAAACCTTTTAATGTTTTTATAAACAGCGAGGGGCGTGTGTATTGGTATATCCTGCGCGACGATACCCCGGAGGCTTATGTACGCATTATCAAGACCGACGTGGAAACGGGCAAATCTATTCCCGCCGAGGGCGTGACGTTCAAAATTAAGGATTTAGACACCGGCGAATATGTCAGCATGGACATTATGTACCCCACGCCGATCACCATTACGGAATTTATGACCGATACAGACGGGCGACTTGTAACGCCGGAAAAATTGCGCTGGAATAAAAACGGTTATGAAATTTGCGAGGTGCAGAGTTGCTATGGTTATCTGCTGAACACCGAGCCGCTGAAATTCTTTATCAAGGAAAACACCGAGGAAATCATAGAGCTTTTGTTTTCCAACACCCCGGCAAAAGGTACAGTATCAATCTATAAAACAGGCAATATACTTGTGGGCGCAAACATCACTGATACCGACCACGGCAAGCTGTATGACCCCATATATGCACCGTGTCCGCTGCAAACCCGACGTACTGACAGCATGGAGAAGTTTCAGCAGTTTTCCACGCCGCCGAGTATCGCATATCTTGCGAATTGGGCGGCGAACGTAGGCGCGGACGATATAGTGGTTGAACCCTCTGCCGGTATCGGCGGTATAGCGGTATTTGCTAAAAAAGACGGCGCAAAAGTATATGTAAATGAACTTGACAAGCGGCGGCTTGAAATCATTAAAAATATGCCTTTTGACGGTTTCTATAACGAGGACGCGGAGCAGATTAACAATATTTTAGGCGATAAAATCACGCCTACGGTAATTGTTATGAACCCGCCTTTTTCGTCGTCGGCTGAAAGAAATATGCACAATACCAAAATCGGAGCGAAACACATTGAGGAAGCCTTAAAAATACTTGCCCCAAACGGACGGCTGGTTGCCGTTGTCGGGCAAGGCATGGCAGATGACGCACCCGCCTTCAGAAGCTGGTGGAAAGAAATAAAAGCGCAGTATAATGTTAAGGCGAATATCGGCGTAGACGGCAAAAACTACAACAAATATGGTACAAAGTTCGGAATACAAATGCTGGTTATAGATAAAACCGGGGCAACAATCGAACCCGTAAAAACCGCGTTTTTTGAGGATTTGTCCGAACTACAAAATATATTGGGAGGAATCAGAAATGAAAGACCAAGTATCCAATTTGAGCGTGATAATGGAAATGAACAAAACCCCGCTACATCAACACACGTTGACGCTGTTACAGAAAAACAGCCGGAGCGTGAACGAAACGACGTTGTATCTGACACAGGCGGCGGAGATTATCCCGCAGTTGTTAGAAATGGACGAGAGCCGGGCGGCACATCAGAGCTTGATACAGCTACTGGAAGAAATCCCGACGCTTCACCCGATGCTGCAAATGTCAATGATAATGGGTTTGCACCACTCATCGACGCAGAACGATATAGAGGAAATGACGGAAGAAATGACGGGGATAACGGAACTTCCCGAACTGGCCTTGCTGATAGCGGACAATCTGCTGGGCGTGTTGAGCCGAGAGTAAAGCCGCCGAAGCCTATAAAAACGGAGCTGACCGACAGCATTTTCGAGCAATACGAGCCGCAGCCGTTATTACTGGATAACGTGCAGCCACACCCTGCTAACATAAGCGAGAGCGCGGCTATGAGCGCGATACAGCTACCGCCCGTAACATATAAGCCTAACATACCCCAAAATATAATTGACAAAGGGATATTGTCGGACGTTCAGTTAGAAGCGGTTACTTATGCGGGACAGAGCCATAGTCAAATGTTGCCGGACGGAAATACAAGAGGTTTCTTTTTAGGCGACGGCACGGGCGTTGGCAAAAGCTGCCCCGTTGGGGCGCGTGAGCGCAAAGGGTAAACCGTCCGTATTGGATCAATTAAAGAGGCCGCCTGTTCCCGGCGCGGACGCGCCAAAAGGAAAACTGAACGAGGTATGTATGTAGGGCGCAGTGCGCCGCTTTTCTTTTTTCATCTTGATTTAATTCGTCCAAAGTGGTATAATTGCATTTGTGAAATGAGAGGTGAACATTTTGGATATAATGACTACTAAACAAGCCGCCGAAAAATGGGGAATTACTATGCGGCGGGTGCAGGAAATGATCCGAGAAGGAAAAATAGAGGGAATACAAAAAATCGGGACGACATGGGTAATGCCGTCTGATACGCAAAAGCCCCCTGATTTGAGGAAAATGCGAACAAAAAATAAAAACAGCAAGGAGGGATAACGTGCTGCACCGTTTAATTTTAGAAGCGACCGAGTGTGATTTTAAGCGCGAGGTAGAAACAAAAAAAGTAAAGCATTGGATGAAAAGCGTGAGTGCGTTCGCCAATGGGATCGGCGGTACGTTGTTTTTCGGTGTGAATGATGACCATACTGTTGTCGGGCTTACTAACCCGCAGGCCGACGCGGATTTTATCAGCCGCCAAATCAAAGACAGGATTAGCCCTGTCCCCGATTTCACGCTGACGCCCGTTAAAGAGGAAAAAGGCATAATTCTTGCCCTTGCGGTAAAACGCGGACGCAACACGCCCTATTATTATAACGCTGACGGTATCAGACAGGCGTATATCCGGCAAGGAAGCGAGAGCGTCCCTGCACCGGAATATATGCTGCACGAGTTGATTTTAAGAGGGACAAATCGCACTTATGACGTTATCGCCACGGAGTATATCCGCAAGGATTACAGCTTCACTCTTTTGGAAGCGACCTACCGGCAAAGAACGACGGTGCGTTTTGAAGATACTGACTATGTTTCTTTTGGGCTTGTCACCGCCGACGATTATTTGACTCGTGCCGGTGCGCTGTTGACCGATCAGCATATCGTTTACAATTCCCGTATCTTCTGTACCCGCTGGAACGGGCTTGAAAAAGGATCTATTTTTGACGACGCACTGGACGATAAGGAATACGAGGGCAATCTGATATATCTTCTGCAAAGCGGACAGGACTTTATCAAAAACAATTCAAAGGTACGGTTTGTAAAGGAAGCGCGGGAACGCGTTGACAAACCGGATTATGCGGAACGAGCGGCAACCGAGGCACTTGTCAATGCTCTTATACACCGCGACTATATTGTGATGGGCAGCGAGATTCATATTGATATGTTTGACGACCGTGTAGAAATTTCCTCCCCCGGTGGAATGTATGAAGGTCGTGCCGTTCAAGAACAGGATATTGAGAAAATCAAATCCGAGCGGCGCAATCCCGTCATTGCCGACCTGTTCCACCGTATGCGGTACATGGAACGGCGTGGCAGCGGTCTTAAAAAAATTGTAAACGAAACAAAAAAATTACCGGGCTATAAAGACGGATTAAAGCCGGAGTTTTATTCCACTGATACGTCCTTTACCGTCATTTTGAAAAATGTTAATTATGACGCTGACGGGATAAATGTCGGAAAAGATGTCGGATTAAATGTCGGATTAAAACGCACCAGTCAAGTTTTGAATCTCATAAAAGAAAACGACGCCATAACCACCGAAGAAATGGCGACTATTTTCGGCGTGACCGAAAGAACGATTGAACGGGATTTATCTTACTTGAAAAAAGAAAATAAGATACGGCGTGTAGGCTCTAAAAAATCCGGGCATTGGGAAATTATCAACGAATAGCTTAACAAATTCCCGACGCTGGGAACTTGTCAAAACACAAACGCGGCAATCGCTTTTACAGGCGGTTGCCGCGCTTTTTTTGTGCCGTTTTTTACATTTGCCGGGCGTTGTCCCTATGTTCTTCCGTTCTGTTCGTACCAAGAATTTTGTCTATGTTTGTCTTGACTTTTCCATATTCCGCAACTTGCTTTTTCAAGTCGCTGTACTGATTATACAGCGCGGATTTTTCAGCGGTTAATTTGTCACGCTCTTTTTTCAAAGCGGCAACGTCCGGTAGCTTGCCCGGCGATTTATCACCGATTACCCCCATTTCGCGCAGTGCGTTCCGGGCGGTCTGATGGATAATCAATGCGCTTCCATACTGTTGGGCAAGCTGTTCTTTTTCCTTGCCTTTAGCCTGTTTATGGGCTTTGTATGCCCCGTAGGTACGCCGGAAATTTTCGGTGTTCTTTATCAGCAGGGACAGATAAGCAATCTTCTTTTCCGCGCCTTTCAGCGCAGCGGTGGTATCGTCGAATAGGGCTTGAAGCTCTGCGATTTTGCCGCTCAAATCCTCAAGACTGAGCAGATTATTTTCAGACAGAAACGCGACGGTTTTCGCCGCTTCTTTCAGGTTATACACTTTCGCCCAATGTTCATAGCCTGCGTTCTGCATGGCTTTAACGCTGTTATCTAAATCTATAATCAGATTGATATGCCCGTCATCAAGCTGTATGTGCTTGCGTTTCGGAGCGACCGTCAACCCGGCAATGCGCTCCTTGATACGTTCGTCAGCGTACTCTGCGCCCAGCGTTTGACCGCCACAAAAACGCTCTTGACCAGGTGCTTTATAGCTGTGGTATTTTGCCCGTTTGATAGTATAGCCGTCTGTTTCCATACGGCGCAGGAAATCCTCAAAATCGGTGGATATTTTTATGGTTTCGTCAATCGCTTCCCGCAGCCTATCCTTCCAACTACGCCCCTCGTTCGACGCCTTTATTTCCGCAATCGTTTTCGCCTTGCGCTGACCGGGAACGACAACGGATAAACCAGTCCATGCAGAAAAAACTCTTTTTTAGTGAGTTGTTTAATAATGTTAAGGTCAGTACAGGCAATTTTTGTATCATTACCATCTTCATCAATATCACCCCCGGCATCCACAATATAATATTCCGACTTATCCATATCGGAATAGTACGAAAGACAATCCAGTGGATTTTCCGCACAGTGAAAGCCGTTTGAACGGCAATTTGCTTTGTCGGTTTGATTTAATCCCATTACAAACTGATAACCAATCCTATCCCTTGAAAGTAGCGAACAGAACGCCGTTTTTGACGGTTACGCCGAAAGATTACAGGCGGCAACCGAAAGAGCCTTGCAGGAGGGTACACTTGATAAAGGGCTTGAAAACTACCGGGCGGACAAGGTTATTATGAAAGAATCTCACGACATCAGAGTGGACGAAATCACCGGGGCTACAACAAAGTATTATAGCCTGACCGCTCATAATAAAATCAAGCCTTTGCAATTCAATCTAATAAATACACAGCACCATTCTTTTGTCGGGTTCTATAAAAATGAAAACACCAGCGCGGTTCGGGCAGTTTTCAAAACATCATCGACCACAGATCAATACGGTAATATTACCGATAATTTCAAGCTGACAGGACAAGACGGCAGTGAGTACGTTCCGCAGCACAGGCTTGAAAATAATTGGGAAGAAATCACCACCAAACAAGCCGAGGAATTGTGGGACAATGCCGTTGCCGAATTGCCGGAATTTCGTACAAATAACTTGCATTTGATAGGCGGTACGGTGCTGCCGGTGTGGGATAAGCTGCCTACTGAAAATGTGAAAATTTACCGTGTGCTTACAACCGACGGTGAAATGCTGATCGGCAGGGTTATTCCCGAAAACATGATTGATAGCACCTTGTACCGGTTAGGGTATGAGAGAGAAAAAGACAATATACAAACAGCGGATTTATTAAAGAGTATCAGAAACGGCGATACGGTTTATCTTGATAACGGCTGGCGCATTATGCAAAAGAAGGTGTCTAACGAACAGCGCATTGAAATTATAGGAGCGGAGTATTTACATTCTGATTTGCTTAATAAAAAGGGCGTGTTCAGTGAGAGAATAGCCTATCAAACGAGATACTTTATTCCTGCGGAAAAAGATACTGTTAAGATTTTTGATGAGGTAATGAAAATATCGCCTTTCAGCAGAATTGAAAATAACAATGAACGGGCGGCGGCAAAATCCATGCCGGAGCGTGTGAGCGCAAAGGGTAAACCGTCCTTATTGGATCAATTAAAGAGGCCGCCTGTTCCCGGCGCGGACGCGCCAAAAGGAAAACTGAACGAGGTATGTATGTAGGGCGCAGTGCGCCGCTTTTCTTTTTTCATCTTGATTTAATTCGTCCAAAGTGGTATAATTGCATTTGTGAAATGAGAGGTGAACATTTTGGATATAATGACTACTAAACAAGCCGCCGAAAAATGGGGAATTACTATGCGGCGGGTGCAGGAAATGATCCGAGAAGGAAAAATAGAGGGAATACAAAAAATCGGGACGACATGGGTAATGCCGTCTGATACGCAAAAGCCCCCTGATTTGAGGAAAATGCGAACAAAAAATAAAAACAGCAAGGAGGGATAACGTGCTGCACCGTTTAATTTTAGAAGCGACCGAGTGTGATTTTAAGCGCGAGGTAGAAACAAAAAAAGTAAAGCATTGGATGAAAAGCGTGAGTGCGTTCGCCAATGGGATCGGCGGTACGTTGTTTTTCGGTGTGAATGATGACCATACTGTTGTCGGGCTTACTAACCCGCAGGCCGACGCGGATTTTATCAGCCGCCAAATCAAAGACAGGATTAGCCCTGTCCCCGATTTCACGCTGACGCCCGTTAAAGAGGAAAAAGGCATAATTCTTGCCCTTGCGGTAAAACGCGGACGCAACACGCCCTATTATTATAACGCTGACGGTATCAGACAGGCGTATATCCGGCAAGGAAGCGAGAGCGTCCCTGCACCGGAATATATGCTGCACGAGTTGATTTTAAGAGGGACAAATCGCACTTATGACGTTATCGCCACGGAGTATATCCGCAAGGATTACAGCTTCACTCTTTTGGAAGCGACCTACCGGCAAAGAACGACGGTGCGTTTTGAAGATACTGACTATGTTTCTTTTGGGCTTGTCACCGCCGACGATTATTTGACTCGTGCCGGTGCGCTGTTGACCGATCAGCATATCGTTTACAATTCCCGTATCTTCTGTACCCGCTGGAACGGGCTTGAAAAAGGATCTATTTTTGACGACGCACTGGACGATAAGGAATACGAGGGCAATCTGATATATCTTCTGCAAAGCGGACAGGACTTTATCAAAAACAATTCAAAGGTACGGTTTGTAAAGGAAGCGCGGGAACGCGTTGACAAACCGGATTATGCGGAACGAGCGGCAACCGAGGCACTTGTCAATGCTCTTATACACCGCGACTATATTGTGATGGGCAGCGAGATTCATATTGATATGTTTGACGACCGTGTAGAAATTTCCTCCCCCGGTGGAATGTATGAAGGTCGTGCCGTTCAAGAACAGGATATTGAGAAAATCAAATCCGAGCGGCGCAATCCCGTCATTGCCGACCTGTTCCACCGTATGCGGTACATGGAACGGCGTGGCAGCGGTCTTAAAAAAATTGTAAACGAAACAAAAAAATTACCGGGCTATAAAGACGGATTAAAGCCGGAGTTTTATTCCACTGATACGTCCTTTACCGTCATTTTGAAAAATGTTAATTATGACGCTGACGGGATAAATGTCGGAAAAGATGTCGGATTAAATGTCGGATTAAAACGCACCAGTCAAGTTTTGAATCTCATAAAAGAAAACGACGCCATAACCACCGAAGAAATGGCGACTATTTTCGGCGTGACCGAAAGAACGATTGAACGGGATTTATCTTACTTGAAAAAAGAAAATAAGATACGGCGTGTAGGCTCTAAAAAATCCGGGCATTGGGAAATTATCAACGAATAGCTTAACAAATTCCCGACGCTGGGAACTTGTCAAAACACAAACGCGGCAATCGCTTTTACAGGCGGTTGCCGCGCTTTTTTTGTGCCGTTTTTTACATTTGCCGGGCGTTGTCCCTATGTTCTTCCGTTCTGTTCGTACCAAGAATTTTGTCTATGTTTGTCTTGACTTTTCCATATTCCGCAACTTGCTTTTTCAAGTCGCTGTACTGATTATACAGCGCGGATTTTTCAGCGGTTAATTTGTCACGCTCTTTTTTCAAAGCGGCAACGTCCGGTAGCTTGCCCGGCGATTTATCACCGATTACCCCCATTTCGCGCAGTGCGTTCCGGGCGGTCTGATGGATAATCAATGCGCTTCCATACTGTTGGGCAAGCTGTTCTTTTTCCTTGCCTTTAGCCTGTTTATGGGCTTTGTATGCCCCGTAGGTACGCCGGAAATTTTCGGTGTTCTTTATCAGCAGGGACAGATAAGCAATCTTCTTTTCCGCGCCTTTCAGCGCAGCGGTGGTATCGTCGAATAGGGCTTGAAGCTCTGCGATTTTGCCGCTCAAATCCTCAAGACTGAGCAGATTATTTTCAGACAGAAACGCGACGGTTTTCGCCGCTTCTTTCAGGTTATACACTTTCGCCCAATGTTCATAGCCTGCGTTCTGCATGGCTTTAACGCTGTTATCTAAATCTATAATCAGATTGATATGCCCGTCATCAAGCTGTATGTGCTTGCGTTTCGGAGCGACCGTCAACCCGGCAATGCGCTCCTTGATACGTTCGTCAGCGTACTCTGCGCCCAGCGTTTGACCGCCACAAAAACGCTCTTGACCAGGTGCTTTATAGCTGTGGTATTTTGCCCGTTTGATAGTATAGCCGTCTGTTTCCATACGGCGCAGGAAATCCTCAAAATCGGTGGATATTTTTATGGTTTCGTCAATCGCTTCCCGCAGCCTATCCTTCCAACTACGCCCCTCGTTCGACGCCTTTATTTCCGCAATCGTTTTCGCCTTGCGCTGACCGGGAACGACAACGGATAAACCAGTCCATGCAGAAAAAACTCTTTTTTAGTGAGTTGTTTAATAATGTTAAGGTCAGTACAGGCAATTTTTGTATCATTACCATCTTCATCAATATCACCCCCGGCATCCACAATATAATATTCCGACTTATCCATATCGGAATAGTACGAAAGACAATCCAGTGGATTTTCCGCACAGTGAAAGCCGTTTGAACGGCAATTTGCTTTGTCGGTTTGATTTAATCCCATTACAAACTGATAACCAATCCTATCCCTTGAAAGTAGCGAACAGAACGCCGTTTTTGACGGTTACGCCGAAAGATTACAGGCGGCAACCGAAAGAGCCTTGCAGGAGGGTACACTTGATAAAGGGCTTGAAAACTACCGGGCGGACAAGGTTATTATGAAAGAATCTCACGACATCAGAGTGGACGAAATCACCGGGGCTACAACAAAGTATTATAGCCTGACCGCTCATAATAAAATCAAGCCTTTGCAATTCAATCTAATAAATACACAGCACCATTCTTTTGTCGGGTTCTATAAAAATGAAAACACCAGCGCGGTTCGGGCAGTTTTCAAAACATCATCGACCACAGATCAATACGGTAATATTACCGATAATTTCAAGCTGACAGGACAAGACGGCAGTGAGTACGTTCCGCAGCACAGGCTTGAAAATAATTGGGAAGAAATCACCACCAAACAAGCCGAGGAATTGTGGGACAATGCCGTTGCCGAATTGCCGGAATTTCGTACAAATAACTTGCATTTGATAGGCGGTACGGTGCTGCCGGTGTGGGATAAGCTGCCTACTGAAAATGTGAAAATTTACCGTGTGCTTACAACCGACGGTGAAATGCTGATCGGCAGGGTTATTCCCGAAAACATGATTGATAGCACCTTGTACCGGTTAGGGTATGAGAGAGAAAAAGACAATATACAAACAGCGGATTTATTAAAGAGTATCAGAAACGGCGATACGGTTTATCTTGATAACGGCTGGCGCATTATGCAAAAGAAGGTGTCTAACGAACAGCGCATTGAAATTATAGGAGCGGAGTATTTACATTCTGATTTGCTTAATAAAAAGGGCGTGTTCAGTGAGAGAATAGCCTATCAAACGAGATACTTTATTCCTGCGGAAAAAGATACTGTTAAGATTTTTGATGAGGTAATGAAAATATCGCCTTTCAGCAGAATTGAAAATAACAATGAACGGGCGGCGGCAAAATCCATGCCGGAGCGTGTGAGCGCAAAGGGTAAACCGTCCTTATTGGATCAATTAAAGAGGCCGCCTGTTCCCGGCGCGGACGCGCCAAAAGGAAAACTGAACGAGGTATGTATGTAGGGCGCAGTGCGCCCATTGAAAAAGGCGCGGCAATCGTCCCGTATGTGGGCGGCTGCCGCGCTTCTTTTTTTGTTTTTATCTTGCTTTAATTCGCATAAAGTGGTATAATAATACCTATAAAAAATGAGGTGATTTGCTTTGGATATAATGACTGTTAAACAAGCCGCCGAAAAATGGGGAATTACCGTCAGGCGGGTACAAGAAATTATCCGCGAGGGAAAAATAGAAGGAATACAAAAAATCGGGACAACATGGGTAATGCCGTCCGATACGCAAAAGCCCCCTGATTTGAGGAAAATGAGAACGAAAAAAGCGGATAAAAAACGAGGTGACAAGCTATGAGTAAATTAAACGCACAAGAGTATAAGTGTTTTGAGGATATAAAAACCATTCGTGAGGATAGGAGCGAATTTTGGTCTGCCCGTGCGCTTGCACCGATTTTGGATTATACGCAATGGCGTAATTTTACAAAAGTTATTGATAGGGCAATGATTGCCTGTCAGAACAGCGGACACAGCATTGACAGCGATTTTGCTGAGGTCAGCAAAATCGTGAAAGCTGGCGCAACCACAAAGAAAGTAAAAGACTATGAGCTGTCAAGATATGCGTGTTATCTTATCATGCAAAACGGCGACCCGCGAAAGGAAGTTATCGCGCTCGGTCAAACCTATTTTGCCATTCAAACATATCGACAAGAAATACAAGACCGTTTTAATCAGCTTGACGAGGACAATAAACGCCTTATTATTCGCGGCGATATTAAACAATGGAATCAGCTTTTAGCGGAAGCAGCGCGTGACGCCAGTGTTATCACAAATGAAGAATTTGCTGCTTTTCAAAATTCGGGTTATGTGGGCTTATATGGTGGTTTGACGGTTGATGAAATCCACAGTAAAAAAGGCTTGGCTGTTCGTGAAAAAATCCTTGACTTTATGGGCAGTGAAGAATTGATTGCAAATTTATTTCGTATTTCACAAACAGAAAGTAAATTGAAGCGTGAAAACATACAGGGATTGCAAGAAGCCAGTGACGCACATTATCTTGTTGGTCGTGAGGTTCGCGCTGCTATCAAGCGTGTAAACGGTGTAATGCCGGAAGATTTACCCACGCCGGAAAAAAGCATTTCAGAAATTGAACGCGAACAGCTTAATAAATTGAAAAAACGCAAAAAACCACTTATGCTGGACGAATAATATTCTACGTTTTCCTGACATCAGGAAAGTGCAAAAAGCCTTGATTTATCAATGAATAGAGCAAAGTACGGCGGCTGACCTATGCTGGGTTACCTCTTGAGCTTCAGTCGTGTCTTCGGCAATATAATCGCAGACATCAAGTCAATCAAGCTGAGCCTGCCGACAGGTACATACAGGTTTGTTGTTGTCGCATCTGACGCGTTCCCGACAAACGAAAAGGTTCTGCAATCAAATACTTTC
>JGI994J12354_10004804_pt1 | contig 11959 bp, 12 predicted proteins | sample IntmicLarv3ML3BL_FD_12354 | JGI IMG/M metagenome (IMG submission 12354) | reverse complement strand
TTCCGCGCAGGTCAAATCCTTGTTCCAACATCTTCATCACCCGTTTTTATTTTACCTTATCTACACAAAAAAATCCAGCTTCCGCTGGACTTTTTTGACAGGCTGGCCTTTGAGACTTTACTCAAAGGTTTTCTTTATTTCAGCTTTTTTATGTCTTTTCAAAAATCCAAGCTTTGTTTCAGAAATCAGTACTGCAAGAAAAATAACAGTGAAACCAATGGTGAGCCGTAAAGTGAGAACTTCATTATAAAAGAATATTGAGATTAGTGTGCCAAACACAGACTCCAGACCAAGAATTATTGAAACCTGAGATGGAGGTGTGTATTTTTGTCCATAAACCTGAAGGATAAATGTAAGACCTGTACACATGATTGCCAAATACAGAATGCTCCATACGGTATCAGCGGGTATGTATGTTGGAAACGGATCAACAATCAATGCGGAAATCCAGCTGAGAACACAGCATACAGCAAGTGTAAGCATAGTTATCAGTATTGGATTTCTATTTTCGACCGCATTTGAAGTGAAAATGATATGCAGAGCGTAGAAAAGTCCGCAGGCAATTGTAAGCCCTTCACCAAGCCCGATAGAAAAGCTTTCATTCAGAGAAACAAGACCGATTCCAATAATGCTCATAAACGCGGCAATTAAGTTATACTTGTTTGGCTTGCGTTTATAGATTGCCCAGTAAAGAAAAGGCACAATTATACAATATGTGGAAGTTAAAAAAGCGTTCTTACCCGGAGTTGTATAAACAAGACCATAAGTTTGGAATGCATACCCGCCAAAAAGCATGAAGCCCAAGAGTATTCCGCTTTTTATATATTGTTTATCTAGATCTTTTAAGCTGCGTATACTCAAAAGAAGTAATGCGGCGGTTCCAATGGTAAAGCGAAATGCCATTGTATATAAAGTAGAAATGCTGCCAAGAGTATTTTTGAGAATTACAAATGATGTTCCCCAAATTATAGTAGTCAGCAGCAGTGAAAGTCTGCCGAGAACTGCTTTTTTGTTCTTAATTGCCGCCAAAATTAATTCATCCTTTATATTTTTGTCATATGCTGCGCAGCAGCTCTGAGCATCAATCGTTTTGTGCCGACACTCTTGAATTCAACCTCAAGGAGAAAATCACCGCCCATTGGGGTCATTTTTGTAATTACACCTTCACCAAAGGCTTTATGGCTGACATCATCTCCGGTTTTAAAATCCGGTGCCTGTGCACAGTATTTGGCGCGGCTGTTATTGGTGTGCTTCTGGCGGGACGGCGTGCAGAACCTGCATTGTTGTAGCCAGTACTGCCTGAGCTTGAAAATCCATAACCTCCGTCGGAGAATTCCCATGATTTTTGTGATTCATGAGTGGATCGTTTTGTTCCGGCGTGCTCAACATGTTCTTCAGGAATTTCATCCAGAAATCGTGAGGGAAGATTTGCGCTTGTGTGCCCAAAGAGCATTCGCTGTTTGGCACAACACAGGTGAAGCTTCTGTCGCGCACGTGTAATGGCAACATAGCAAAGCCTTCGTTCCTCTTCCATCTCCTCCGGTTCCCCAATCACACGAACACCGGGGAATATCCCCTCTTCTGCACCGATTATAAAAACAGTTGGAAATTCAAGTCCTTTTGCAGAGTGCATCGTCATCATCACAACGCAGTCGGAGTCTCTGTCATATTGCTCGATATCGGTGTAGAGTGCGACCTCATCTAAAAATCCGGACAATGTTTCATCGCCTGAATCTTTCATATATCCAAGGATATTGGTTTTCAACTCACCTACATTTTCGACTCTCGCTATATTTTCATCTGAGGACTTTTCTTCCAGTGCACGCACATATCCGCTGCGTTCAATCACAGCGTCATAAAGTTCATCCAAAGGCACACTCTCAGCAAGTTCTCTCAACTCACTTATCAAGTTAGCAAATTCTCGTAAACGTATGGCTCCCCTGCTCAGCTCCGGATAGTTATGTGCGCTCTGAAGAACCTCAAATAATGTAATCTCCTGCCCGGCAGCAATATCCATAGCTTTCTCTACAGTGGTAGCTCCGATTCCTCTGGTTGGTCTGTTGATAATGCGCAGCAATCGCAGATCATCTCCGGGATTTGAAATAACGCAGAGATATGAGAGCATATCCTTAATTTCTGCGCGATCAAAAAACCTTGTACCGCCGATAATTCTATACGGTATGCCATTTCGCTTAAAAGCATATTCAAGCTGGTTGGATTGTGCATTCATACGGTAGAGAATGGCATGATCACGCCAATTGTCACCAGATGATACGGCATCAACAATTCTTGCCGCAACATAGGCGGCTTCATCGTGTTCGTTTGCGGCTGAATAAATGGTCAGCTTGTCTCCATCCGGTTTTTCTGTCCAAAGCTTTTTGCCTTTTCTTGCGGTATTATTCTTTATCACTGCGTTTGCAGCAGAGAGGATATGGCCCATTGAACGATAGTTCTGCTCTAGTCTTATAGTTCGGGCATCTTTGTACTGATTTTCAAAATCCAAGATATTTTTTATTGTTGCCCCTCGGAATTTATAAATGCTCTGGTCATCATCACCCACGACACAGATGTTTTCATATCCGCCTGCAAGAGTGGATGCCAATATGTATTGAAGATTATTGGTATCCTGATACTCGTCCACCAGCACATAACGGAAATACCGCTGATAGTAGTCCCGGACATCCTGATGCTCAAGAAGCAAACGAACAGTGAAATATACCAGATCGTCAAAGTCCATGGCGTTGGCTTCTCTAAGCCTGCGGGCGTATGTTTCATATGCTTCGCCGATTCTGATGCGTCTGATATCACCGCTATTTCTGGCAGATTCAAGAAAAGCATCGGGGCTGATTAATGCGTCCTTTGCTTTACTGATATAGTTAAGCACCGACTTGTGAGGAAACATTTTTTCATCAAGGTTCATTTCCTTGATGATACGTTTCATGAGAGATTGACTGTCTGAAGTGTCATAGATTGTGAAACTTTTTGAAAAACCGATTTTATCGGCATTTTTTCTAAGTATTCGCACACAGGCGCTGTGGAAAGTCTGTGCCCAGACATCATTTGCGGCGGAACCGAGCATGGAGGTGAGCCTTGCCTTTAGTTCATCTGCTGCCTTATTCGTGAATGTTATAGCGATNATTCTCCAGGGCTCGCACGGTTCATATGCNGCAAGCGCGCGGGCTGCATCCATATCTGTATCAGGGTTTTCCAATAGTTGCAGGTCCGTTTCGGTGGCATTTTCCGGAATTTCAAAACTATCTGCTCCGCTGCCGTATTTCAACAGGTTTGCNATGCGGTTAATAAGTACGGTTGTCTTTCCGCTGCCGGCGCCAGCGAGCAAAAGCAAAGGACCTTCAGTTGTCAGCACAGCATCGCGCTGAACGGGATTAAGATGCGAAAAGTCTTTCTCAATCACAGCGCGTCTGGCTTTGGTATATCTATTATTAAAGGAAGTNTCTCCCATAGTATTCTCCTTATGTATGCAATAAATCAACAGAAAACATTATACATGAAAATGACCCCGCACACAAGTGCAGGGTCATTCAATGAGATATTTTATGCTTTTACGGCATCAGCACCGGCAATTAGTGCTTTTTTATTAATCTCAACAAGGTGTGCCTTCTTAGCACCCAGCTTTGAAGCTATTACATCAAGAACGCTCTCGATAGAAACAGCATTGGATTTTTCCAAATATGCGCCGAGCATCACAACGTTTGCAACCTGCGGGCTGCCAAGCTGCTCTGCAAGCTCATTTGCCGGGATGTATACCACTTCAACATCATCGCGGCTTGTCTTGATGTCGATGAGGCTGCTGTTTATTAACAGAAGACCACCGGCGCGGACAGTTTTTTCAAACTTATCCAATGATGGGCGGTTCATGGCAATTACACAGCTTGCTTTTGTGATTACAGGAGAGGCAATTTCTTTGTCTGATATGCAGACGGAGCAGTTAGCTGTGCCGCCGCGCATTTCAGGACCATAAGACGGAAGCCAGGAAACAAATTTTCCCTCTTTCATACCGGACTGGGCGAGAAACTGACCTATAAGGAGCATTCCCTGCCCGCCGAAACCTGCAAATAAATTCTGTTCTAACATGGTTACTCTACCTCCTTAAACACACCCAGAGGATAGTAGGGAATCATGTTTTCTTCCAACCAAGTCATTGACTCAACAGGAGACATTCCCCAGTTAGTGGGGCATGTTGACAGGACTTCGATCATTGAAAAGCCCTTCCCTGCCATCTGGCATTCAAAGGCTTTTCTGATTGCCTTTTTTGCTTTAAGAATATTAGCATTTGTGTTGAGAGAAACGCGCTCAATATATGCAGATCCCTCAATTGTAGCAAGCATTTCAGACACTCTGATGGGGCTGCCGCACCATTCCTTGTCGCGGCCATATGGTGATGTGGAAGTTTTCTGACCAACTAATGTGGTAGGAGCCATTTGTCCGCCGGTCATGCCGTAAATGGCATTATTCACGAATATGGCTGTGATTTTCTCGCCACGGTGTGCAGCGTGAACTATTTCTGCTGCACCGATGGAGGCGAGGTCTCCGTCTCCCTGATATGTAAAGACACATGAATCAGGTCTTGCGCGCTTTATACCTGTTGCAACTGCCGGTGCACGTCCGTGGGCAGCTTCAAACATATCACAATTGAAATATTTATAAGCGAATACAGCGCATCCGACAGGAGCAACTCCGACGGCTTTTTCCTGATTGCCCATTTCCTCGATGACCTCGGCTACAAGGCGGTGGACAACACCGTGGGTGCAGCCGGGGCAATAATGAAACAAAGTATCAGTTAGCATTTCACTTCTTTTAAAAACAGTTGCCATCTACTTACCCTCCCTCATAGCTTTTATTTTTCCAATGATTTCATCAACTGTGGGCATCTGGCTTCCGGAATGTCCAAGGAATTCAACGGGTTTTTTACCGTTTACTGCCAACTTAACATCCTCTACCATCTGTCCGGCGGAAAGCTCTACAGCAAGAACAGCCTTCACGCTATCAGAAGAAACAGCCTCGGTAATAGCATCATCCGGGAACGGCCACAGTGTAATTGGGCGGACAAGCCCGACCTTTATACCCTCTGCTGCAAGTTCATCTATAGCAGCCTTGCAAATACGTCCTACAGTTCCGTAAGCACAGACGATAAACTCAGCGCCATCCGTGTTGTAGCTCTCCGAGCGCTGCTCTTCGTTTCTTATTATTGTGTAGCGTGCCTGCAATCTATCTGTGAGCTCCGCAAGCTCTTCAACTTCTATATAAAGTGAATTGATAACCGCTCTTTCTTTGCTGTCACCGGGTTTCCATCCGGTGGCTGCCCAGGGCTTTGATGCAGGGTCGGCAGAGTATTCTTTCAATTCAGGCAGTTCAACAGGCTCCATCATCTGACCGATAATTCCGTCTGCTACAAGCATAACAGGGGTGCGGAATTTATCTGCAACATCAAAAGCAACTCCCATAAGATCAATTGCTTCCTGAACTGATGCTGGTGCATATACGACACAGTGGTAGTCACCGTGTCCGCCGCCCTTTGTCGCCTGGAAATAGTCACCCTGAGATGCCTGAATTCCACCGAGTCCGGGACCGCCGCGCATAACATTTATAATAACGCAGGGAAGCTCAGAACCTGCTATGTATGAAATACCCTCAGCTTTAAGGCTGACTCCGGGGCTGGAAGAGCTGGTCATAACGCGAACGCCGGTTCCCGCTGCTCCGTATACCATGTTAATTGCAGCCACTTCACTCTCAGCTTGCAGATAGCAGCCACCTATTTCCGGCATGCGTGCTGACATATATTCAGGTACTTCTGTTTGTGGTGTTATCGGATATCCGAAGAAATAGCGGCAGCCCGCGCGGATTGCGGCTTCAGCTATGGCTTCGTTACCTTTCATTAGCGTCTTTGCCATTTTTACTCCTCCTATTCCTTCTCTATGCGGATGACTACATCCGGACATGTGCGTGCGCAGGAAAGACAGGCTATGCATGCTTCCTGATCAATTATTTCCGCAGGATAATAGCCTTTTGCGTTAAGCTTTGTCTTAGAAATCTCAAGTATCTTCTTTGGACAATTTCTTACACACAGCCCGCAGCCTTTGCACAGTTCTTCGTTAATGCTGAGTTTCACCATTCTCTTTTTCCTCACTTCCTGTTGATTTCTTCGCGTTGACACCGAAATATTTCCGGTTATTTATAATCCCTCTTTAACGTAAGTATCCCAATCTCTATGCATGTAAGTTAGAATCTCCATTGGAGTTCCAATGTATTTGGGATCGTGGTTTTCCGAAAGGAAAATATCAAGCATTTCTTTTTTTCCGGTGGTGTAGGAAACAGGTACACCTGTGCGTATCGACACTTCTTTTAATATCTCGTATCCGTCGCGCAGGTCGTCAGGACTTGTTTCTTTTGCAAGATTTGTGTTATTAATTATTCCCGTGACCTGAAGCCTTGAATTGCGCATCAAGTCATTCATCAGTGATATAGTTTTATCCGCTGTGCCTGACATCGGGCGGCGGATATTGACAACATTATATACTTCAAGCTGACCGGGGTTCAGCCGCATAAATTCTTCATTAAAGCGTCCAAGCGCAGTTGCACCCACAGAATCACCGCCGGCGTCAAACACCACAGTATCCCAGTCCATGTGAAAAGCAGAACTAACTTCTGCCGGCAGAGATAGTGTTTCTACGTTTGATGACACGTAGTTTGGAGAAACAAGGCGGATTTCTGCTGCGGATATCATCCTTTTTCTTTCAGACAGACGGAAATATGTGTTTACCATATCAAGGTCGATAAGTTCTGTTTTTCCGGATTGTGCCGCACGCAGAGCAAAGTTCAGTGCAAGTTCCGTTTTTCCACTACCAAAGTTGCCGATAAAAACTAAAATTTTCTTCAGGCGGCTCACCTCATTCAACCTTTTTTATATGACGACCATTGTAACATTCTTCATATCTCTCGTCAATGTTAATAGATGTAAATAGATAATAATTTATCAAATGAAATTTGCGGNAAAACNGTGGTAATACTCAAAAAATACTGGTTAACGCANATTTCATGAAATTTTGTTCCCAAAAAAAATACTTTGATGGTATAGTTTATGGCTATAGGTGATCAGGTATTAGAGGCGGTTCTTTCTGTTATCGTCACCAGTACGGTATCTCCCGGTTGTTTACCGATTTTTGCTCTTATATCTTTTCNTATNCCAATCACATGGCAAGGAGTTCCCATTTTTACAAGCTGACCATCGTATGAAACACCATCAAATGTAGCAGTAACCGGAACACGCCCTTTTCCGAACTCTTGCTTTACGTCAAAAGGTATCTCGATATAAGCCGCATCCATGTCGGGAGCTTTCATAATTATAGCGCTGAATTCAAATTTCTTTTTCATTCTTTATTCCTTCCTGAGCCTATCTAATAACTAATAATAGCACATTTCCTATGCTAGTAAAAATATAAAATGTTGCATTTGCAACATACTGCGGGAACCGCTAGTGATAAAATGAATCCACAAGAGGCGGCTAACAAAAGCATAGCGTTATTGTGAATATGCATCGCAGTTAGAGGAAAGATAGAATCATACCACAGTAATTTCCATTAAAAAAACAGGAGGCTCTATATGAAAAATATGTTTTGCTTTCAGTGCGAACAAACAGCCGGAAACATCGCCTGCACTTCACGGGGCGTGTGCGGCAAGCAGGACCACACCGCGCGGATTCAAGATGACCTGACAGGCGCGCTTATCGCACTTGCCAGATCAGTAAAAGGACGTGAAATATCAAAGGAAACTTCACGCATTATTATGGAAGGTCTTTTTTCAACAGTAACAAATGTCAGCTTTGATGATGATTCGTTAAAAAAGGTAACTGAGCACATTAAATGCACATCTGCTTCTATGACAGAAAAGGCTCAATGCCCCGAGAGCTTTGACATGTCAGAAGTTTGGGAAGCCGACGAAGATATCCGTTCATTGAAAACCCTTATTCTTCTAGGCATTCGCGGGATTGCCGCATATGCATACCATGCGCTGATGCTGGGGCATGAGAGTGAAGAAGTAAATGCGTTTTTTATTGAAGCTCTAAGCGCCGTTGGCGAGGAGCGCTACGGAATGAATGAGCTTCTGCCATTGGTGATGCAAACAGGCGCAGTAAACCTTAAAGTCATGGAGCTTCTNGANAANGCAAACACCGGAGCTTACGGAACGCCCAAACCGACAACAGTTCCTTTTACTATTGAAAAAGGCCCGTTTATAGTCATATCCGGTCACGACCTTCTTGATTTGAAGCTGCTTCTTGAGCAGACAGAAGGCAAAGGAATTAATATATACACACACGGAGAGATGCTGCCGGCTCACGGATATCCTGAACTAAAGAAATTCCAGCACTTAAAGGGTAATTTTGGTACTGCGTGGCAGAATCAGCAAAAGGAATTCATAGACCTCCCGGCACCGGTGCTCTTTACCACAAACTGCATTATGCCTGTCAAGGATAATTACAGTGACCGTATATTCACAACAGCAGTTGTCGCTTATCCCGGTATGGTTCATATTGACGACAACAAGGATTTCACTCCTGTTATCGAAAAGGCACTTGAGCTTGGTGGATACAGTGAGGACAAGCCCATGACAGGAATAAACGGAGGTAAAGAAACAACAACCGGTTTTGGACACGGAGCTGTCCTAGGCGTTGCGGATGTTGTTATTGATGCTGTAAAATCCGGTGATATCAAGCACTTCTTCCTTGTCGGAGGCTGCGACGGCGCAAAGCCCGGCAGAAATTATTATACAGATTTTGTAAAGAAAACTCCAGATGACACTGTGATTCTCACTCTCGCCTGCGGTAAGTACCGCTTTAACGATCTGGATATTGGTCAGATTGGCGGACTGCCGCGTATTCTTGACATGGGTCAGTGCAACGATGCCTATTCAGCTATCAAGGTTGCTATTGCCCTTGCCGAAGCCTTTGACTGCGGTGTGAACGATTTACCGCTTACTCTTGTACTCTCTTGGTATGAGCAGAAGGCTGTAGCTATTCTGTTGTCTCTCCTTAATCTTGGAATTAAAAATATACTGATTGGGCCGAGTCTCCCGGCCTTTATATCCCCGAATATTTTGAATTATCTAGTTGAAAACTTTAGTCTGACACCTATTTCTACTCCTGAAGAAGACCTGAAAAAGATACTGGAGAGTTAATTAAAAAAGCATGCGCTTAAAAGCGGCTCTGATACAAGATTACATTTTTGTAGGGGCGGTCTGTGACCGCCTGCGGGCGAACAAAGTTCGCCCCTACGAGTTCTCTTATAACAGAGCACTTAACCGGCGCATGCTTTTTCGTATCTATTTTTGCTTTTTCGCTTTCGTCTCGCAGTATAGACATCTGTATAATCCCAGTTCTCTGTCTGAAAGGCAGAATATATGGTCAATCTCCTGCTCTGTTGTAGTTATGCAGCGGGGATTATTGCACTTGATAACGTTTTTAAGCCTTTCAGGCAGTGCCAGATGTTTTTTATCTGCCAATTTTCCGTTTTTAACAATGTTCACGGTTATGTTTGGGTCGATGTATCCCAAAACATCAAGGTCAAGGTCAATCATCTCATCAATTTTGATAATGTCTTTCTTTCCGTATTTTGTGCTCTGTACATTTTTAACTATTGCGACGCACGAATCAATGTCCTCAAGATTTAGATAGTGGTAGATATCCATGCTGCGTCCGGCTTTGATATGGTCGATTACGATACCGTTTGTAACTCCGCCTAAGTTCATTTGCCTACCTCCAAAAGTGTCATAATAAGAGCCATTCGTATGAACTTGCCATATGCAACCTGCTTAAAATATACCGCCCGCGGATCGTTGTCAATTTTAACGGAAATCTCATTAACTCTAGGCAATGGATGAAGAATTGAAAGGTCTTTTTTTGCCAACTTCATTTTTTCTGTGTTCAGGATGAAGCTATCTTTAAGTCTGATGTAGTCGGCTTCATTGAAGAAGCGTTCTTTTTGAACTCGTGTCATATAGAGGATATCAAGTTCCGGCAGTACTTCTTCAAGATTTTCAGTTTCCAACCAGTCATGTCCGGTCTTTGTCAATATTCCATCATAAATATAGCTTGGTACACGCAGTTCTTCCGGTGATATCAGGACGAACTTTATCCCTGAGTATTCAGAAAGTGCTGTGATGAGAGAGTGAACCGTTCTGCCGAATTTCAGGTCGCCGCAAAGCCCGACAGTGAGATTCTCAAACTGCCCCTTTTCACGGTGGATAGTTAACAGGTCGGTTAGTGTCTGGGTGGGATGGCAATGTCCGCCGTCTCCGGCGTTTATTACCGGAACGCTTGAGCTAAGGGATGCCATGAGAGGAGCGCCTTCCTTTGGATGGCGCATGGCGATGATATCCGCATAGCAGCACACAGTGCGGACTGTGTCTGCAACGCTCTCCCCTTTTGCGGCTGAACTTGAATTGGCTTCGGAAAAACCAAGTATTGAGCCGCCAAGTTCCAGCATAGCTGCTTCAAAACTCAGACGGGTTCGGGTAGATGGTTCATAAAAAAGCGTTGCGAGTTTTTTTCTTCTGCATACATCGGCATAGTCATCACCATGTTCGATAATATCTTCAGCTAGTTTTATAAGTTCTGATATCTCACTTGTGCTTAAATCCGGAATGTCAATAAGATGTCTCATAGCAATTACCTCTCCTTATATTAACTGTGCCCAGCTTCCATCGGAAGGCGCGTTCCTGAATGCCATCAGTGCCGGAATCCACGCCTTATCTATATAGTTTTGTTCTGCTGCCAGTGGGACAAGAGTATCAAAATCCGTTAGACTTATATTGTGAAGACCGGCCTTTTCAAGACGCTCTATTCCAGTATTCATTCCATATGTGAAGATAGACACTATGCCGAGAATATCTGCTCCTGCTTCACGAAGTGCGTCTGCCACATCAATGACGCTGCCTCCGGTTGAAATTAAGTCCTCAATTATTACAACTTTTTGTCCCGCGGTCAGTTTTCCTTCAATCTTGTTTGTTCTGCCGTGGTCTTTGGCGCTTGAACGCACATAGCCCATAGGCATATCCAGAATGTGGGCGGCAATAGCTGCGTGGGCAATTCCGGCAGTTGAGGTTCCCATCAAAACTTCGCAATCGGGGTAATCATTTTTTACTGTATCGGCAATGGCTTGCTCCACAATTATTCTGGCTTCAGTAGTGAGAATAAGTCTATTGTCGCAATAAATGGGACTTTTTATACCGCTTGCCCATGTAAATGGCTCTTGCGGACGAAGGAAAACAGCCCCTATTCTTAAAAGCTCAGATGCAACTTTATTTTTCATATTTGTTCTCCTCCAAGAAATTCATTCATGCAGCGCTCGTAGGCGCCATGCGGGTCGTTTGAAGCCGTGATAGGGCGTCCAACCACTATGTAATCACTTCCCTGTTCGCGTGCTTTTTCAGGTGTGGTTATACGTGACTGGTCATCTTTTGCTGAGTCGGCAAATCGGATGCCCGGTGTAACAGTGATAAAGCCTTCGCCACAGGCGATTTGACTTTTTCGCTCTCAAGGGGAGAGCAAACTATCCCGTCAAGTCCGGAGGAAGCGGCGTTTTTAGCATAACTTATTACTGTGTTTTCGAGATTTTCACTTATTAGAAGCTCTTTTTGCATAAGCTCTTCCGAGGTGGAGGTTAGCTGAGTTACAGCTATTAGCATCGGTCTGCTGCCATCTGCACGAGTCAGGCCCTCAAGGGCGGCTTTCATCATAACTGATCCGCCTGATGCATGTAAATTCACCATATCCGCANCAAGNACAGAAAGTGAGCGCATACCGCCTTTGACAGTGTTTGGAATATCGTGAAGCTTCAAATCCACAAAAACTTTATGACCACGGTTTTTCAGCGTCCTGACAAGACCAGGACCTTCTGCGTAAAACAATTCCATACCGACTTTCACATATGGGCGGCGGTGTCCA
>JGI994J12354_10004803_pt1 | contig 11961 bp, 21 predicted proteins | sample IntmicLarv3ML3BL_FD_12354 | JGI IMG/M metagenome (IMG submission 12354) | reverse complement strand
CACCATGGGAATCGATCCCCCGTTTATCCGACTCAATAAGCACAGCCGCACATATTGCGGCATCGTCAGCCGGTACACCGGCTGCAATAAAAGCGAGCCGCATGAAACCCTCAAGTCTGTCAAAGCTCTCATAAACAATATCCATATTAAGCAATCTCCATCATCTCCGGTATTCCGCTGCATAAGCAAAAAGACTGACAATGCTGCTAGCCCTAATTAAAAGCTGTCAACGTTGTCAGTCTCTTTAAACCGTTTAGGTTACACTAATTCTATTACAGCTACCTCGGCTGCATCGCCGCGGCGGATCCCGATTCTTGTAATTCTTGTATATCCGCCGTTGCGCTCGGCATAGCCGGGTGCGAGCTCGGAAAATACCTTCGTTACGACATCCTCGCGCGTAATGAACGCAAGCGCCTGACGCCTTGAGGCGAGGGTATTTTTCTTTCCGAGTGTTATCATCTTCTCAGCAAGCGGTGCAATTTCCTTGCAGCGCGTGACTGTTGTTGTCATCTTCCCATTATCCAGAAAGTCAGTAACCATTTGCCTAAGCATAGCTTTTCGCTGCGCGGTGGTCTTTCCGAGCTTACGTGTCCCAGGCATTTATTTATCCTCCTTGTGTTTCGTGTGAAATAATATACCATGACACGAAGCGGAAATAGTATATTATATCAGCTTTTTCGGTTGCCGCATCAACGGCAAGAGAAATGACTTGAATCAAATGTACAATGATCGCACAGCAACATTATACCGTAGTGCTTCAGCCCGCGTCCTCGCTCAACAGCGACAGACCCATCATCGCAAGCTTGTGGATAACTTCCTCAAGTGATTTGCGCCCCAGGTTGCGAACCTTTATCATCTCTTCCTCAGTTTTTGAAACCAGATCCTCGACCGTATTGATATTCGCGCGCTTGAGACAGTTAAAGCTTCTGACCGAAAGGTCAAGCTCCTCAATCGTCATTTCAAACACTTTGTCACGCTGTGTTTCTGTTTTTTCAACGACGGTCGATCTGCTTCCTATCGTCTCCGACAGGTCGGTGAAAAGCGTAAAGTGATCGCAAAGTATCTTTGCACCGAGTGAAAGCGCATCTCTTGCAGAAGTAGTCTTATTCGTCCAGACCTCGATGGTCAGTTTATCGTAGTCGGTAATGTTTCCGACGCGCGTGTTTTCGACTGTGTAATTGACTTTATCGACGGGTGTGTAGATCGAGTCAATCGGTATTACGCCGATAACAGGCTGACGAAGCTTATTTCTGTCGGCTGACATATAGCCGCGTCCGTGGTCGATAGTCAGCTCCATGTTAAGTGTAGCATCGGCGCTAAGTGTTGCAATATGCAGCTCCGGATTGAGTATTTCCACCTCACCGTCAGCCTTGATATCACCGGCTGTCACGACGCACTCGCCCGAGGCTTCTATATAGACTGTTTTCATTCGCTGAGAGTGCAGTCTGGCGACTATCCCCTTGATATTGAGAATTATCTCTGTGACGTCTTCCTTGACGCCCGGTATTGTACTGAATTCATGTTGTATACCCGCTATTTTAACGGTTGTAACCGCTGTTCCCGGCAGCGATGAGAGAAGTATCCTGCGAAGGGAGTTGCCTAGAGTAATGCCATAACCGCGTTCCAGCGGTTCGACGATATATTTACCGTAAGAATCGTCGTCGGGTGATTCGACGCATTCAATGCGGGGCCGTTCAATTTCAACCATGAAATACCCTCCTTCTTTGTGTCATATAGGGCTTGTCGAAATAAACAACTTGTCAGCTATTTGGAATAAAGCTCGACTATAAGCTGCTCTTCGATCGGGAGATCGATATCCTCACGTGCCGGTGTAGACGTAACCTTGGCAATAAGGTTATTGGCGTCATACTCAAGCCACTTGGGCGGCTGTCTGGATGAATTCGCCTCAATGACCGATTTAAGTTTCTCAAGCCCCCTGCTTTTCTCTTTGAGTGAAATAACCATACCCGGTTTAACAATGAAGGATGGAATATTTACTTTTCTTCCGTCTACTGTGATGTGACCGTGTAAAACAAGCTGTCTCGCTTCCGCACGGCTCATAGCAAAGCCAAGCCTGTAGGCTACGTTGTCAAGGCGCGTCTCAAGAAGTGCCAGCAGGTTTTCACCGGTCTTACCCTTCCTCTTGCTTGCCATTTCAAAGTAACCGCGGAACTGGCTCTCCAACACTCCGTAGTGTCTCTTAGCCTTCTGCTTCTCACGCAGCTGAAGACCGTAGTCAGATGTCTTAGTACGGCCCTGACCGTGCTGACCCGGAGGGTATGGCCTGCGATCTGCCGCACATTTATCTGTATAGCACCTGTCTCCCTTAAGAAAGAGCTTTTGCCCTTCCCTTCGGCAAAGACGGCAAACTGCATCTGTATATCTCGCCATTTGGTTGGTAACCTCCTAAGTTATACTCAAAAGAATCATACTTCGCGGCATTATTAGCATGCGCGAAATGAATGTGTAATGCTTAACATACGCTTTAGCGTATTTCTGTTGTTATACTCTGCGCCTCTTGGGAGGACGGCAGCCGTTATGAGGTATCGGCGTTACATCCTTAATCATTGTAACGTCAAGTCCTGCCGATTGAAGCGCTCTGATGGCAGCCTCACGACCGGATCCCGGGCCTTTTACAAAAACCTCAACGGTCTTGAGTCCGTGCTCCATGGCTGCCTTAGCTGCAGTCTCAGCAGCGGTCTGAGCCGCAAACGGAGTGGACTTTCTGCTTCCGCGGAATCCCATCCCGCCGGCTGATGCCCATGATATAGCATTACCGTTTACATCGGTTACCGTAACCATTGTATTNTTAAAGGACGAGCTGATGTGAACCGCGCCTTTTTCAATATTCTTTCGTTCGCGGCGTCTTGTCCTGGTTTTCTTACCTTTGGCTTGTGCCATATGAAACTGTTCCTCCCTTACCTACTTTTTCTTGTTGGCAATCGTGCGCTTAGGTCCCTTACGGGTACGCGCATTGGTTTTACTTCTCTGCCCGCGCACTGGGAGGTTGCGTCTGTGACGCGTTCCCCGGTAGCTGCCTATCTCAGTCAAGCGCTTGATGTCAAGAGCCACGGTACGGCGAAGATCGCCCTCAACCATATAGTTCTTGTCAATACAATCACGGAGCAGGGTTTCCTCCGCTTCAGTCAGATCCTTGACTCTTGTGTCGGGGCTAATGCCTACTATGTCCAGAATTTTTTTCGCACTGGTGCGCCCGATTCCGAAAACATAGGTCAGCCCTATCTCGATTCGCTTATCCTTTGGCAAGTCAACGCCTGCGATACGTGCCATATTTTTTAATCAGTCCTTTCCAAATTATAAGGTTCATTGTAGAATTCCAACGCTCTTAGCCTTGTCTTTGCTTATGTCTCGGGTTTTCGCAAATAACCATGACTCTGCCTTTGCGCTTGATGACCTTGCATTTCTCGCACATCGGCTTAACTGACGGTCTTACTTTCATAATGTGATATCCTCCTTTAGCATTCGAAACGCTACTTGCTTCGCCATGTGATCCTTCCGCGTGTCAGGTCATAAGGCGACATCTGCACCGTAACCCTATCACCCGGCAGGATCCGGATAAAATTCATTCGTAGTTTGCCGGAGATATGTGCCAGAATCGTATGCCCGCTGCCGATATCCACATGGAACATGGTGTTAGGAAGTGATTCGACAACGGTCCCCTCCAGTTCGATCATATCGTCTTTTGCCAACCTTACATACCTCCTTTTCTATCATCGCATCCCAAGGTTCTCATGGCATGCCCTCGCAGTAAGTGAGGATCTCGGGTTCGCCTTCCGTGATAAGTATTGTGTTTTCATAATGAGCGGACCTTTTGCCGTCCGCTGTCACAACCGTAAACCGGTCAGCCAGAATTCTTATCTCCGCACCGCCTTCGTTAATCATCGGTTCGATCGCAAGTGTCATACCCGGCAATAGTCTCGGATCGGCTCTGTTGCGCCGTTCCTCCGTAAAATTCGGAACCTCGGGCTCCTCATGCATCTTGCTTCCTATTCCGTGCCCTACAAATTCCCGCACGACAGAATATCCGTTTTCCTCAGCGTGCTTTTGAATCGCCTTGGATATGTCCGATACTCTATAACCAACAGCTGCGAATTTCAAACCTTCATAAAAGCACTGTCTTGTAACTCTGATAAGCCGCTGTGCTTCGGTGTCCGCCTCTCCGGCGACATATGTCGCCGCACAATCGCCGATGTATCCTCCCATGCTTGCTCCGACATCGATACTGACAAGGTCTCCCTCGTTAAGCTTTCGAGAGGATGGAATGCCATGAATGACCTGTTCGTTGACGGATACGCATATACTTCCTGGGAATCCGTTATAATTGAGAAATGCCGGCTGAGCTCCAAACGAGAGAATGAATTCACGTACTCTCTTATCGATACTCTTCGTTGCGACCCCGGCAGTCACCATACTGCCCGCAAGCTGCCTTGCCTCGGCTGTTATCCTTCCGGCTTGCCGCATCAGCTCGATCTCACGCGTCGTCTTGCACTTGATCATTATTGAAGCCCAAGTGCCTTAAAGACTGCGACTGTTGTATCTGCTACAGTTGAAAGGCTGTCGACCGTTTTCAATTTCCCCTGCTCACGGTAGTATTCTATAAGCGGGGTAGTCTCATTGTGATATGTACCGAGTCTGTGAAGTATCGTAGCATGCTCGTCGTCCTTGCGAATCACGAGCTCCGCACCGCAGTGGTCGCATATGCCTTCTTTAGCGGAGGGCTTACTTTGAATGTGGTAAACAGTGCCGCAATCAGGACAGGAGCGTCTGCCTCCAAGCCTCTCAATGACCTGCTCGTCGGTATTATCAATCAGCAGTACCGTATCGACTTCAATGCCTTGCGCGTCAATCGCCTGTGCTTGAGCTACCGTTCTTGGCACACCGTCAAGAATAAAACCCTTTTCGCAGTCAGCCATTGATATCCTGTCAATGACTACACTGATGACCACATCATCGGGAACAAGATCACCCTTATCCATGAGTGCCTTAACCTTCAAGCCGACAGGCGTTTCGTTTTTGACTGCCTCTCGCAGTATATTNCCCGTTGAGATTGTCGGNACACCNAGCTTNTCGGTCAGNGCTTCGGCTTGAGTGCCNTTTCCCGCTCCCGGGGGGCCTAACAGAATCAGCTTCAATGAAATCCCTCCTTTATTCAAGGAATCCCTTATAGTGTCTCATCAGAAGCTGTGATTCGAGCTGCTTGATAGTCTCAAGAGCAACGCTGATAACGATTATGATCGAAGTCCCTCCGAGTGAAATACCGGAGTCAGCCGCGGTTTTCGAAAAGTGACTGATCAGTATCGGCGTTATTGCGATTATTGCCAGATAGACGGCACCAAACAGCGTTATCTTGGTAAGGACCTTTTGGATGAATTCACTTGTTGGCTTGCCGGCCCTGAAGCCGGGTATGAAGCCTCCGTTTTTCCTGAGATTATTCGCTATCTCGATCGGGTTGAATTGAACCGTTGAATAGAAGAAAGAGAAGAACACAATCAGCAGGAAGTAAATTCCGGCATAGAGGAGACCGTTCGGGTCAAACCATCTTACAATCGCGCTGTTTTCCCACTTTGGAACAAACGCAACTATTGTCGCCGGTATTGAGGCTATCGACTGAGCGAAGATTATCGGCAGGACGCCGGACATGTTGACCTTCATTGGAAGATGCGTCGACTGCCCGCCATACATCTTACGGCCGACGACCCGCTTGGAATACTGAACCGGAATCCTTCGCTCGGAATTCGTTACAATTACAATGAGAACGATTATTGCCAAAGCCCCGATCAGCATCAGAATATTGATCCACCAGTTAGGCGACAGGGTAGTGAGTACACCATCGACCATCGTCTGCTTGGATGTGAATCTGAGGTTGGTCGCAAGCTGCCATATCTGCGTCGGGAATCTCGATACAATGCTTATAAATAGGATAACCGAGATGCCGTTGCCGATACCGAATTCGGTGATCTGCTCACCCATCCACATAAGAATGGCACTGCCGGTCATGAACGTTGCGACAATGATAACGGGAGGCCAGAAGCCTGTCGCAGCCGCATCAAGCATTCCGTAAGAATTGATAAGCGTATAGTAGCCGTACCCTTGAAGCAGCGCTATAGCGATCGTAGCATAACGCGTGACCTTCTCGAGCTTTTTCTTACCCTCTTCGCCGCCTTCTTTTTGCAGGCGTTCAAGTGCGGGAATAGCTATCGTAAGCAGTTGAATAATGATCGAAGCGTTGATGTACGGCTGTATTGATAATGCAAATATCGAAGCTCTCTCAAGAGCACTGCCGGACATCGTATTGAGCAGGCTGAGCAATGTGTTGTTCATTGTCGAATTGAAGTAATCGCTCAGCATGGCGGTATCAACATAGGGAACTGTGACAGCGTTACCAAGGCGGTAGAGCAGGATCATAAACAAAACAAAGAGAAGTTTTTTCCTTATTTCTTCAACTCTCCAGGCGTTCCGCAACGTAGCCAGCACGTTAAACCACCTCGGCCTTTCCGCCGGCACCCTCGATTTTCTCTTTTGCCGACTCCGAGAAAGCGGCGGCTTTGATCGTCAGCTTTTTCGTCAGTTTTCCGCTTCCGAGTACCTTCAGTCCATATTTGCATTTGCTGATCAGACCGGCTTCAAAAAGCTCCTCGGCTCCTATCGATGAACCGTTATCAAACTGCTCAAACATAGCGACGTTGACCGCCGTCAATGGTTTGGCAAAAATATTGTTAAAGCCTCTTTTGGGGACGCGTCGGGCAAGCGGCATTTGACCGCCCTCGAAACCGATTCTTACCCCTCCGCCGCTGCGTGCTTTTTGTCCCTTGTGACCGCGTCCTGCGGTTTTACCGTTACCCGTCCCGTGACCCCGACCTTTTCGTTTTGCGACACCGGTCGAGCCCCCTGCGGGAGAAAGATCGTGCAGTTCCATTTGTCGTAGTCCTCCTTAATCTTCCGCAACCGTGATCAGATAATCGATCTGAGCAATCTTGCCTCTGGTCTGCGGATTGTCGGGCTGGACAGTTTCACTGCCTATTTTTGAAAGCCCGAGAGATTTAGCTGTCGCAATATGCTTATCGCGTCTGCCGTTAAGGCTCTTAACGAGCTTTATTTTAAGATTAGCCATCTTTACCTCCAGCGTATCGAAGTCATGCAGCGCAGTAACCTACTGCATGATCTCTTCGGGTGTTTTGCCTCTGATTTTTGCCACCTGAGCGGCGTCACGAAGCGACTTCAAGCCGACCATAGTAGCTGCCACAACATTTTGCGGGTTGTTTGAGCGCAGGCATTTCGTCCTGATGTCGCGTATGCCGACGGCCTCAACCACGGCACGTACAGCACCGCCCGCGATAACTCCTGTTCCGGGAGGTGCGGGTTTGAGCAGAACTCTCCCCGCTCCGAAAACACCGATCACCTCGTGGGGAATCGTGTCGCCGGAGACTGTTATCGTTGTAACATTCTTTTTAGCATCCTCGATGCCCTTACGGATAGCCTCGGAAACCTCACCGGCTTTACCCAGACCGAATCCGACTCTGCCCTTACCGTCGCCCACGACACAAAGTGCCGCAAACTTGAATATACGTCCGCCCTTGACCGTCTTTGATACACGGTTGAGCGAGACTACCTTCTCGGTAAACTCCGGCGGAGCTTCGTCCTTACGGTTGTCTCTCCGGTTATCTCTTCTGTTGTTGTTGCTATAAGCCATATCGTTTCCTCCTCCGGTCAGAATGTCAGCCCGCCCTCGCGGGCTGCTTCGGCAAGTTCTTTCACTCGTCCGTGGTAGATGTAGCCGCCGCGGTCGAAAACGACCGTTTCGATACCCTTGGCTTTAGCTCTTTCGGCTACCTTCTGACCGACCTTCTTAGCGGCTTCCTTATTCGAACCGGAAATCTCAAAGTCCTTTTCAAGTGAAGACGCGGAGCAAATCGTCGCTCCCTTTGTATCGTCGATTATCTGTGCATAGATATGCTTCTCACTGCGAAACACATTGAGTCTCGGGCGCTGCGTCGTACCGGTGATTTTGCTTCGCACCCTCTTATGGCGCTTTTTGCGCTGTGCGTTAGTGTCAGGTCTGTTAATCATTTAGGCACGCTCCCTTTTACTTCACGCCGCTCTTGCCTTCTTTAAGGCGGACGATCTCATTCGTATATCTGATACCCTTGCCCTTATACGGCTCGGGCGGTCTCTTCTTTCTTAGATCGGAAGCAAATTGACCGACTTCCTGTTTATCGATTCCGCTGACAATGATCTTGTTCGGAGTCGGTACGTCAATCGTGATGCTGTCCGTCTCCTCAATGATCACCTGATGTGAATATCCGAGGTTCATGACGAGCCTTTTACCCTCTTTCATCGCTCTGTAACCGACGCCGACGACATCAAGCTCTTTTGTGAACCCATCCGACACTCCGACGACCATGTTATTGATGAGAGAACGTGACAGTCCATGCAGACTGCGGTGTTTTGGGATATCCGTCGGGCGCGATACGAGTATCGTAGAACCGTCGACGCTCACTGTAATATCCGGATCGATCTCGCGCTCAAGCGTTCCCTTAGGACCTTTTACAGTGACAAGATTTCCCTCTGAAACCTTTACCTCAACACCCGATGGCAGGGCTATGGGGTTTCTTCCTATTCTGGACATAATTACATAACCCCCCTTACCATATAAACGCCAGGACTTCACCGCCGACCTTTGCCGCTCTGGCTTTCTTGTCGGTCATGACGCCCCTGGATGTTGAAATAATCGCTACCCCGAGTCCTCTGAGGACATAGGGAAGCTCTTCGGCACCGGCGTAAACCCTCAAGCCCGGCTTTGATACACGGCGAAGCCCTGCGATTGCTTTCTCTCCGCTGTTGTATTTGAGTGTCACTTTTATTACGCCTTGAATGCCGTCGTTAATAAGCTGATAATTTTTGATATAGCCCTCTTGCAGAAGAATTTCCGCTATCGCCTTCTTCATGTTTGACGCCGGAATATCGACAGTCGCATGTTTTGCCGAACTTGCATTTCTGATGCGCGTCAGCATATCGGCGATGGGATCTGTTATTTGCATACTAAGTGTCCTCCTTCAACGAAATAACTCACCACGAGGCTTTTCTTACCCCAGGTATCTGCCCTTTATACGCCAGATTCCTGAAGCAAATGCGGCAGACGGCGTAGTCGCGAAGGTACGCGTGCGGGCGGCCGCAAATCTTGCAGCGGTTATAGCGGCGTGTGGAAAATTTCGGTTCCCTTTGCTGCTTTAGTTTCATTGCTTTCTTTGCCATAATAAATCCTCCTACGCCCGAACGAACGGAGCGCCAAGATATGTAAGCAATTCTCTGGCTTCCTCGTCTGTCTGTGCGGTCGTGCATATAACTATATCCATACCGCGCAGCTTCTCGATCTTATCATAGTCGATCTCAGGAAAAACAAGCTGTTCTTTGAGCCCGAGAGCGTAGTTACCGCGCCCGTCAAAGGAATTGGCACTGATGCCGCGGAAGTCTCGAACACGCGGCAAGGCAACATTAAGCAGCCTGTCTAGGAATTCCCACATTCTATCCTGCCTGAGTGTCACCTTAACGCCGACCGGCATACCCTCACGGAGCTTAAAGTTAGCTACCGACTTGCGTGCCTTTGTGATTACGGCCTTCTGCCCTGTGATTGCAGAAATATCCTTAACTACAGCTTCGATCGCCTTGACGTTATCTCGCGCATCACCGCAGCCGACGTTGACGACTATCTTGTCGACCTTTGGTATTTGCATAACACTCTTGTAATTGAATTTCTTCATAAGCGCGGGAGCGACTTCTTCCTGGTATTTTTTCTTCATTCTGGTCATTGTTACCGTCTCACTCCCATCAGATTTCTGCGTCGCATTTTTTGCAGACGCGAACTTTTTCACCGTCGGAATTAAACTTATATGCAGACCTTGTGGGCTTGTCGCATTTCGGGCAGACTCTCATGACCTTGGATGCATATATCGGAGTCTCCTTTGATATGATGCCGCCCTCTTCACCCTGCTTGCGGGGTTTTTGGTGACGTCTTGCAACGCTGACACCTTCGATGATGACCTTAGCCGATTTTGGATCGACGTGCATCACCTTACCCTGCTTACCCTTGTCTCTGCCGGATAGGACCACGACAGTGTCATTTGTTTTAATGTGCATTCACAGTCCCTCCTACTAAATAACTTCGGGAGCTAAGGACAGGATCTTCATGTATTCCTTATCGCGAAGCTCACGGGCTACCGGCCCGAATATACGCGTGCCTCTGGGGTTTTTATCTTCCCTGATGAGCACTGCGGCGTTTTCATCAAAGCGAACATATGTGCCGTCGGCGCGGTGAACGCCTTTTGCCGTGCGAACTATTACGGCTTTAACGACCTCGCCTTTTTTAACGGTCCCGCCCGGAGCTGCCTTGCGCACGGATGCGACGATAACATCTCCGATGCCGCCGTATTTCCTTCTCGAACCACCCAGAACACGAATGCACTTGATCTCTTTTGCTCCTGTGTTGTCGGTGACCTTCAGATAGGTTTCCTGTTGTACCATCTTGCTGCTCCCCCTACTTCGCCTTCTCTATGATCTCAACGAGCCTCCAGCGCTTATCCTTTGACAGCGGACGTGTCTCCATGACACGAACTCTGTCGCCGATGCCGCAGTCGTTATTTTCGTCATGAGCCTTCAGTTTGTATGTCCTCTTTATTATCTTCTTATAAAGAGGGTGAGCCACGCGGTTTTCTACCGCAACGACAATGGTTTTATCCATTTTGTCGGAGACGACCTTACCGATTCTGGTCTTTCTCCCGGATGTTCTGTTCTCACTCATCTACTCATCCTCCTCAACTCTCAAGCTGCTTCTGGCGAATAACAGTCTTGACTCGGGCAATGTCTTTTCTGACCTGTGCGATTTTTATCGGGTTGTCAAGCTGATTCGTCGCGTGCTGCATTCTCAAAAAGAAGAGGTCTTTCTTGAGCCCTGTAAGTTTCTCTTCAAGCTCCGAAGGGCTGAGGGCTACTACCTCGCTTGCCTTCATCTCATTCACCACCCGTCGATGTTGTATCTTCGCTTATTTCTATGCTTGTATCTGTGCTAATATCTTCGCTTATTTCTGCGCTTGTGTCATCGCTTATGCTTTCGCCTGTATCTTCGCTCGTGTCTTTATTTGTGTCTTTGCCAGTACCTTCACGCTTTATGAATTTGACCTTGCATGGCAGCTTATGTCCCGCAAGCCTCATCGCTTCGCGTGCTGTTTCTTCACTCATTCCGCCCAGCTCAAAGAGCACTCTGCCGGGCTTAACGACTGCTACCCAATGATCCGGCGAACCTTTACCTGAACCCATTCGGGTTTCAGCAGGCTTTGATGTGACTGACTTGTCGGGGAAGATTTTAATCCACACCTTACCGCCGCGTCTTGAGTATCTTGTCATTGCGATACGGGCTGCTTCAATCTGGTTTGAGGTTATCCATGCGGGCTCAAGGGCTTGCATGCCGTACTCACCATAGGTGATCGTGTTTCCTCTTGTAGCCACGCCGGTCATACGACCTCTGTGAACCTTGCGGTGCTTAACTCTCTTAGGCATTAACATTAGTTGGTGCCCCCTTCCTCGGGAGTTTGCGGTGCTGCCGGTGCAACAGTCGGAGCCGGAGCGGGAGTCTGCGCCGGGGCTGCCGCTTGTGCGGGTGCGGGAGCCGGAGACTGTGCCGGACGGTTTGCGTTGTTCTGCGGAGCTCTGTTATACCCGCCTTGACCGCCGCTGTTGTTATTGTAACCGCCTTGGCCGGGGCCTCTGTTGTAGCCGCCCTGTCCGCCGCTGTTGTTATTGTAACCGCCGCTTTGACCGGGACCTCTGTTATACCCGCCTTGGCCGCCGTTGTTGTTATTATAACCGCCGCTTTGACCGGGGCCTCTGTTATATCCGCCCTGTCCGCCGCTGTTGTTGTTGTAACCGCCGCTTTGACCGGGACCTCTG
>JGI994J12354_10004802_pt1 | contig 11963 bp, 4 predicted proteins | sample IntmicLarv3ML3BL_FD_12354 | JGI IMG/M metagenome (IMG submission 12354) | reverse complement strand
TGTTATCCTGTGTATAGTAATGACACGATTGCGTATGCCAATAAATATTTTAATGAGCTGCGGCAGAATGCCATGAAAACTCCGGTTTACGGGCTGACCTTCAAAAGAGATGCTATTGAAAACAGTCTGACTCAGCTTTCAGCGATGAACCGGCAGTTTGAGGTGCAGGTTTACAGCGGAGCGATGGAAAAGGATACTGAAAAAACATATAATGAAATGCTTGCGGCAACCGAACGGGTTGGTCTTAAGACTGTCCTTGAGGAGCTTCAAAAGCAAGTTGACGAATATGTCGCAAAAAAATAAAGGCGGCTCACACAAGTTATTAGGAGGATACATATGAGAGAGAATGTCATTTTTAAACCGTATATTAAACGTCTGGGCGCTGCCCTTACAGCTTTTTTTATGCTCGCAGCGCTTACATCAGTCTTTTCAATATCTTCAGGCGCAGCCTCTTACAGCGGAAGCGGAACGCCGCGCGACCCTTATTTGATAAAGACCGCAGATCAGCTGCTGAGTATGCGGGATAATTTATCAGCGTCCTACAAGCTGGCGGATACCATAGATTTGGCTGGCAAGACGGTTACGCCAATCGGTACGCTGGATAAGCCCTTCACCGGCTCTTTCATGTGCGATGCCGGCAGTGACGGGTATCCTCTGTACGCCATTAAAAACATGAAAATACATATGCCCGTCCGTCCTGACCAGGGCGAATTTAAATCCCGTTGGGAATGTGGTTTGTTTGGAGCCACAAAGGATGCGACCTTGTCTTATATTTATGTCCTGAATGCCGACATTACAAATGAAACTGTAGGTAAAGCAAGAGGCTCCGTTCAAACTAATGACTTTACACGAGGTACCAACGAGCTGGCAGCAGGAATTCTGGTTGCCATTGCGCAGGATAGCAGTATAACGCATTGCGGCTCCACAGGTTCCGTAAAAGGCGCAACAAACTGGGCCGGCGGACTTATCGGACGGGCGGAAACCTCCAAGGTGGAGTACAGCTTCTCTTCCGCAAGCGTGAATTCTACCGGATTTTTTGGCGTAGGCGGCTTTGTGGGAACCAGTGAGTACAGCAATATACGCTACTGTTATGCAACCGGAGATGTAACCGGAACGGGTGCTAACCCGTCACGAGGAGGATTTATAGGACAGTCGGCTCGCTCAAACGGTATTGCAACCTTGGGTAACGAGGGCAAATTCAAGCTGGAAAACTGTTATTCTACCGGTAAGGTGAATGCCTCTTCAGGCTCCAGCTTTGCCGGATACAGCGGAGGCAATGAAGCCAGAGATGAGAATAAACTGGAATTTAGCAATTGCTATACCACCGGCGTGGTAAGCGGACGAAGTAAGCCGTGGGATATTACGGTTACCAATTGTAACGGATATATTCTCAATAATGTGAGCGGTGCGCAAATGCAGTTTGCCGCTGTGTCACAGTCAGATTTGGTCAACAGGTTCAAGGGACTTTCCGGATGGACGGTTAATGGTACAGAGCTGCCGCAAATCACCGATAATAAGCCCGTGACATCAGCGCGTCTGGCGCAATATGTGCCCGGAGCCGGCGGCGCTTCAAACGGGGCGGCATCCGGCAGTACATCAGGAACAGCCTCAACAGGAACAGCGTCAAAAAGCACAAGCGGAACCGCATCTACAGGTGATTCCGCTGAAAACACACCCGAAGATACCGACACCGCAGACAACAACGATGGTGTCGATAATGATGCCGCAGAAGGAAATACCGGTGCAGCTTCGGCAAGGGCGAAAGAGGTTTCGGATATGCTGAAAAGCCTGCCGGAAGCAGAAGATTTGACAATTGACAATGTTTTGGATGCGGTTAAAGCATGTTCGGCATATAATGCGCTGACCGAATCGGAAAAAATGACCGTAAGCGAAGAACTGGCTGCAAAAAAAGCGCTGCTGACAAACGCTGTTCAGGCGTTGGGTCTTCGTTATGTAAAAGACGGAGTGGAAAACCTTCCGGATGTTAAAAAGCTTAAAGCTTCCGACAAGGAAACCGTTATGAACATACAGATGGTATATGATTTTCTTGAGGAAGAGACAACGGTCAATTTATCGGATGCTGTGAAGGATAAGCTGAAAGCGGCAAATGAAAAAGTAAGCGCTTTTTCGGACGAAGCTGCACAGACAACGCTTACCACATCGGAATTGATACTTGTCATCGTTCTGGGCGTTTTGTTTTTGACAACGCTTGCGGTTACTCTGGTTGTCACAATGGTTGAATTCAAGCTGAAAAAATCGTATTACCGTGCATAGATAAGATGAAAGGGCGAGACTTATAATGCTGAAAAAATTATACTCGACTGCGGTTGCGCTGTGCGTTATGATTTCCGTTTTGACCTGTGTGCTGCCCGCTTTGAATGTATCGGCGGCGGCAGGTAACGCAGAGCTGCGTATGAGCGCTTATAAATGGGATACAAGTTCGCATAGTGAGAGCTTGTTAACTTCGTCGTCTGCTCTTTATGAGGGTGACGTACTGCTGCTTAAAGTGTTTACTCCTGCACCGATTAACAAATTGAGCGGTGTCCGTTTTACGGTGGAGTATAACAGCAGTCTGCTTACTTATGCGGACGGTTCGGCCAGCTGTGTAATACCGGATTCCAACGGTGCGCTTAATACAAAGACTTCTGTTTCTGCCGGGACGAACAAGGGAACGGTTACTTTTCTGTGGGACACCTCATCTGACACCGGTGCGGATGTTACGGATGTAATGTTTGTATTGCGTTTTATGGTTCCTGCCCAATTGGATGGCGGCACGGCTGATTTTAAGCTTGATGTGCTTGAAATGTATAATTCCGATTATGACCTGTTTAATGTAAACACATCCAATGCGGCGGTCAGTGTTAAGCTTGAGGCTGACACGGTTAAGGGAACTCAGCTTTCAAACCTTATAAACGCAATAGCCAAGCTGGCTTCAAAGCCGGTGAATCTGGTGGAATTCAATAACAACTCAAGAAACAATATTTTGGCGGCAGAAAACTTGTTTAAACTACTTAATAAAAATCAGATGACGTGGTTTTCCCTGAAGTATCCCGCAGAGTATTCGGATTTTTCCACAGCGTGGACCAGATACTACAGTGATGCGGAAAAAAAGTCACTGCAATCCGTTTTGGACGCGTGGAATGATTTTATCGGAAGGCATCAGACGGCTCTTGCCTTAAAGGAAAATCAAATTAACACAAAAAACATAGCGGAGCTGGATGCTGATATTGCACTTTTGCTTGCTTTGCAAAGCGAGTATAACAGCATGGATGAAGCGGTTAAGGCTCGCATAAACAGCGAGGACAAAGCAGCCGTTAGTGCGCAGATAGCGTTGATAAGCAAATACAGAAACCGCAAAGAAGACCTTATAGGCGCCGATATGGATGTCGAGGAATTTGACAGCTATTGGGCGTATTTGCTTACATTCGGAGAGGCAGAGCTGAATGACGCACTGACAGCGCTTATTCCGATAGAAGACGCGCTTCGTTGGTTTGACGGTGTTGGCGATATAGCCAAGGAACGTCTTTTAAACGAAAGGAAGCTTTTGCAGGATTACCATGAAAAGCTTTTGTACAGGATATCTCAGGATGAAAATCTTCAGAAAATACTAAGCGAGGTTCGGAATTATCAGTCGATATATGAATATGTTGTTTATTTGAGCGCCGCCGAGGTGGACATTACCGATGAAGCCGCTGTTAAGATGGCGCTTGAAGCCTATGACAATTTGTCAAAGGAAGCTCGAGAGGTTCTTTCGGGTAAGGCGGATACTCTGAGGAAAATGCTGTTAATCATTGAAGAACTGAAAAAAACCGATGAGGAAGCAATCAGATACGAAGAAATAATACGGGAAAAAATTGAGTATGTAAACCAGACTGTTGAGGTACCGGTTGAAGTTCCGGTTGAAGTAATAGTAGAAAAAACGGTTTTAGTTAAAAGCGAAACGAAGGGAGAAACCGAAGCAAACACCGAAACGGTCAACAAGCCGGACAAGGGCTCGAATGTAAAAGCTATGACATCCCTTGTATGGTGGATGCTTTTATTGCTGGGAGGCGGACTGCTGCTGATGGGATGGAGAATTTACGAATTGTACAGGACAAAAAGCAAAACTGGAAAGGGAGTTGGTGTGGCATGAAGAATATACGGTGCGCTTTGAAAAAAATTATGAATTGCATAAAACCGCAGCTTCGTGCATTTTCAGTCTTTATCCTGACTGCGGCGCTTTTGATGACATCCGTTTTCACCTTCAATGCAAAGGCTCTTGAAAGAATACTGGACGATCAAAATCCTGAAGACATGATATTTACTATGATTCACAATCCGAATCTTGGATGGGTATCTACAAGCAATCATCTGCGAACCGGTAACACCTTTCATGTTGAGGATAATTGTGAAACCGTCTGGTATTACGATGACGACTGTACCTTTTGGTATAAGAAATACAGCTTTAATTACGGAAACACCGCAGTTATGACGCTTGAAACCACAATAACCGAAACGCAATTTGTACAGCTGGATAACGGTACTGCGGGAATATTGCTGCGTACAAGTCTGGATCCCGGTGCAACCTGTCTGCAATTTCATATACGCAACACCCGTGTTCCTATTATACGCCGCCTTATTGATAACGGAGAATGCAGCGGAACATCGGGAATGGGACTGCGTCAATCAGGTGATTTCCCCATGAAATTAAAAATAGAGCTGACGCGTACAAATGCAAAATGCTCTTACCAGCTGCCGAATCAGAGCACCTGGACAGTGGCAGGCTCGGAACCCTTTAATCACAAGGGAATCATATACGCAGGTCTCAACACTCATTCTTCTTTTGACGGAACTAAGTTTCAGTCAACGACCTTTGAAGGCTTTTCAGTACAAATTGATGCGCCGGAAGGCTCGGTTTATGTTGACCCTGAAGAGGGAGACGGCTCAGGCGGATCAGGCACAGAGGAAGAAATTGTAAAGCTGCCGCCGGACTTGCCTGTTCCCGCAGACAGTGACGGAAAAACAGATTATCTTATGCGCGAGACCTTTACTGACGGTCAGCTGTCTTTGCGTAAAAAACCAAATTACAATACTCTGCCGGTGCTTTTACCCTTCTGGAAAACAGGAGCCCTGTATCTTGACGAGTTGATTAAGCTGAACGAGGATAACACTAACCGCTTTTTGAATCTTGATTTTGAAAAAACATGGCTTACAACAGGGGATCAGCACTGGACGGATTACTCAGCAGAGTTTGATGTTAATTTCTCGTCCACGATAAGAGAAACGGAGATTCCCGTTTTTGCCGCGATGGTCAGATTTACTGATATTGTGCAATACGGATACAAGGCTTATGTTGTCAGGTTTACCGGAGGAAATATAAATACTGTTTCCATAGGCCGTCTGTACGGCGGTGCAGATATGACAGTGACTCCGGAAAACTTTACGGGCGGAAGTGTACCCTTTAATTTCCACAACAGGGACGCGGATAAAGGACCTGTTTATCTGGATTCGTGGCACAAGATCAGGATAGAGGCTTTTAATAATACCATAGCGGTTTACTGTGACGGTGAGCTTCTGATAAAATACACAGACCCGACAGAAGAAAAGTTTTTAGGTCGGGGAGGAATCGGCTTTTATACAAACAATATTTCGGTAATGCTTGATAACATAACCGTGCGAAAGATGAATGATTATATAGGCGGAGATTTTGACAACGCCATAGGCGGCAATTTCGGGGAACGCATTCCGGATTATGCCCGGGATTTCCTTAAACGCTACAGCATAAATCGCTACAATACTAATTGACGGGAAGGGATTGAATTATATGAAAGCTACAACGCACAGGAAGCTGCTCCTGAGTCTGTATGAAAAGTATAAGGCTGCCGTTTCCGTCTGCCTTATATTAATAATCAGTGTACTTGTACCCTTTAGCTTATTGGCACAAGGCGCTGCGGACTTTTCAGACAATTTATTTACGGATGATTTTGCCAGAACGGGAGCGGATGATATCTGGACGGAGGAGACGGTCGGAAACACTTATGTCAGTCTTGCACCCGAAAAAAGCTTGCCTCACAGACTTGATACGACGACGTTTCCGGGTAACAGTGTTTTTGTAACTGCCAGAAACACAAATCAAAATCGCTATTCCTTTCTTACGACTATAAATGACAGCAAGTGGAATGGCTTTTCGTCCAACGGAACCAAAAGTGTAAAAAGGATGGAAACGGTTTTTCAGGTGACCGGAAATTTCGGATGGTCATCGGGTCCCATTGCGTTTGCGTATACAAACGGTAAGAATGAAGCTTTGGGAATGGAGTTCAGCTATACCGCAAATTATGAAACCAATTCGGGTCATGCGGATGCGTATAACACAGCTAATGGAAAAAATAACACAGCTCTTATGGCACGATGGTGGAGGGTTTATTCAAAAACAGGGGCAATCGGTCTCAACCAATTGGCCGGAGCCAATGCCGTTGTCGAAACGCCTGACATTAAAAGCGATACATCATTACCCGGACATCCGGGCAATACTCCTTTTGTCAAGGGTGAGTGGATTAAGCTTGTATACACCTATACGTATAAAGACGCAAACACCATGAATATAGCCGCCACACTGGAATCGGTCAGCAATTCCGCTATCAGAAGGGATTTAGGAAATTACGATTTTAAATTTGCAACAGGAAATTATGCTGAATCCGTATATAACGCAAATGCAAAGCCCGGGTTCGGAAGCGCGGCAACCGGAAGCGATGTTGTTTTTTACGACAGTATTTCCATAGACTTTGGCAGCAGCGGCGGCACAAGCTCGGGCGGCACAAGCTCGGGCAGCACAAGCTCAGGCAGCACAAGCAGCGGCACAGGCACAGGAAAGCCTGCAAACGGGTTGCATCCGGATCCGGCAGAAACGTTTACGGGTCCGGCGTTCAGAAGCGATGACTTTAATTATACCGATACGACCGCCGCAAAAAATACATGGATTACCGTGGATGGGCAGCAGATGCGCGGTGCACCGGATATGGGCGCTAACGGTGATTTTATCATTACGAATTATGACGGACGCAAGGTTATGCGGCCGGCCTACGGCAATTCTCCAAGCAGTTCGCTTATGACGACTGTACGAAATCGGTTTTGGGATACCTCCCGCACAGTGGAATCTTTGGAGACAGTCTTTCGTCTGGGCGGTCCGGATAATCTGGGGGTGGGCAGCAATGCGTCAATATTTGCCTATCAAATAGACAGCACAGAGGCTTTGATTCTGGAGCTTTTTACCGATGCAAACGGAATAGTCGGAGTACGCTGGCAGGCGCTTTATAACACCGGAGTGACGCCCAACGGTGAAAACGGTGCAGGCAGCGGTGAAAACGGCTGTTGGAACAGAGGTCCGGGTGTTGATACCTACTATACCGGAATTTCAAAAGAAGACTGGGTTAAGCTTAAGCTTAGCTATGAATATGCACCCAATAAAATAATTGTTACAGGAACAACATCAAAGGAAGACGGAAGCTCTCCTGTAACAAAGTCGATAACAGTGGATTTCGCTACCTCCGCCCGGCCGCACAGCGTCTATAAATCCGGCTGGAAGGTTGGCATCGGGAGCATAAGTAACGGAAATGCACTGGCATATTTTTCCTCTTTTAATGTAAATTATACAAAAGGCGCCGCCGAAAAGGCAGATGAGTTTAAGCTTGCGCACAGTGGGATTTTAGGCAAAACAACCTCATCTGTTACGCTTGCGGATACGGCGTTGCTCAAAGCTGCGCTTGATGATTTTGATGCGCTTGACAAAGCAGCACAGGACTATCTGAAAGATAATGATACCGCTTACGGTCATTTGTCGGATTTGGTTATGTCTCTGTATTCAAGCGATTGGAATACTTTTGTGAATGCCCATGGCGAGCTGCTTACGCTGAAAGTCAGTGAGGTTAAGCTGCCGGATGACCGAAGCCGTATTCAAGCGGCATATAACGCTTTTTCCGCATTGCCCGATCTGCTCAAGCGCGTAAAAAGTGTTGAACGAAATCATTTGGCGAATTTGTACAATGAATCGTTACGAAGGGATGACGATGACCTGTCTCCTTTTAATGACAGTTTTGAAACCGGAGTCGGTCAGTGGAAGCTGTTTGCACGCAATTCTGAACGGGGAGCCTTGTCCGCGGTTAAAGATAATACGCTTCCGGGAAGCAGTGTAGACAATACGGTTGCGAAGCTGGACGGAAACGGAGTCTTTTTTGCGGCATCGAACACATTCTGGCCGTCAAAGGGTGGAATGACATCAGTTTCTTTTAATTGGAAGGCACAAAATGACACAGTCTATAATCCGGCTCGGGACGGTATGGACGGCAATGCGGCAACAGATGCGCCGGGCGGTAACGGTAACGGCACCAATCCGCTGTCATCCACCTTTAACGGTGCAAATCCATATTGCTTTGTTTATTCCTTTGTTGATACAAATAATTTTTATGCCCTTTATACCACCAACGGAAATCTGTGGAGAGCGACCGGATTCAGGGATGGCTCCAAGGTGGATATTATGGGGAATGATATAATAACCTCCAAAAACGACAAGGGTCCGAATGATGTAATTGACATTTGGGACTGGTGTCAGGTTAAATTTACGTATAATGCTTCGGGAGCTGTTCTTTTTAACATTACGGATGGAAACGGAACCGGAAACAGCTATACTCCCGCCATAAATCTGCCTTCATTCCCCAATGGACGGTTGGTGTTGGGTTATGCGCAGAACGGAAACGGACTCTTTGAGGACGAAAACAACGGAACGCTTTTTGAAGAGGACGGAAAAAAATATCGCAGATACAATCCGGCCGGTCCCTGCTACTATGATGACATTCATGTGGAATTTAAAGAGGGAGACTGGGATACAAACGAAACCATTACCGATATTATTCCCTATTACAACAGCAATGTTTGGGTAAATCCGGGACAGAGCGTAAATGTTTCAGGAGAGCGCTTGGGCGAGGTCTTGAAAAAAGCCGAGCTTATGAGGCTTCCTGACGGAGATGCCGGCAGCGTGGCTTCATATGTGACCCAGACAAGCTATTATACAGACGGAACCTTCGGCAAGACGACGAAGGGCTTGTCAAACGCGGCTATTGAGGCTGATGTATGGGAACAATCCAAAAGTATTGAGCTTAACGTATATCACAAAACAAGAGAGTCAATACTGTTTCTGATACCGAAGAAGGATTATAACGGAGGAATAATGACATCGGGTATTTATGTATTAAAGATGACTCCCAACGATCCTTTGAGCGACCCTTTTTACATGTATATAAACAGCCCGCAGCTCCGTTATGTAATGGGAGATCAGGGCGATACCTCCACCAATGGCGGCTGGCTGAGATTTATAGGCAGTAACCTTGTGCCTCCGGACAGTCAGAATGCTTCTAAGATAACGGCGTTCATGAAACGAATCGGAGGAGTCGAAACCTATCCGCTAACCAATCCCGAGATACATGATGACGATGCATATTCGTTGAAATTTGATGTAAGCGGTGTGGCTGAAGGCGAATATGAGGTGTTTACGCACAGTCCATACGGCGATAAGACTGCATGGTCGGCTCCTTGTACAGTCAAGGTGGGAAAAGATCCGCGCGCGAGCTGGCCGCACGGCGAAAATGATTTCTTCAGTCTGAGTGATTTCGGCGCCAACGGCGATGAAAGGCAAAATGCCACTCCGTATATGACTAAGGCATTGGAGGCGTTGGCGAAAAACGGCGGCGGTGTGCTGTATGTTCCGCCCGGCACCTACTTCCTGCACGAACCGATGATTGTTCCGCCAAATGTTACCATAAGAGGCGAGGGTTCGCGCTCGGTTCTTCTTTTCAGCGCCAGCACGTGGCAGTACGGCGAGCTGCCGGATTCTCTGATTATGGTTGAACACGATGTGGAAATCAAGAATGTACAGGTTTTTTGCAACCGTGTGTACAATCTGATAAAGACCTATCCCAGCGGAGATGAAGCGCGTCGTCCGGCCGCAGAATGCCGGAATATTTATATGACGGATGTGGATGTGAGCTGTTATACCCGCATGGGTTATGTCACAGGCGGCAGCGCAGAGACACGGTGGACCACTGAGCTTACGGCAAATGAGGTGCTGGCTCTTACACAGAACGAATGCGTCAGATCCTATTTCTATGCCATTATGGGAACCAATGTTCAAATGAAAAACGTCAGGATGGATTCTGATCGTCAGGTACAAGGCGCGGCCTGCCGTGTCAGCATGTTTTTCTGCGACTATTTACAGATAGACAACTGTAATTTTATGAACGGAACCTTCCATGGAGCATCGAGATATGTGCTTGTGGAAAACTCAAAAATGACAGATGCACCGGCGTTCATGGCTCGTAATTTTTCTTATTATTACAATGTCTATCTTGACCGCGGTATTAATGGCAACCGTGAAGCACTGCTTTCCGGGGACGGAGGACTTTATAATAGCTTTGCCATGCGTAAAGCAAATGACAAGGACAATATATCCACTCTTCCTCAGAGCTTAAAGGATGCGTATAAGGAGAACCGGCTGTATTTGACCGATCTTGAGCTTAATGCAAACAGGTTGGATTTGTCTCTTTATGTCGGAAGCGGACAGGGCTCCGGACAAACGAGGAAATACACTGGCAGATATACTGACGGACCCTCAAATAACCGGCGATATTTCATAACGGTGGATGAGCCATTCACGGTGGAACCGAACAGAAACTCCACAATGCATCTCCATGAAAACCGCCAGGCTGCATATCATGTACAGCTTACCTTTGACGATGTGGGTGTGCACGGTGCGTGGGGTACGGCTGTAGACCATGTATATGATGGTATAAAAAGCCTTAATGGCGCTGCCGGTCCGGGAATCGATCTTACAGCAACGCTTGCATGGTATATAAGCTTTGTGAACAGTGAACTGATAGGCGGCGGATATATCCATAGCGACGGACGGGCGCCCAATAACATTACCGGTACCGCCAAGGGTGAATTTAATTTCCACGGAACCCTGGGGTATGCATACGGGCGGGGATTTTTAATCAGAAATTATAAATTCCTGGATGGTTCAAATATAGAAATGGCATATACTACCGCGGCTACCTATATTGAGGATTTTGTTATTGAGGACTGTACGGTCGAAAGCGATGAATACGCTATTCTTGCAAAGGGACGAATATCCAATTACAGTTCCATTGACGGACTTATATTGCATAACAATAATTTCGATGCATCTCCTTATGAAATGCCGCAGGAAATGGCGGACTGCCTGACCGACCCCGGAAATATCAATAAGTTTGACTATCCGTACTTCATGTACCTGGACGACAATGCGGAGGATGGTAATGCTCCTCTGAAGGGAGATGTGAATTTGGACGGTAAGGTGAGTTTGAAGGACAGTACACTTGTTAAGCTTAATCTGATGGGAGACTGGGATTTGTCCGGTGCGATTACGGCACCCGGTACGCCGATGTGGGCGGCTGACTACGACGGCAACGGAATCATAAGTCTTGTGGATGCAACAAGAATTCGCAAAAAAATACTTGAGGACACGCCCTGAATATTATACGAGGATGAGAGAATGGAAGCCTATAAAGACCCGGAGCTGATGCCGGAGGAGCGTGTGCAGGACTTGCTTTCGCATATGACGACAGAGGAAAAAATTGCCCAGATGATGCAGCTTGGATATGGAGAAACGGCGGAAGAGTGGTCAAAAAAAGGGATTGGTTCTTTTATCGGTGTTTGGGGAAAAGACAGCAATCGGATTCAGGAGATTGCTGTTAAGGAAAGTCGGTTGGGTATTCCCATGCTGTTTGCGGTGGACAGTATCCGCGGACATTCAAGCAATGAAGACGCAACCATATTTCCCAGCCAGCTTGCCATGGCGCAAAGCTTTGACCCGGAGGTTATAAGCAGCTGCGGGGCTGTGACTGCGGCGGAGGTTCGCGCCGACGGGGTACATTGGGGGTTGTCCCCCGTACTGGATC
>JGI994J12354_10004801_pt1 | contig 11964 bp, 13 predicted proteins | sample IntmicLarv3ML3BL_FD_12354 | JGI IMG/M metagenome (IMG submission 12354) | reverse complement strand
CAATATCCATAATGCCGATGAATGTCAAACACGAGGTTATAGCCGGAGAAAAAGGAATGTGTTTGTTCGCAAAATTCTTCCCTGCGTCCGGTTGACGGTTCAATCGGATATCTCTTCCGTTATCATCTTCATGATCGCAGAAACATCTTCATCCGTCATTCCTACTGTGGGCACGTAAACCGGAACATCATATTTTGTCACATCCAATGATGTGACATCATCGAACGATAGGCCAAGAACCACGCCCAAGATATTCTTCGGATCGTCTTTGTCGACCTGCTTCAACTCTGGATCGTATCTTCTCAATATCTCCGCACCGCTGCCTCTGACGTAGACCTTACAGCCTCTTTTCATCATGAGCCAGGCAGATACTATTCCTCTGTCGTCGTTGATCTCTGCCAAGACTCGCCCCTGTGTTCCTATCGGCAGTCCCCCATGACATTTCACATAAGACTCGAATACGAAAGCTTTATTCTTTCTCACTTCGACATAGAACACTTTGTCCGGATCCGTAAGTTTTACCTTTATCCCCTTATGCTCATTCGCAAGGAATATCGCAGAGCCCGCTTCTCTGCCGACATCCACGCTGTTGTATTGATGGTCTCCTTCTCTTCTTGCCTTGACCGCGAAGGACTGCCCCTCGGATATCCGTCCGAGGGAGTATCTTGCGGCAGTCTCACAAATATCCGCCATATCAGAGGAACATGTATCTGCGACAGACAAAGATGCCACGCCGAAAACCCTTCTCAATGCGTTGACCGCCTTCTCCTCTTTATCCGTCTCTATGTAGAATCTGGAATCGTTCTTTGTGACGAACGCTTCCACACCATCCTGTGCCAGCATTGACATTATATTCTCTTTCAGTCTGTTCTCGAACCGCACTCTCACGGGCGTACTCTTCAAACCGATCTCCGAATATCTTAGGAATATCATGAACAGTTCGGGTTAAGTTCACTACCAATAAAATCTTTCACATCACCGCCCCATCGAACGAATGCTGCTTTCACCGAAGAATCATAGTTGCATCATAAATTAATACCACAATCCTCTTTATGAAAATATGGACCCTATACTTCTGCTTGGACTTTTGGCAGTCGGTATAGGCGCAGGAATACTCGGAACCCTTTTCGGAGTCGGTGGGGGAATAATCTTCATTCCCATACTCACGATATTGTACGATCTTTCCGCAAGCGAAGCGGTCGCCATCAGCCTGGTTGGGATAATCGCTGCATCGACCGGTGCCGCGTCATATTACGTGAAAAAAGAGCTGTCGAACATCCGTCTAGGCCTTCTTCTTGAGATAACAACCTCGATAGGTGCGATGGTGGGGGCCATGATCGCCGTATATATGGCAAATTGGGTCCTTCTGTGCATATTCGGAGCAGTCCTCGTGTACAGTGCGATAACGATGATCGTGAAACCGGAAAAAATATTTGAGGAAGGTACTGAAGAAGGATCGTTGACCTTCGAATACAAAGAAGACAAGACCGGCAAAAAGAAAAGATACTCGGTGACCAACGTGAAAACGGGATTGCTTATGTGTACTGCAGCCGGAGCAATGTCATCCATGACAGGGGTCGGAGGAGGGACCATTAAAGTTCCGCTGATGAATGTGCATATGCATGTACCGATCAAAGTGTCGAGTGCGACCAGCAGTTACATGATAGGGATCACCGCGTTCTCCGGAGCGATAATTTACTTCCTGCAGGGCGATCTTCTTCTCGATTATGCCGCGGGGATCGCGATCGGTGCCTTCGTCGGTACCCTGATCGGAACACGCATCTCGAAAATGATCGATTCCGGACCTATGAGGAGGTACTTCTCGATCCTCCTCTTGTCGATATCTGTCATAATCTTCCTGAGGGCGGGTGGTCTTCTGTGAATGTGAATAACCTTACTTCCGCTGTTCTGAAGATAAGTCTGATCGCGGGACTACTTATCACCATAGTAGGATTATTGCTGCAGGATCGCTTCGGAGACACGATCCTATGGGTCGGGCTTTTGATAATGATCTGTTCCCCCCTTATCGGGATTTTTGCTACCTTTGTCTCGCTCATTGAGGAAAAGGATTGGAAGTGGGTCAAAATTACAATGATCTTGATTGCAGTTATTGCAATTGGATTGATCGTTTCATTCATTCAAAAATAAGATTACGGCCGTTAGGCCGAAATGGTTTATTTCTTGCAATCTTTGCAACCGTTCTCTTCAGAAGTTTTACAGCACCCTTCACAGCCACAACAATTGCCTCCCTTGAGACTTTTGTAGGTGTAGTATGCGGCAAGCACGAACACACCCAATACTGCGAGTCCGATCACGATGGTCGCCAGATTAGGCATTGTTCCTCCTGATCTTGTTGATGATCTTGAACGGATCCTTTGCAACCAACAGATACACGAATCCTATCAGTACAACAGATGCGAACACTATCCATATCTGAACCTCTCCCATGAAGAAGATCATTCCGAACTGGAAGATTATCAACGCAAGAACGTATGCAAGACCGCACTGGTAAAGAACTGCCTTTCCGGTGTCTTTCCAGGATCCGAGTTCTCTCCTCATTGCGCCTATCGCTGCGAAACAGGGTGCACAGACCATGTTGAAGACCAAAAACGAATACCCCGCTATCGGAGTAAGCATCTTGGCGATTATGTCCCAGATCTCCTCTCCGAACTCAGATACTTCGTCACCTGTGAAGAGAACTCCGAACGTTCCCACCACATTCTCCTTTGCAAGCAATCCTGTGAGTGTTGCGACGGTGAATTCCCAATCATCTCCGAATCCAAGCGGTATGAATATCCACTTCAGTGATTTTCCGATGTCCGCGAGCATGGATTCATCGGCTTCCACCATTGCGAGTCCCCAGTCGAATGTCGACAGGAACCATACCAATCCGCAAGCCAGCAGGATGAATGTTCCCGCTTTCTTCACGAATGCCCATCCTCTTCCGAGAGTTGACCTTATGACTGTCATCACACCGGGTGCATGGTACGGCGGGAGTTCCATTATGAACGGCGCCGGTGTACCGGAAAGCGATTTCCATTTCTTGAGTATGATACCTGACACCAGTATGCAGAATATTCCCAGGAAGTACATCGACAAAGCAACCCAAGCCGACTGTCCGAACAACGCCCCCGCGATGAGTGCGATAACCGGAAGTTTAGCCGAACACGGTATGAACGTCGTGGTCATGGCGGTGATCCTTCTTTCCGCCTCTCCCTCGATCGCTCTGGAGGCCATGATACCGGGAACACCGCATCCCGTTCCCACAAGAACGGGTATGAAGGATTTTCCGGAAAGTCCGAACCTGCGGAATATCCTGTCCATGACGAAAGCGACCCTTGCCATGTATCCGCAGTCCTCCAATATCACCAGCAGAAGGAACAGTACAAGCATCTGAGGCAGGAATCCTATGACGGCTCCCACTCCGGCTATGATACCGTCCACGATCAATCCTACCAACCAATCGGCTGCGCCGACACTGACGAGCCAATCCTCTACCGCGGGCATGACCGGATCCTCGATGAGTCCGTTCACCCATTCTGTCCCCCACAATCCGACGGTCTGCATCGCGACGTAGTACATCGCGAACATCACGCAGGCAAAAATGGGAAGACCCAGCCAACGATTCGTGACTATCCTGTCTATCTTGTCCGATGTAGTTTCCTTTCTCTTTTTGTCCCCTTTGTCAACGGAACCTGAGACAACATGTCCGATGAGGGAATAACGTTCTTCGGCAATGATGCTGTCCGCATCGTTGTCGAAATCCTTCTCCATATCCTCCACAACGGGTTCGGTCTTGGACCGGACCTCGTCCCCGAGCTCTTCAAGGACTTTACTATCCCTTTCAAGCAGTTTCAATGAATACCATCTGACCGTGTCTTCGGGTACGGATCCCTCAATGGTCTCCGACATCTTCTTGACGTATTTTTCAAGGTCCTTGGAATATCTGAGCTTACATTCCGCACTCGTGCCTGCGGCCGCGAGAGCCGCGGCGGTAAGGTCTTCCATTCCCTCTCCTTTCAAAGCAGAAGTCTCGATGACCTTGCATCCCAAAGCCTCGGAAAGTTTGTCGATATTGATCTTCACTCCCTCTTTATTGATGATGTCCATCATGTTCAGGGCAATGACGACCGGTACGCCCGTCTCCAAGATCTGTGTCGAAAGGAACAGATTCCTCTCGAGATTGGTCGCGTCTACAATGTTTATCACAACATCCGGTTTGTCGTTAAGCAGGAAATCCCTGGAAACGATCTCTTCCGGAGAATAGGGAGAAAGCGAATAGATACCGGGAAGATCGACGATCACCACATCGCTTTTCTGTTTGAGTTTACCTTCTTTCCTCTCGACCGTGACCCCGGGCCAATTTCCCACACGCTGCGAGCTTCCCGTGAGTTTATTGAACATTGTGGTCTTTCCGCAATTGGGGTTTCCCGCCAATGCGATCCTTATTACCATTTTTTCACCTTATTCCTCCTTCTGGGTCTTCATAGCTCATGCTGATCCGACACACTCTTTTCTACAATTCTGACTGTCAATATCACTCTACTTCGATCAATTCGGCATCGACCTTGCGTATGGTGAGATCGTATCCTCTGAGGGTTATTTCGATCGGGTCGCCGAGTGGAGCAACTTTGATTACTTCCACCTCACAACCTTTCGTGATGCCCATTTCCATTATTCGTTTTCTCAGCTGACCTTCCCCGTGTATCTTGAGAACGATCACTGCCTCTCCGCTTTTGACGTCCTTGAGTGTCTTCATCTTATCACTCTGGCGCAAAGAATATCTTCGAAGCCAATCCTCTGTCGATGGCTATCCTGGACCCTTTGACATCCAATATCATGTTGCCGGAGATGTCACTGACCACCGAAATGTATCCGCCGATCGTGAATCCGAGCTCGCATAAGAATCTGCGAGTCTCTGTCTTACCGGATATCCGGACTATTTTCCCGGACTCTCCGATCTTTGCGGTGACGAGTGGCATTCCGCTTGCCGCCGCATAGGACTCGTGTTCGATGGGGATGCATGTGTTTTCCATGCATTTGCCGCTGCAGGCACATGAGTCGTTGTCCTTCTTGTATTCACACGAAGTTTCCATGATTTTAGGAATGCCTAAAAGGTATATAAAGTTTAGGTAGACCTAATTTATGTAGTATTGTATAGTACTTAATATAACAGAAATAACGGAACAAAATAGTGCAGAGGAAGGGATTTGAACCCTCGGACCACTAAGGACTAGGCCCTGAACCTAGCGTCGTTGGCCAGACTTGACTACCTCTGCAATAATCGTCCAAATTACGTTTTCGTATAAAGAAGTGTGTGCATATCGATAATCTGATATGCACACTTTTTGAGAAAAAATTACGCTTTCATTATTTTCATCCAGCCGCCGCTTTCGTACACGGCGAGCTTTCTCTGCTTCAGTATCACTTCGAACTCGTCCCAAGTGATGACCGAAAGCCTGTCATTCTTTCCCTTAGTGAATTGTACGCCGGAAGTTCCTTTTACCTTCCCCGGCTTAAGACCTTTGTTGGTGGCGATCTGCTTCGCCTTTCCAACGTCAATTTTTTCCATTACCATTTGTTCCACTCCCTCGTACCTGCTGGCACGGTGTAAAACAAACATCCAAGTCTGTAATATTTAAAAGTTTTCGACAAATGATAGACAAATTCGAACAAATTGGTCATAAAAAGAGTATCTGACACACATTCAAATGACAACACATATCAAGCCGAAACTCCTCTCGTGCTGTATGGCGGTCATGTTCGAAACGAACTCCGTTTTCGCGGAAAAGGAAGAGATGTCTCCCGAGAAAGCACTCCTTATCGGCAGAGCCATAGGTCGCTCTTTCAAGCGCGTGACCATCGGAACGGATGCCAATCCGAGCAGCGGGATGATCAAGAACTCCGTGGTGACGGGATTACTTTCAGTAGGTGTCAACGTAAAGGATGTGGGTATTGCTCCCGCCCCCGCTGTGGCACTGTCGTCGCCTTCACACTGCGACTGTGTGGTGATGGTGGGGGAGCCCGATGAACAAGGTATGATCAGCAGGATCGATATCATGGATTCGGACGGGTCCGCCCTTTCCCGCGAGCAGATCAAACAATTGATGAAAACTGCGGAAAGCGAACGCCGTTTACCCGATTACAAAGGTGTTGGCACATTGCAGTACTGCGATTCGGTGATCAGCGACTACATACATTCTGCCATCGAAAGACACAGCAAATGCGATGATTCTCCGGTCATATTGGACTGTGGTTGCGGTTGCACGTCCTTATGCGCACCGCAGATCCTTGCCGCACTCGGTGCGGATCTGACCACGATCAACGCACAGTCCGATACGAAATACAGTTCAAGACCTCCCGGCGTGAAAGAGAAGGATCTTTCCGTACTTGCCGGGATCGTCACAAGCAATGCGGGAAGCATCGGTATCGCCCTGAACGGTAACGGAACCCGTCTGGCACTTATTGATGAGGGAGGGAATTATGTGGAACCCGACCGAATGATCGCATTGGTCCTCCTTTATCTGAACCCCGCATCCCTGGTCATACCCGTGAATATTTCGGCAGTTGTCGATGATGCACTGAACGATCTCATAGGAGAAGGGATCAACACGCCGCACAAAGCACACAGCGAATACCGCATCATAAGGACCGACGATGACCTCGAAAGCGTGGTCCGTGTGATGAAAGAGAACAACATTGATGTCGGTGCTCTGAGTGACGGTACGTTGATATTTTCTAACATCAGCATGTGTCCCGATGCCGTGAACACCGCCGCGATATTGACCAAGATGTCCGGGGACAACAGTATAAGGAATCTTCTGTCGTCTTTCCCGAGATACACTGTTCTCAAGGATTCCATAAGACACACCGGGAATCAGGATATGTTCGCAAAGAAACTCACCGAGAAGCTCAAAGAAGTGGATACGGAGGAAGTTTGGCAGGTCGACGGATGGAGGGTCGACATGAATTACGGATGGTTCACCGTATCGCGGAACAGATCCAACACGGAACGCATCGATATCACAGCGGAATCCAAGGATCGTGCCTATGCCGTAAGCATGATGGAACTTGCCAAGGAGATCGTACACAGCTGTGTGTGATCAGAAGATAAGTTCGAGATCGACCGTTCTTCCTCTGGAATCGTACGCCTTCCAACTTTTCCTGTCGTACGGCTGGCATGTGATGAAGTGCACTCCGCCGATATTGCTGAAAAAATCAAGGTCGGCATCGGAAGGTTCGTTGGAATATCCCGGGTGGGAGTGTGCAGATCCGGATTTGTTAAAATCGACTGGGGTCATCCAATCGCTGATGAAACTGTGACTGTCCCCGTATATCGATCCGGGAACCAGTATCATCTCCTCCACCACGCCGTCGAATGTTCTGTGAAAACAGACGAACTCGTCAGGATAGGTGGATCTGGCGGATTCGTTGAATCCGTCAATGAAGTCTACGCTCACTCCGTATATCTTTCTCATATCGCGTTCACCAATTTCTCTCTTACCCGAGAGTAGAAATCCGTATTGAATCGTATGAACTTTACCTTGCTGGGAGATTTGAAGAAATCCACCTTTGTCCCTCCGTGGATCTCGTACTCCTTCTGACCGTCCACCACGAGCATGCATCCTTTGTCCATGACCACTTCAACGGTCACTTTCGAATCCGCCGAGACGACGAAGGGCCTGGAAGCGAATTTGTAAGCGGCCATCGGGACCACCACGAATGCATTGACCTCCGGATCGATCAGCGGTGCGCCCAAACTCATGGCGTAACAGGTCGATCCTGTGGGGGTCGCCACGATTATCCCGTCCGCCCTGACCTCCGTCATGAGCTTATCGTTCACGTATACTTTGTAATGCCTTATCTTCGCTATGGAATCCGTGTGTACCACTGCCTCGTTGACGGCTTCCGCAAGATACTCCCCGTTGTACCATGACCTTATCTTGAACCTTTCCTCTATGGTGTATTCGCCCTTTCGGAGTTTTTCTATTCCTCCTTCGATATCGGCGACATCTATCTCCGCCAGGAATCCGACCCCGCCGGCATTTATTCCGATCATGGGAACTTTGCTTTCCATCAGCGTCCTCAATATAGTACCGTCGCCGCCGATGGTTATCATTATGTCCACATTCATTTTGTCCAACGGAGAACCCTTTTGACCCAGTGCCTCTGCGGACTCCGCATCAAGTGTCAGATCGCAGCCCTTGAGAGCGTTTATCGCACGTTCAGCATAGTTCTTTGCATTAGGCACTCCCATGTTGACGAACATCCCGTATTTGGGGTCCTTGGGCATACTGTTGTCCGGGTTGACTATGAAATCGTAGACCGCCTTGTCCCCGAATGCGATGAAGTTCGAACGGTTGCAAACATCGAAAGGCATGTCCAGGACTTTGCCTTCCAGATCGTATATCTCTCCTCCCGCCTCTCTGAGTATCAGAGCGCTTGCGGCTATGTCGACTATCCTTATCGCTCTGGAATACTTCTCCGCATGCATGACGAATGCATCCGCCTCTCCCTCGGCGACAAGAGCCATTTCCAGGGACGCACACCCGAAAGCACGCGAGGACTTGACCCTTTTTGCCAGTCTGAAAGCGGATTGATCCGCCCCATTGCCCAGATAGATCATGAAGAACAGATCGCTCAGGATCGGTTTCCTCACACATATCCTGACGCCGTTCTTGTACGCTCCCTTTCCCTTCTCGGCGCTTATGACGTCCCCGGTGACCAGATTCCTGAGATAGGCCGTGTGAATGTCAGCAAGGGAATTCCTCCCTATGGCCAACGATATCGTGAAAAGGGGAACTCCGGCTATAGCGTTGGATGTCCCGTCGATAGGATCGAGAACTAATGTCTCTTCCGCTCCGTTGTCGACGAATCCTATCTCCTCGCTTAGAACATTCAATCTCACTTTGTTCTTTTCAATGAATGAAAGAACGGTATTCTCAGCTATCTTATCGATCTGGGAAGTGGGGGTTCCGTCGGCACCCATTCCGATGCATCCGCCCTTGGACCTGGAATCGGGTATCTTTTTGATCGCTTCCTCAACTGCGTCAGCTATATCGCTGAGAATGTTCATCATAGTAGGAAAGAGATTGTTTGGATATATTGCTCTTTTGTTGAACCCGCACCGAATTCCGACCTTCGACAAAAAGCGTAAAAAACCAACCGTTTCGAATCGACAACTGGGGGATATTTTAATTATTATTACGATTACATACCGTGATTCCTATCGAAAGAGCGAAGGGACTCGTTTTCACCGAAAACGACAAGATCTATACGATATCCTTGAGCCCCGGCATTAGAGTTTACGGAGAAAAACTCAAAAGGGTCGGCGATCTGGAATATAGGGAATGGGATCCGCGCAGAAGCAAACTTTCCGCGTATCTGAAGGTCGGCGGCAAATTTTTTCCGTTGCACAAGAACACGAACGTCCTGTATCTGGGTGCATCCAGCGGAACAACCGCATCCCACGTCTCCGACATAGTGTCGGAAGGTAAGGTCTACTGTGTGGAATTCGCGCCGAGAATGTTCAGAGGGCTTGTGAACACCTGTGCATCAAGACCCAATATGGCTCCCATACTGGGAGATGCCATGGCCCCTCAGGACTACAGTTTTGCGATCGATAAGGTGGATATCGTCTATTCGGATGTCGCGCAGAAGAGACAGGTCGATATCATCGCCGATAATATGGATCGTTTCGGTGCGAAGTGCGGAATGGTCACGATCAAAGCACGTTCGGAGAATGTGGCCTTGGATCCGCACGATGTGTTCAAATCTTCGGAGAAAAGGCTCGTCGAAAGAGGTTTCGAGATATTGGAATCCGTAGGCCTCGAACCGTACGAGAATGCACATCAGATGATAGTTTTCAAGAAGGACTGAAATGAGCACCGTATACTCCGTGGCCTTCCGGGACGATCGTTTCCTTATGGTCTACAATCCAAAACGCAAAGGATGGGAAATGCCCGGCGGCCATGTCGAGGCCGGAGAATCGATAATATCCGCCGCAAAGCGGGAATTCGCGGAAGAAGCGGGGTACGACATCGATGTTATCGGTGTAAAAGAATTGGACGGATGCAGCGTGTGTGCATGTTCGCTTCTCGATAAGATCAACGATACCGCAGAAATGGAACACCGATTGTTCAGAGAATTGCCGGAAGACCTAGCGTTCGAAAGGGAGGAATACGAATCGGTCATACCTTGGGCGTATTCTTCCGTTCGGAACAGTAAATAAAACCGAATACACACGAACGGGGAACATTTCCGATATACACGGACCTTCTGTTGAGAGTACTTGGGAAGGAATGAGGTTCGCCGACTTCCCTCATCAGTTTTATATGCAAACCCCTATGTGGCCCTATGGATTGGGTCCAAGGTTTCTTGGATATTTACGGCGGCGTAATTGACTTCATCTACATTATTTCAGTTATAATGGTCATTGTCCTGATATACCTGGAACGATCGGACCCGAAGACACTTGCGATGTGGATGATCGTCCTTCTTTTGTTCCCGATATTCGGATTCATCATCTACCTCTTCTTCGGTCAGACCTTCTACAGCCGCAGACAGTTCTCGATAAAAAATCTGGACGACGAGAGATTGTCCCAGCTGGGTGCCGAACTTCTCGATGAGGAGGCCTTGAAGGACACCGAATACGATGACCCGGAGGCTCGGGTCTTCGCCAGAGGGATGTCTAGCAACGGGAAGTTCCCTTACAGCAACAACAACGATGTTGATCTCTACACTGAAGGCGATGCGTTCTACAAGGATCTTCTGAACGACCTGAGGAACGCGAAGAAATTCATCAATGCTGAATACTACATCGTAAGGAACGATGAGCTTTCCAACGAATTCATGGACATCCTCATCAAAAAGGCAGAGGAAGGCGTCGAGGTCAAACTCATGATCGATGCCATAGGGAACAACAGCGGCCCCATCAAGAAGATGAAAGCCCTCAAGAAGGCCGGAGGTTCCTACACCTTGTTCCATCGGACGATCACGGTCCTTCTCAGCCCGAAGAAGAATAACCGCAACCACAGGAAGCTTGCCGTCATAGACGGGGATATCGGTTACGTATCTGGATTCAACATCGGTGACGAGTACCTCGGAAAAAGCGAAAGAGGATACTGGAGAGATACCGGAGTAAGGATACATGGGTACAGCGTAGTGTCGCTGAACCTGCGGTTCTTCATGGATTGGGGATATGCGACCAAAGATGCTTTCGATGCGGATTCGGACAACGTCGAGAAATATTTCCCCGAAATGGGTGCGAATTACGGGAATGACGTAGTACAGTTCATATCCGGAGGTCCGGACCTGAAGGCCAATCTCATCGAAATGCAATATCTGAAGATGATCTACTGTGCGAAAAAGACTGTCTACATCCACACCCCGTACCTGGTACCGAGCAACGACGTCATCAAGGCCCTCATCCTGGCGGCGAACTCCGGTGTGGACGTCAAGATAATAATGCTCGATCGGCCCGACCACGCCCTAGTGTTCTGGGCAAGCCTCTGGTATTCCATGGAACTCATGAAAGAAGGGGTCAGGATATTCCACTACAACAAGGGATTCATACATTCGAAGGCGTTCGTTGTCGACGGAAAATATTGTTCGGTGGGTTCGGCGAATATGGATCAGAGAAGCATGACCATGAACTTCGAAACGAATGCTTTGATGTATTCGGTAAGGATCGGCGACGAGATGGACAAAGCGTTCAGGGAAGATCTTACCCATTGTACGGAATACACCATGGAAGAGCACAAGAAACTCAGCAGATGGATAAGATTCAAGATCCACTTTGCCCGCTTGTTCAGTGCATTGGCCTGAACGTCAACCTTTTAATACTTCTTCTTAATTGAGGTGCTAAGCCTCGCCGCCTATATATGATCGGAGAATCAAAATATGGCAAGAATGCACACAAGAAGAAAGGGCAAATCGTGTTCGAAGCGCCCAATGATAACCGAG
>JGI994J12354_10004800_pt1 | contig 11965 bp, 5 predicted proteins | sample IntmicLarv3ML3BL_FD_12354 | JGI IMG/M metagenome (IMG submission 12354) | reverse complement strand
CGATAGGACTGTCTTTTTCGGGATTTGGTTCGGGTTTGTCGAAGCCCAATCCGCGCCGATTTCCTTTGTCGCAATTCGGACAACTTGTGAATAAATCGACAGTTGCTTTTATGAAATATTGCTCACCGCCGTAAGTTCCGCCATTTAGATAAAGTTGTAATAATTTTGCCAAATCATTTGCGTTTCCGAAAACTCCCGCGTGTCCTGCAATTCCTCCTAAAAACGCGGCTGTTGGGTCGTGTACAGTTCCTTGTACGTGTTTGCGCCAATAATCGTTTTCGGTAGGAGGAATGCGATTTTTAGCAATTCGCTGCAATGGCTGAAATCCGGAATTGTTCATTCCGAGCGGCGCGAAAAATAAACTGTCCGTCAATTTATCGAGCGTTTTTTTCGTGCGATTTTCTACAACTTTTTGCAAATAAATAAAATCCCAATCGCTGTAACGATAAGTTTTTGCAAGCAACGGAGAAGTATCAATTTCTTTATAAATATATTCTACAACTTTTTCGGAAGCATAAAGATTTTCGGCAACTGTCAAAGGATAGCGCGTCGAATATTCGCGAGAAAAATAATTTTCGTTTAATTTTTCTACTGCATTTTTATCAGGAAAAAACATTGTTTGAAAAGGCAAGAAAGCTTTTAATCCTGCGCTATGTGTAAGTAAGTCGGAAAGTGTTAAATTGTTTTTATTGGTAGCCGACAAAGTCGGTAAATAGTTGCCGAGTGTCGTTTTCAGATTTAATTTTCCTTTTTCGGAAAGCTGCATCACAACGGGAAGTGTCGCGCTTATCTTTGTAATCGAAGCCCAATCGTACACATCGGTAATTTGCACAGGTGTCGCGTTTTTTTCGTAAGTGTGTTTTCCAAACGCTTTGTTGTAAAAAACATTTCCTTTGTGAATTGCCACAATTTGCGCGCCCGGCGTGGCTTGTTGCGAAATTGCTTGTAAAATTAAATCGTCAATTTTTTGTAATGTCGTTTGCGAAATTCCAATTTCTTCCGGCATTACATAACGCAATCGAGTTGTTTCTGTTTGTTTTATTCCTGCGCCGAAATGTAATAAACTATCAATTGAGACAGGCAAAGAGCCTTGTGCCGCAACGCCTCCAAAAATAAGTTGTGCCGAGCGTTGCTGACTAAATTGACTATTATCGTAGGAAATAATTAGTCCCGAAAAATTATTGTAATCTTTGATTTTCTTTATTCCGTAAGGCGTTCCGAAGAAATTGAAAATCACATTTTTTTCTGTTGCAAGTTCCGTTAAAAATTGCGCGACCGTAGAATCTACTCCGAAATTGAATTGCGGACGAGCGTCTGTATTGTGCCATCCGGCAATAATCAAATTGTAGTTTTTTAATTTTTCGGACAGCGCCGCAAGCGTATCTATGGGCGATAATGGATTGATTGAAAAAGTTGTGAAACCGGCGTATAATTCCAATTGTTCTTTGAAAAATGTTCCAAAATTTTCTCCGATTTCGATATAAGCAATTTGTAGCGTATCTAAGCGGCGCAAGGGAATTAAGTTATTTTCGTTTTTCAATAAAGTCAATGCTTTTTCGGAAAGTTGATAACGCAACGCTTCGTGTTCGGGATTATTTAATTCTTTTGCTAAATCGATTTTTGGTATTGGTTTGTAACTATTCAAACATGCGCGATACTTTGCTGCAAGCACTTTTCGACACTTTTCATTTATCAGTTTTTCTGAAATAATTTCTTTTTTTATAGCTTTTTCTATTCTAGTAATCGACGCCGAAATACTGTCGGGCATCAACATAATATCGTTTCCGGCAAGCAATGCCGCCAATGCCAACGAATCAATTTTTCCAAAAGAAGTAGCGGCTTTCATATTTAATGCATCGGTAATAATTAGCCCATCGAAATTTAATTTTTCGCGAAGTAATTCGGTTACTATCGCGTGAGAAAACGTTGCCGGGCGTTGTGTAGTGTCGAAAGCGGGGACTTCTAAATGCGCTACCATTACCGCGTCAATGCCGGAATTTATCAACGATTTGAAAGGGAAAAGTTCTAAGGAATCAATGCGGTTCGCTGTAAAATCAATGGAAGGCAAAAGTTCGTGCGAATCTTGGTGTGTGTCGCCGTGACCGGGAAAATGTTTTGCGCACGATAAAATTCCTTTATTTTGCAAGCCTTTCATATAACTAATACTTTTTTCGGAAACACGATATCTGTCTTCTCCGAACGAGCGAATATTAATTACCGGATTGTCGGGATTGTTGTTCACATCGGCGACAGGTGCGAAGTTCAAATGTATGCCTGCTTTTTGACATTGCTCGGCAATTGCTTCGCTCATTTGCTCAATCAAATGATTGTCGGAAATTGCGCCAAGCATCATTTTTCGTGGAAAAACGAGAATGCTGTCCATTCGCATTCCAACGCCGTGTTCGGCATCCATTGAAACTAAAAGCGGAACGCGAACTTTTTTTTGCATTTGATTTACCGCTTGGATATGCAGTTCCGGCTTGGCTTTCATAATAATTATTCCGCCGATTTGTTCTTTTTGAATAAGCGGCATAACCTTTTCGAAACTGTTGCGTCTGTTCGGAACTATTTCGACAGACGCCACAAAAAGTTGCGCAATTCGTTGACGAACAGTAAGCGTATTCATTACCGAATCTACCCAATGCTGCTCGCTGCTTTGCGCGTGAACAAAAGGAATAAACAAAACCGAAATAATAAAACAAGCAAAAACTTTCTTCATAAAATTCATTAAAATTTGGTTACAAAGATAGATTTTAATTTTCGTTTTTGTCGAAGAGTTTTCGGCAAATACTTACAAAATAAAGCTCACTTCTTTAAATGCAAATGTAGATTGCTTGCCGCTTTCGTCTTCAATCGCAATTTCGCCGTTTGGTTTTATGTGAATAATTTTTCCGAAGAAACGTTTGCCTTGTTTTTCGAACCAATGCCATTCTCCGAAACGATAAAGGTGTTTTGTGTAGTTGGTGTCAATCTCTTTGAAACCGCCGTCTTTTAGACAATCGTACCATTTAAAAATAGATGAGCGCAAGTCGAGAAGAGCAGTTTTTAATTCAATTGTTTTTCCGTTTTCGAGCAACATTGAAGTCGGATTTGGCGCGTTCGATTTAAAAATTTCTTGATTAACATTTAATCCGATTCCAAGAATAGAAAGGCTTAGCGCGTTTCCTCCAATATGATTTTCGATAAGTGTTCCTGCAATTTTTTTATTGTTTACATAACTATCGTTGGGCCATTTTATAGTCGATTCGATGCCGTGTTGTTTGAGAAAATCGTAAACTCCTAAGGAAGTTATTTTCGAAATATAAAATTGTTTTTCTATTGGAAGCCATGTTGGGCGCAGAAGAACGGAGATAGTCAAATTTTTTCCGCCTTCGCTTTCCCACGAATTATTTTGCTGTCCGCGACCTGCGGTTTGAAAAAGTGCCGCCCACACAGCGCCTTCGGCGGCGTTATCGGCATTGCGTACAGCTTCGCGCTGCGTAGAATCTGTTTCGTTGAACCAAGTAATTTTCATAACGCAAAGATAGTACAAATAAAATTTGCAATGTGCCAAAAAAGTACTACTTTTGCAATCCCAAAAATAATGGCGCGGTAGCTCAGATGGTTAGAGCGCATGATTCATAATCATGAGGTCGGCGGTTCAATCCCGCCCCGCGCTACAAGCTGAAAAAAGCACTTATAAAATTTATTTATAAGTGCTTTTTTCTTTAAGTGGAAGCAACGTGAATAACAGAAATATTAATTATATTTAATAGAATAGAACCATTTTATTTTTTTAACTCCCTCTATGTTTACGCGGTTATTTTTTCCTTGCCTTACGTATTCTTAAATATAGATATGAGCCGTAAATCAACACAAGAGATATCAAATGAATGTATTGGGTGTTTTTTCGAGCTACCTTAAAGTCCCCAAAACTTTTTGGCATAACTCTTCGCTGAGGAGCTGTTTGTTCGCTTTGCGGATTTTTATTTACTGTCTGCTCCGACTGAGGTTTGTCGCCTCGCACATTTTGATTTACGTCTTCCGTTGGTTTTGCCACCTGTTCATTTCGTGGGTTTTCGGCTGTTGCCTGTATTGATACTTCTATGGCAGGTTTTGGAGGAGCTGTTCCTCCGCGCGGATTCATTATTCCGCCAATTGCTATTCCTGCCGCATGAATAAATAGAGTGGCATACAAAACGTATGACCACTTTTGCAATTTTTTCCATTTTGCACCTCCCATTCGTTTGCGTACCGAATCGAACGAGGTAATCCACAAAGGAAGAAATATTACCAGCATCAGAATGCCCAATACGAGACTGAAACTACTTATACCTGCGCCGAGTTCACTTGCCACCGGATTATTTGCCAGATATGTTTCCTTGTCAGTAAAGAATTGAAGTGGAGTAGTGAAATTATTTGCCACACGGATAAGCGAGTGTGTCAAAACAGGAAATCCTACGATGATAGACAACTCTTTTCGTATGGACATCAGCTTTTTTACAAACGGAATTTTCGGATCAAGTGCTCCCATATACATAATGATAATCAGCAATGGATGCCCCAAAGTGCCCATATGTATATAGTCTCTCAGTATAACTCCCAGAATCGGTATGCCGACAAAATTTATTGGCAGCGGTACACCACACCATCGGAAAATGGTTGGTATTGCCACAAGAAAAAGCGGAATAGCCAAAATCACATAAAAAAATTTGGAGTTTTTCTTTATGGATTTAGCCAGCCAAATACTCAACAGCGTGAAAATAGCAACTGAAGTGAGCAAATACGCATTTGTGAAGATAAATTGTAAAAAATCAATAATTATCTTGAGCATAACTGTCGATATTTAATAGGTTGTTATTATTGATAAGACAATTTTCCCACCGAAGTAATGGAATTTGCCTTTACTGATATTCCCTTTGATGCGGTAGCGTTAGACGCATCAATTACATAGATTGCAGGGTTTTGACCTGTAACCATGATGGGCATAAATACCTTTCCGTTTTCAAAATATGGCGCACTGGCGAAAGCAGTAATATTTTCAGGTAGCCCGTTAATGTAGGTGAGTTTTCCTGTTTCTCCTTTGAAAATGGCTAATTTGGTTGCTGCATAATCGGTTTCGGAAAAAGGTTTGTCGTACATCATCAATAGGAAATAGTCGCCGGAAATATGCCAACTCCGTAGAAAACCGCATCCGCCCGATTGTGCTTCTATATTGTAATAGTAACCTTCATCAAAAGCGCTTGCTCCTGCTTTGATGCGCACAACTCCTGCCGGAAGCGTGGTTTTCTGTCTATTGTCGCTCATCGTTTTGGCATAGCTTGGCGAGAAAACATAAACATCTCCGTTATCTGCCGCCCACACCATTTGATAATATTGCGATTGCTGCCGCCCTGCAGCGTAGCTGATTTTGTCGGTTTTTAGAATTGTTGGATTGCTAAAACTTTTATCGTTATATATGGCAACATATGCTTCGTCGGGATATTGTGTCCATTGCAATTCGCCGGCAGTGTACGCGCCGCTGCCCGAGCCGCCCGATTCTGTTTTAACGAGATCGGGATAGCGTATTTTATCTTCATGCACAACAACTCCGTAGTGGCTCATACCCATAGGGATGGGAGCAGTATAAATTTTGCCGTTTGCTTCGAGTATTCCCGACAAAGTAACAAATTCGCCGTTGCCGAAATAATCTTCCGCCCAGCGTTCTTCGGTGTTTGTGCCGATAGTTTCGTTATCCATATTAATATCGTTTACTAAAAAACCTCTTGGGATGTAATTATTTCCGCTGATTGTTTCGGCATTTCGGCTGTCTAACGCACCGGTCGATGTCGTTATCAAATAACTACCATGAATACCCATCGTAGTAAAACGTCTGATTTCGTACGTTCCGCTACGGTCAGCAATATTGCCGACATTATTCAACTCGTAGGAAGAGCTAACTCCTGCTCCGCCTTGATTGTAAACCAATCTGAACAGATATTTGTCGCTATTGTAAACCCAGAAACTTCCAAGGTCGGTTTCCTTTCCGCTGCCGGCGGTGGTCAACTCGCCTTCTGCCAGATTATCCGAAGTTAGTAGATAATTTGCATTATCTACGGTTGCCGAAATAACGAAAGTAGATAGAGGTTGGTCATCGCCTCCGTTAATAGGATTATTGTCTTTTTCGCAAGAAGTGAATGTTAAGCAGCCTAAAATTAAGGCAAGCATTGTTTTTAAATTTAAAATTTTCATACTTATTTTTTTATTATTAATTATTTAGATAGATTCTTAATTTTCCATAAAATGCTCTTCCTGCTTTTTGCAGGCTGAAGCTGTCGTATAGTTTCGCATCTGTCAAATTCTGACACTCGAACGAAAGGTTGTAACGTCCGTTTTTCAAACTGTATGAAATTGTTACATTGTGGCTGAATTGCTCCGGCACAAACCTTTTGTCATCTCTGTTTCCCACATTTTCGAAATTCAGCGGAAAGCTTTTTTGATAATGGTTGTCGTAGGTAAAAGTCAATATATTGCCTTTGTGACCAAGGTCGTGCCAATAAGCCGACAAATCCATGTTGGCAAATAGGTGAGGCAGATTTGGCATTCGCGCTCCGTAAGTTACATCTTCGTTGGCGTTTGTTGTTGTGCGCACATTGTTGCGAGCATTAGTTTGCGTAACGCTACCCCCGATGCTCAACACGTTTGAAAAGCCATAACGAGCAGCAACATTAAATCCTTTGGTCAATACTTTGCCGTGATTGATATATTGTCCCTGCGATATTCCGCCCATGCCCGAAGAGTTTATGGTTCGCATGATATAATCTCTCGTGTCTCGATAAACGAGCGTTCCTTCGGCATATACAGAATGTTTACCGAAAGTTTTGTCATAGCCAAGTGAAAAATTTAAGTTATGACTGCTTTCCGGTTTTAGTGTAGAACTTCCGCTTTCAAGGTCGCCGTCGCCAAACATTTCGTTGTTGGTTGGCGTTCTTGCAGCCTTTTCGTAAGAGAATTTAGTCTGAAAAACCTTTGTTATAAAGTATGTGCTTGTAGCTCCATATCCAACAAAGTCTATCGAACGGCGTATCTGCTCAAAATCTCGATTGCCGGTTACCTGCGTTATTCCGGCTGCATATTGTGTATAATATTTTCCGAATACTGACATATTCCAACGTTCCGAAGGCATCAGTCGATAAGAAAGTCCGCTTACGGTTTTTTGGTTTTCGCTTGGTATCGGATTAAGTGTTGCGCCTGCAATCAACATATCTTTATTGTTGCGCCTAAAAGCACTAAGCGTGTGATTGAAAGTAAACAAATGAGCCTCGTCGATGCGATAATTGAGGTTTAGCGTACCGTTCCAATTGTCGTTGTATTGACGGCTATGCTGATAGCTCTGTTCGCCCGGATTTGTGCGAAGTCGTTTTTCGCCAAACCAATTGAACTCGTATCTGCTTGTATCTACATTGTCGGTTTGATTTCTGTTGTAACCAACTGTCAGCCGAACATCCAACCCCGATATAAACAAATTGCGTTTGCTATATTCCAATGAAGGCATTAGGGAATATCCTTCGCGATATCTTCCCCCGAAAACAATTTCTTGCCGTACGCCGTTTTGCACCTCGTTGTGCATTTGAGAATAAGTAAATCCGAGCAAAAAGCGGTCAGCCCAGCGTTTACCTTTCACGCCTATATTTCCGATAATCGCCTCGTTGTGATACGTGTCATGGAAGCGTTTTACGCGATATTCGGTGTTGGGCGTATGGCTCATTCCGTCTTCAAGAAAATGTTTTACACGCGTATCAACAAAATAGTTGTTGTCGGAGTAGTTTTGAAAAGCGTTTATTTCGTAGGTCAAACCGTTTTTAAAGGTTTGTCCGATATTAACGTGTGATTTGTGTGTGTTGAACGAGCCATAAGAATAGGACGCATCAAGAAACCAATGATCTTTGGAGAGTTGGTTTTTTCGAGTAATGATATTAACTATTCCGCCAATGGCATCAGTTCCAAAACCCACCGGAACAACTCCTTTATAAACTTCTATTTGTTCGGCAAAATTGACGGGAATATTGTTTAATCCAAAGGAGCTGCCGACTCCTTCTTGCGGAATGCCGTCAATAAAAACCTTGACGTGCCGACCGCTGAAACCGTCTAACATCAACTGCATATCCGAACCTACACCGCCTGCCTCTCGTAGTTTTACGCCTGGCACGCGAGTTATGGCATCGCTCAAATTTCGAGTGGTATTCTGCAAAGCCCGTGTATCAACTGATACGGCGTTGTATGCCGATTTGTTTACTCTGCTGATGCCGGAAGCGGTTACCACCACTTCGTTTAATTGCATCGCATTGTTGTGAATTATTACATTGTGTAAAACCGTTTGCCCTGATGTTATTATTATTTCATTTTCAATTGTTTCGTAGCCCATACTCGAAACAACTAGAACATAATTTCCTGCCGGTGCTGTCAATTTATAATTTCCGTCCTGTGCAGTCGTGGCTCCGTAAGTAGTTCCTTTCAGATAGACCGTTGCAAATGTAGGCTCATCGTCTGCCGAAGACACAATGCCGTGTATATGTCCCTGTTTGTCGTGATGTCTTTGTCTGTTTTGCGCATATAACGATGGTATTAGTAAATATATAAATAATGAGATAGTTAGTATGTTTAATGTCTTTGACGCTATTCGTGTTTTATTCATTCAGAATTAGGATTTAATAAATTTTGTACAAAGGTCGCACCTTTGTAAAGACCATACAATCGCATAATTTTGGTATTTTCTTCCGGAAGAAATCCCTATTTTTTGGGATGTGAAAATTAATATTCTATTACCTAGTCTCTTAAATCAAATTTCGAATCTCTTAAATCTTTTTATTATCTTTGTTTCTAATGATTTTAAATTGTATTACAAGATTTTAAAAAAAATATGAAAAGAATTATTATTTCAACCGCGATTGCTTTTTTATTGTTGGCTGGTATGTGGGCTTGTACCAACATCGATAAACTTAGCGATATTAACACGGTAGCCACTTTCAAAATCAGTACGCATACTCCTCAGGAAATTATGATTGGCGAAGCGGAAATCATCGACGACAATTTTATCTACATTCCAATAAAATATGGGATTGATAAATTTCCTTTAAAATTTGATGCCGATGTTAGTTTTAAAGGCGCGATAGACCGAGTACTTGGTGCTGACATTTCTAAAACAATAACTTTGCAAAGCATAGACGAGCCGTTGGTGTTTACGGTGGTTGCCGAAAGCGGACTTCCACGTAAATATACGATTATGGCGCGCGCTATTGATTACACGTTGCCGGCAGAAATTCCGTTTCAGTTATTATCCAATTCTTCGGCAAACACGATTATTTATGAAAAAGCATTTATAGCGGACGATATTTTAACCATATACGCGGTTAATGCGGAATATCCGATTACGTTGCGTCCTAAATTTGAATCGAATCTTATTGAATTTAAAAACTTTGTGAATGGCGAAACTGATATGATTTTTCAAACTTCGGAATCGGTACATAAGTTGATAATTGTAGATAAAGCCAATTGTTCAAGTAAAGATATTACTGTTCGTCTGAAAAATCTTGAAGGAGTGAATGGGAGCGATGGCGACTATTCAAATACCGATATTGATAGTCGCGATTTTAAAGCCACGATGCAAGGAAAAGACGGAATTATGGAATACAAAGGACACGAATTGAGCAACGACGCGGATTCTATTTTCTTGTATGCTTATAGTCTTGGAACGGAATCGGGATTTCCTGTAACATTTTCGTTGGTGTTGGGCGACTTAAAAGATTATATCAGATTGGTTGATTTTACAGGCGAAGTAACATTTAACGCTTACGGCGAAACAGTTTCTTTTTATATGATTGATTTGGACAAACAAATAAATCGTAAGTGGAATGTAACTTTGGTGGAATTTGAACTTCCCGAGCCGCCTACCGCCGCCGATGTACTTGCTTTTACTTTCGATTATACTGCTTATAGAACAGAATCGGATAAAGATTGCATTACTTTGGATGATGCCGTAGAAATATATCCCGACAATGGCGAAATTTGGTTGAAAATGACTGAACATTCAAACACATTGGAAGAAAATAATTGGAATGTTACGCTGAATAATGTGGTGATAACTGCGGCTACCGGCGCGACTTTTACAACTCCCGAATTTAAATGGGCAGGAAGTAACAATGCTTGGACAGCAATAAAATCTTTCGATGTTAGTTCGCCAAAAGGAATGGTGAAAACTTGGAAAGTGGGAATAAAAGATTATCGCGATTATGTTGAAAGTGGGGAATGTAATATAAACAGCGCGGAAGTTTCTTCGGTGTCTCCGGCAAATGCAAGCGTATTATCTACGCAAGCGGAAATTGACCAAAACAATAAAATCATTTTAATTCGGTTGGCAGAAGATGCTTATCCTTTGAGTATTCGTGTGAATTATGCGCTTTCGCAATATGCGACAATTATTTCGCAAGAAAATAACACGCAACCGCTTGTGTTTGCTGCGCAAAACTCGGAAGTAATTGTTACCGTGCGAGCCGAAAATTTGATTAACACACAAAATTATACGGTTAAACTTGTAGCGCCTCCAATGTCGTCGGAAGCGAATATTACCGCTTTCAATGCGGGAACATTGTCGCCTACGTCATTCGGAATTTCGAACGTAAATCTAAATGCTGCGGAACAAGAAATTGTATTGTCGTTAAATCAATCGGGAAGTTGTCCGTTGACAGTAAATTATACGATGGAACTTTCTCGCAAAGCAACGGCAGACAAATCGCTTTCGGGTAGTCTTGTTTTTGCAAATCTTGCGGTACAAAACACGATTACGGTAACAGCAGAAGACGGCACTCAAAAACAATGGAAAGTGAAAATTGCCGACTATACGCCTCAACTTACAAATTGGGAAATGGAAGATTGGAGTGGCAACGACCCACAACCGAAAGGAACAAGTGCTAAACCTTATTGGGCAACCGCAAATACTACCGGTTTGATAACGATGACGGGAACAAAAAAAGCCACAGGGTATTCCGGTTCGGGAGCACAACTTAGTTCTCTCAGAGCTCCGGTTGTAAACAGATTGGCTTCTGCGTCTCTGTTTTTGGGGTATTTTAATTCTTCGAATGTTTTAGGTGGATTGAGCGATCCTGTATCTCTGACATTTCAAGGAATTCCATTCTCGGCAAGCAAAAAGATTATAGGTATCGATATAGCTGTGAATTATACTTCGGCTGGTTCGAATAGCGATGACACTGGCGCGGTTACCATTGAACTTATCAAACATAATTCTAGTAGCGCTTATATATATCACGGAAAAAGACCTGATGGAAATGCGCACCCCAACAACACGGCAATTCCTGTGGCAAGAGGACGAAAAGTGTTTGGAAATATTGCAGCTACTATCAATGGCGAAACGGTAAATGTGGTTACAAAGAATACTTGGCAAACAGTGCGAATTTTGTTTGATTACAGCACAATGAGCGATGTCTTTGATTATACTCACTTATTGGTTATTTGCGCTTCGTCTTCGCAAGGTGATGCTTTTATCGGTCAAGTAGGCTCAACTTTGTTGCTTGATAATATCAAACTTATTTATGAAGGAGATGAATAAACGATGATTATAAGAACAATTATATTTTTTTTGGCGATATCTTTCTTTGGCTCGAAAGCAACGGCACAGACCGATAGCGTGGCGTGTACGGAAAATTTCCGTTTCAATTATTCGATAGGATTACAAACAGGTTTAGATATTGGAGCGGCTGTTCCGTATCCGTTATCGGCAATGGGCAGTGATTCGAAAATGAGCGCAACACCTACATTATTTCCGCAACTTGGACTCGTAGCGACTGCGCGAGTAGCTCCGAAATGGACGGTTACGATGGAAACAACATATAAACAGGTTGGAGTTGATGCAAAAGCGCGAGTTTCGCAACAGCAATTTATTGATTACGATAATCCGGATTTAAAAATTAATTTTCGCGGCTCGGTTGAAATG
>JGI994J12354_10004799_pt1 | contig 11965 bp, 12 predicted proteins | sample IntmicLarv3ML3BL_FD_12354 | JGI IMG/M metagenome (IMG submission 12354) | reverse complement strand
GATCCCTCGATGCATTCTTCTCAAAACGAACAGGATACCCGGTTTTACGGCAAATTCGCTTTTACGCCGATGCTCGAACCTTCTTCGCAGCAGGAAGCCTACGATATGATACGTTACGGATTCGACCTTTCCGAGAAATTCGGACTTCCGGTGCTTATGCGGGTAACTACAAGGATGGCCCACTCGCGTTCGGTGGTAGCCGTAGGCGATCCGCGGGGACAGAACGATATAAAATTCCCCGAGAATCCTGCCGACTGGATCCTTCTTCCGGTAAATGCACGGCGGCGGTATAACATACTGCTCGGGCAGCAACCGGCACTCGAAGAATCATCTTTGAATTCGCCTTATAACGCTTACCATGAAGGGGCGGACAAATCGCGGGGTGTGATAGCCTGCGGGATAGCATACAACTACCTGATGGAGAATTATCCCGGCGGATGCCCTTTTCCGGTACTTAAAATCTCGCAATATCCCGTTCCCCGCAAGTTGATCGAAAAGATGGCCGGCGAATGCAAAAGCATAATGATCCTCGAAGAGGGGCAACCTTTTCTCGAAGAGCAGATGAGGGGCATACTCGGTTCTCCCGTTAAAATCGAGGGACGCCTTAGCGGCGAACTTCCCCGCGTTGGTGAGCTAACCCCCGACTGCGTGCGGCAAGCTCTCGGACTAACGGCGGCCGAATGCCACGATGTATGCGGGCATGTGACTCCACGCCCACCTGCCCTTTGTGCGGGTTGCGGTCACCGGGATGTTTACCAGGCCCTCAACGAAGTGGTGGTGGGATACGAACATTATAAAATTTTCAGCGATATCGGGTGCTATACTCTCGGTGCGTTGCCTCCGTTCCGTGCGATACATTCGTGCGTGGATATGGGCGCTTCGATCACTATGGCCAAAGGAGCGGCCGATGCAGGTCTGTTCCCGTCGGTTGCGGTGATCGGCGATTCGACTTTCACGCATTCAGGGATAACCGGATTGCTCGATGCGGTGAACTCCAAATCGAACGTAACGATTATTATTTCGGACAACCTTACAACGGCTATGACCGGAGGGCAGGATTCTGCCGGAACCGGACGCCTCGAAGCGATATGCACCGGAGTAGGGGTCGAGCCGGAACATGTCAGGGTGGTTATACCACTGGCCAAAAATATGGATGAGATCAAACGGATTATCAAAGAGGAGATCGACTACAACGGGCCGTCGGTGATTATTCCCCGCCGCGAATGTATCCAAATCCTAAAAAGGACTCAGAAAAAGAAAGGGTCATAGACCCTTTTGATAGAGGTACGAAAATAGTTATCATAATTATACAAGTGATGAAATTGGATATAATACTTTCGGGCGTTGGAGGACCCAATAGCGCATTGGATGCCCTGCCGAGTAGGTATTATTATTTGTAAAGTAAATTCATAGAGTGATGAAATTAGATATAATACTTTCGGGAGTTGGAGGACAGGGCATTTTGTCTATTGCTGCGGTGATAGGCGAAGCGGCCCTTGCCAACGGATTGAATATAAAACAAGCAGAAGTACACGGCATGAGTCAGAGGGGCGGGGACGTACAGTCAAACCTGCGCATATCTTCGGCTCCGATCTCTTCCGACCTGATAGCCCGTGGATGCGCCGCCGCGATAATCTCGCTCGAACCCATGGAAGCGCTGCGCTACCTGCCTTACCTATCGAAGCAAGGATGGATAGTGACAAATTCTGTCCCGTTCGTCAATATACCCAATTATCCCGACCACGATTCGTTGCTCGAACACCTCAATTCGTTGGCGAATGTTATTTTGCTCGATGTAGACGCGATCGCGAAAGAAAATTCCGTTTCCCGCGCCGTAAATATCGTATTGCTGGGCGCCGCCGCCCCCGTTCTGGGTCTGGAATACGACAAACTAGAGCAAGGAATCCGCAGAATTTTTACCCGCAAAGGAGATGCGGTTGTCGATATGAACATTAAAGCGCTTGGGGCTGGACGTGACGCCGCAATGAAAATACTTAACGATAGAAAGCATGAGTAACGGCGTTTTTGACCGCGAATTGGTCGACTCTATCGTAGAGGAACTAAAGATAACCAGCCTAGAGCACGCTACGATCGGGCAAGTGGTACTTCTGGCTTCGCGGCTTGAAGAGATCACCGGTATTCCGTTTATCCGCATGGATCAGGGAGTTCCCGGGTTGAAGCCGAACGCCATAGGAATTGCCGCCGAAAAAGAAGCCCTTGACCGCGGAGTTGCCTCGATATACCCCCCCGCCGAAGGAATTCCACCACTCAAACACGAAACCTCCCGTTTTATAAAAGCATTCCTCGATATAGACGTCTCTCCGGTATCGTGTATTCCGGTCACAGGATCGGTTTGCGGATCGTTCGGGTCATTTATCATATGCAACCAGTGCGACCCTGCGAAAGATACCGTGCTTTTTCTGGATCCCGGGTTCCCGATCCAAAAATCGCAGCTCGCCGTGTTGTCGATCAAATACGAAAACTTCGACGTTCACGCTTATCGCGGTGAGGCGCTCAGGGAAAAACTCGAAAGCCACCTTTCGAAAAGAAACATTTCCTCGATTATATATTCGAACCCGAACAATCCCGCATGGATTTGCTTTACGGAAGAGGAACTGCGGATCATAGGCGAGCTGGCCACAAAATACGATGTCGTAGTGCTCGAAGACCTGGCATATTTCGCCATGGACTTCCGCAGCGATCTCGGAAAACCGTTCCAACCGCCTTACCAGTCCACGGTTGCGCGGTATACCGATAATTATATCCTGATGCTTTCGGGATCAAAAATATTCAGTTACGCCGGGCAACGTATCGCCATGACTGCTATGTCCGACAAACTTTACCAGAGGCGCTATCCCGCATTGGCCGACCGTTACAAAGGGGTGGGGCAGTTCGGGCCTACGCTTACGAATGCGGTATTCTATATGATTACTTCGGGAGCGACCCATTCGGTGGAATACGCGTTGGCCGAGATGTTCCGAGCCGCGAGCGACGGGCGCCTCGATTTCGTGGAAGATACCAAGGAATATGGACGCCGGGCCGAGAGGATGAAAAAACTCTTTATCGATAACGGGTTCCATGTGGTTTACGACAAGGATATCGACCGCGAGATCGGCGACGGGTTCTTCTTTACCCTCGGATACGGCTCTATGACCGGCGGCGAATTGATGCGCGAATTGATATATTACGGGATCAGCTCGATAACCCTAACCACGACCGGGAGCCTTCAGCAAGGAATCCGCGCCTGCACTTCCCGGATGACCGAAGACCTTTACGATGTACTGGCCCGGAGGTTGGAAGATTTTCGAAGTAACCACCAGTAAATACCACATATGGAATGCAACCTCAGGCTGTAGGCCTCGGACATAACTAACGACATAACTACGATTTAGGAAATAATATGATCTGGAATAAGACAATGGAGTGCATGAGCCGTGACGAGATGCACAGGCTTCAGAGCGACCGGTTGAAAAAAACGGTTGAAAGGGTTTATCACAACACCCCCTTTTACAGGCGCAAAATGCAGGAGATGGATATCACTCCCCACGATATCAACTCGATCGATGATATTGCAAAATTGCCCTTTACCACAAAGCAGGATCTGCGCGACAACTACCCCTACGGCTTGTTCGCAACGCCTATGTCCGAGATAATCCGCCTGCACGCCTCTTCGGGAACGACCGGTAATCCTACGGTAGTAGGGTATACCCGCAAAGACCTTAATGTATGGGCCGAGATGATTTCCCGATGTCTCACCGCATATGGAACCGACCGCCACGATATATTTAACGTTGCCTACGGATACGGCCTCTTTACCGGAGGATTGGGGCTTCATTACGGGGTCGAAAACCTCGGAGCGACGGTGATACCGATGTCGAGCGGGAATACCGCAAAGCAGATCCAGCTGATGCACGATTTCGGGCCTACTGCCATAGCCTGCACACCTTCTTATGCCCTCTTCCTTGCCGAGGCTATAAATAGTTCGGGTATTCCGCGCGAAGAGTTCAAACTTCGCACGGGTATCTTCGGGGCGGAACCGTGGACCGAGAATATGCGCCGCGAGATCGAAACCAAGCTCCAAGTTAAGGCTTATGATATTTACGGGCTCAGCGAAATAATGGGGCCGGGGGTGTCCTACGAATGTAAGATGCAGAACGGATCACACATAGTCGAGGACCATTTCGTTCCGGAGATCATCGATCCCGAGACTCTCCATCCGTTGCCTTACGGTTCGTCGGGCGAGCTGGTTTTCACTACCATAACCAAAGAGGGGCTGCCGCTGTTGAGATATCGCACCAAAGACCTCTGTTCGCTGATCAACGAAACTTGCGAATGCGGGCGTACCAATGTCCGCATGACGCGGATAACCGGCCGCAGCGACGATATGCTTATTATCCGTGGGGTGAATGTCTTCCCATCGCAGGTCGAAAGCGTAGTGCTCGAATTGGCGGAATTCGAACCTCATTACATGTTGATCGTAGACCGTATCAATAACCTGGACACGCTTCAGGTTCAGGTAGAGGTTCGCGAGGAGTTCTATTCGGACGAAATTAACCGGATGCTTGAGTTGCGTAAAAAGATAGGCCACCGCCTGCAAAGCGTATTGGGCATAGCTGCCGATGTGCAACTGATGGAACCCCGAAGCCTGCAACGAAGCGAAGGCAAAGCCAAGCGAGTTATAGACAACCGCAAAATAGATTAGAGATTTGCCGTTTTTATCTCTGATGGTTGAATTCCCCGCCGCTTGCGGCGATCAAGAAAATTCTCCTTCAGCATACCCCGATGCTTGCGGGGGAGGGGGGAGGAGATTCATTCCGTCGTACTGAACATTAAAACTGCTTATTTTTCGTATATTGTCGCAAAGAAGGTCAGTAGAAATATAAAACATCAATGCTATGAATGTTAAACAGATATCAGTATTCCTTGAGAATAAAACAGGCCGCATAAACGAGGTTACCCGCATCCTTTCGACAGGCAATATTAATATGTCAGCCTTCAGTATCGCCGAAAATACCGATTTCGGGATTATGCGGATAGTGGTTTCCGACCCCCAGAAAGCGATGGATATCTTACGCGACAATAGATTCGCCGTGACCCTGACCGATGTTGTTTGTATAAATTGTCCGAACACTCCCGGATCCCTTTCCCGGGTACTGGAATTTCTTGCCGAAGAGGGCGTGTTTATCGAATATATGTATGCTTTTTCGCAAGGCGAAACCGCGAGCGTGGTTATCCGCCCGAACGATATCCAGAAATGTATAGACGTACTCCAGAAGCATAAAACCGAACTTATCTGCTCGAACCAGTTATATAATATATAGTATAATATATTTCTTTATCCGGGATTACATCACTTCCGGGTGATAATAGGCTGACCCGAAGGGTTGGGTCAATGTCACGGAGGCAGGGAGTCGCCAGGGATTTATGCTAATGCTTTCCCGTTACGGATCTTCCCGAATTTTCTTTTATATCTTACTCGCTTCCTTCTGAGCCGAGTCCGGATGTTTTGTCTTTTTATTACCTCTATCAACATGTTTGATTTAGATAATTGTGGCACAGTTGTTGAGCTGTTCAAGAGTGTTATCATAAATTATTGTTAAACTAAAAAACACATCATTATGTTTTGGTTATGGTATATACTCATAGGACTTGCAGCCGGATGGATAGGCAGTCTGATCGTTAAAGGTTCCGGATCGGGATTATTGCTTAATCTGGTTATCGGAGTTATAGGAGGTGTTCTGGGAGGTTGGTTATTCGGACTTATGGGACTGGCGACTTCTAGTATGCTCGGAAGCCTTATTACAGCTACAGTCGGAGCGATAGTCCTTCTTCTTATCGTAAGCCTGCTTACCCGTCGCAGGTTATAAGGGCTGATAATTGGAAAGAAAAAGCTGAACATGCTGGAGGCGTGGCATCCGAAAAGACGGGACACGCAGGCAATGTAGTTTCTGAAAAATGGAACGAAGCTAAGGACCGTGCAGGCGAATCAATGCACAAGGGGGAAGATCGGATTGACGAAAAATCATAAAAAGGTTCGCCGGGATTAACGCGGAATACAGGGTCGAAATTTAGACTGTATTTTTGAAGTTAGCGGTAACCATCGAAAAGCATGAACTGGCCGCGGCAAAATGTCAAGGGTTCATGCTTTTTTAATTTGGTTATATACGCAGCCGGGAATTTCCGGTTGTTTTGTCATATCTAAAAACAGATAGTTATGGTAAAGGAAAATAAACATGAGGCAGCTAAAGAAGTCTTGACTGCGCAGCAGCGCCGGTCGCTACAGGCTTCTGATTTCGGATTGCCGCAAGAAAGGCAATTCCCCATGCCTGACGCAAAGCACGTTCGTGCTGCGGAATCTTATTTCCGTTACGCATCGGATAGGAAAAAGCCGGAACTGGCGCACCGGATATTGATGAAAGCCCAGAAGTACGGGGTAGATGTCGAAAGCCCTGAAATCCTGGATTGGTCCAAAAAATATTAATAGGGGGGAGCGGAAATAACCGCTCTGCTCGGAAATCTTACGGGTCGGAAGCTAATTTATAGTTCCGGCCCGGTTTTTTATCAAACATTAGTAGTGCTTATGCGGATTTATTAGTAGGGTTTTTGGTAAAACCCGTGGTGATAAAAATACCGCCTTCTCGGTCGAGAAGGCGGTATATAGGAAGTGTGTTGAGAATTATCGGAGTGATTCGAGTATCCTTTTGAGAACTACCTGTGCCGATATCTCACGGTTGGCGGCCTCGGGGATTACCAACGAGCGGGAGCTCTCGATCACGTCGTCGCTGACGATCATGTTGCGGCGAACAGGCAGGCAATGCATAAAGAAAGCATTATTGGTAAGGCCCATTTGCGGAGTGTCGACAGTCCACGAGCGGTCGGTGCTGAGAATCTTGCCATAGTTAGGATCGGTATATGCCGCCCAGTTCTTTGCGTATATGAAATCGGCGTCTTCGAAGGCTTTCTTCTGGTCGTATTCTACTTTTGCTTTGCCTACGAATTTGGGATCTAGCTCATACCCTTCGGGATGCGTTATTACGAAATCGTAGTCGGTCTGGTTCATCCATTCGGCGAAAGAATTGGGAACCGCCTGCGGCAACGACCGGGGATGCGGGGCCCAGCTCATTACTACCTTAGGGCGTGCGGTTTCCTTATACTCTTCGATGGTGATAAGGTCGGCAAAACTTTGCAGCGGATGGCGTGTGGCCGCTTCCATGCTGACCACCGGCCGCCCGGAATATTGAATAAACTGTGTTAATATCTTCTCGCTATAGTCGTCCTGCTTGTTTTCGAACTGGGCGAACGAGCGGACTCCTATGACATCGCAATACGAACCCATAACCGGGACTGCTTCCAAAAGATGCTCTGGTTTGTCCCCGTCCATAATCACGCCTCTTTCGGTTTCCAGTTTCCACGCGCCCTGATTCACATCCAGTACCATGACGTTCATACCCAGGTTCATCGCGGCTTTCTGGGTACTTAGCCGGGTACGCAGGCTCGAATTGAAGAATATCATCATCAGGGTCTTGTTCTTTCCCAAATCAGTATATGCAAACCTGTCCTGCTTAACCGCCAATGCTTCTTTAACTGCCGTTTCGAGGTTACCTATGTCGTGTACGTTCGTGAAGTGTCTCATCTTACTGCTCTTAAATTTTATATTTTGCAAATATAGTGAAAGCCGAGAGTAATTATAGGCTCGCAATGCAATAAAGGGCCTCTGGCCCAAAAGAAATTAAGAATTAACTATATTTTGAGAATATAGGGTGCGGCTCGGACATCTTTTTGAATAAATTCAACAGATGTCTCTCGCCTTTCACTATATTTGACGAAAATATTTACAAGTAGTGAATATTGCCGAAGAGAAAGTCTTTTCGGTACATTTAATTTAATCCCTTTGATATGAAGAAATTTTTACGCCTTACCTCTTTTTTATTGACCTTTGCCGCCGTCGTGACTATTTTGAGCTCGTGCGAGATGATGTCTAACATCAACCTCACGGATGCAGAATCTTCGAACACCCTTCTGCGCAAAAAGCTCGAAAAACATATCGATCCCGAGTCAGTGATTTTCAATCTTTATCTGGGGAGCGCATCCGATTTTTCGGTAAAAATGGATATTGTTTCGGTAGTTTTCATGGCTCCGGGTTCAGACGAGATCAAAACTTACGCGATCACTGTAGCCGGTAACCAGGATCCCCGCGAAACGAAGACGATCAGTTCTTATCAGAAGCGTACACGGGAATCGGGCATACTGCTGAAAGATATGGATTTTTCCAAGATTGCATCTAACGTGAACGAGGCAGCCGGTATATTGGCCGAAGAAGATATGCCTTTTGACGGAGTGGGTGGCTACCATATAGAGATTGACGGAGATCTGGCCAACACGATCCATAAGTTTTCGCTGCAGAGCAAAGAAGGTACCGAACTCGGCACTAAAGGCAACAAAGCTGCGATCGTGACCAATTACTACGAATTGGATTTTGTGGCCGATGCAGAAGGCAATGTTGAATATGTAGAATAATTGCTGCAGGATGTACTAAAAGAAGGGAACTCATCGAGTTCCCTTCTTTAGTTACAAACAATTGATCTTAAATGAACTACCCCCAGGAGTTTACTCACGATGCCGAGCGACGACATAAAATCGAATAAGTAATCCTGGAGAACAAAATTTAAACAACGGCTGAAATATTTAACAGGATTATAAATTATCAAACTGGGTATATTCAAACTTCAGGCCACGGGAACGGCGGTGCACAGAAATTCCGGATAATAGATTTACCGATAATAAGGGTACGGTAATACGGCTGCATCTATTACTCTGTTTTCTAACGATTTTTTAACGGAGTACGGATGATAAATTCATTTAGTTTTGAATACCTTTGCAAAGGAATATACCGAGATCTAAAAATGCAACCATGAAACGTAAATACCTACTCTTTCTCTTGCCTGTTTTATTCCTTTTCTCATGCGAAAACCGCGTGCAGAAGATAGAATGGGATTCCAACGAGTACGTTCCGGCGCAAAATACGCTAGCCGATGACCAGATGAACATAGCCTACCCGGTTGCGAACGGCAAATCGCTTGCCGATTCGGTTAATCACCATGTTGTGCGGACCCTTACCACTCTTATCGGTTATCCGGGTGGCGACGTTTCCGCCTCGGTGGACTCTCTTTTGGCCGAGCGTTTTGATAACGAGTATACCAGCCATATTCCATATAGCGTGAATACCGACTGGCAAACCGACCAGTTCGGGAAAGTGCTGTCCGTAAGGCTATCTACATATATCTTTTCGGGGGGCGCACATGGCCTCTCGATGGAAACTTACCTGAACTTCGATATGCGCAATGGCAGGTTGCTGGGGTTATCGGATATGATATCGGACACGGCTACGCTGGTGGGCCTGAACCGTGAGGCTTTTCTGGAGAGCCATAGTGATTTGAGCGGGATGTTATTTATCCCGGTCGACGAACTTCCCCTTCCCGAGAATTTCTTTATCGACGAAAGCGGTTTCAACGCCTATTACAATTCTTACGAAATAGGGCCCTACTCCATTGGTGGTAACGGTTATGTAATTCCTCTGGAAATAGTTGCCCGCACGCTCAACCCTGAATATTTTCCCCAGGAATGATATTATTTCATTACTGTCCCATTAATGTTACTTGCTAACTGATGTTCTGTGGATACGAAAGAGAAATACGACGAATCGTCGGTGAGGCGTCAGGACAGGATTCTTGAATACGGCCGCGCTATCGAATTGCTGCGGAAAGGAGAATACGGTTTCCTGGCCCTTGGCGGGGAAGAAGGTTACGGAGTTCCTATGAATTTCGTGTCGACCGATGATTGTATTTATTTCCATTGCGCTCCCGAGGGTGATAAATTGCGGAAGATCGCCGCTAACGGGAATACCTGCTTTTGCGTTGTGGGTTACACTGAGCCGGAGCCTTCGAAATTCACTACCATATATGAGAGTGTGATGGCATTCGGCCGGATCGGTCTTGTTGAAGACCCCGCCGAGCGGATGCGCGCTCTGGAATTGCTGGTTGGGAAATACTCACCCGATTTCAAGGAATCAGGGAATAAATACGCTGAAAAATCTTTTGACCGAACAGGTATACTACGTCTGGATATTCAGAGATTGAGCGGCAAAAGTAAGAAAGCCAATCCATAAAGATTAGTGATTATTTCCGGGAGGCAGATAAATTTTCTAATGAACTATCCCGGGGTAAGCCCCGAGGTATCACAAAGAATTTTTTAGTTCCCGACCCAAGGGTTGGGGAATTAAACCGACTTTTAGAATAAAAATAATCGAGGTTACGCAATTCGCGTAACCTTTTGTTATTTAGATAATTCTTTGGCAGGGTACATTAATATCATGTCATATGTCACTGAAAAATTTTGGATGTAATTGTAATAGTTGTAAATTTGTAATCATTACAATTAATAAATCAAATCAAACCAAATTTTAAAACTATGACACCGATTATTAATTCTTACATTCCTGAATTCAAAGTAAATGCGTATCACAATGACGAATTCAAAATCATTACAGATAAAGACGTCAAAGGTAAATGGGGAATTTTCTTCTTTTACCCTGCTGATTTTACATTCGTTTGTCCTACCGAACTTGAGGATATGGCGGATAATTACGCGGAGTTCAAGGAGTTGGGTTTTGAAATCTACTCGGTGAGTACCGATACCCATTTTGTGCATAAAGCATGGCACGACGCTTCGGACAGCATCAAAAAGATTAACTACCCGATGCTTGCCGATCCCACAGGGGTTCTTACCCGCGCGCTGGGTGTGCATATCGAAGAAGAAGGGCTTGCATACCGCGGTACTTTCCTATTCAACCCCGAAGGACAGATCAAAGTGGCCGAAATCCACGATAACGGCATCGGGCGTAATGCCAGCGAGCTTCTGCGCAAAGCCGAGGCGGCCAAATTCATAGCCGAGCATCACAACGAAGTGTGCCCTGCGAAATGGAAAAAAGGCGAGGCGACCCTTAAGCCGGGCATCGACCTTGTGGGAAAAATCTAGACAGTTTCTAAGGGGAGCCTATAATTTCCTGATTTTGTCAGAATAAATTTCAATCAGTTTCTTAGAAACAAATTTCCGATAAATAATTTGCATGAAAAGGAGGAGTGGTTATCATTCCTCCTTTTGTTCGCAATTCACGATTATTAGCTGAATTTGTAATGTTTTTTACTGTGAACCGATGCTGTTTATGTAATATTTAATTCATAGATCAAGTATGATTAATTTTCAATAAAATAAGCCGACATGCTTTTATTTATATAATCTTCGCTGTTAATGCCAATAAGTCAACCAAATAATGAGCTTATTATATTCACAGGAACACTTAAACTGTTTCAATTACGACAAGGGACAGGATGCTAACCTTGAAATACTTAAAAGGCCAGCAGGTTTATTATAGATAGGAACCTTGTCGATACCGAAATAGTTTTCCTTGTATAAAAACTACCGGAACGTGAAGAGCGTACGCGAATTGGCGGATATCGCCAATTACTGCCTTTCGGGATTCAAAAAGCAATTCCGTAAGGTGTTCGGGACTTCCGCCTCCGAATGGATGAGCAATCAAAAAGCCGTCAGGGTATTTCAAGACCTGAACAGTTCACCGTTGAGCATAAAAGAACTTTCCGACCGGCACGGATTCTCTTCCGTTTCGGCTTTCAGTACTTTTTGCCAGCAAAAATTCGGCATGCCACCCGGAAAGATCAAGCTGAACGTAGAAAAAATTGATCCGAGGAAACTGAAAGTAGCTATCTGATAAAGCTACCATAGACGGGATTATATATCATCTGAATTAAGGGGTAAGCTAAACAGGTTTATACCCCTTAATTCATTATTCTCAGTGCCCGGTATTACCGAAAATAAAACACTATCGGATATTTGGCACGACATTACCCCGTGCTCCCGACCTGTGCGAGAAACTATCGGAATAAACTCC
>JGI994J12354_10004798_pt1 | contig 11969 bp, 8 predicted proteins | sample IntmicLarv3ML3BL_FD_12354 | JGI IMG/M metagenome (IMG submission 12354) | reverse complement strand
GTAGATATGATAAAAGCCCTTTCGGGACCGTACCGCAATGTAGGGTTTATTCCGACAGGCGGTGTAGAGCTCAGTAACTTAGGGGATTATTTGCGCATAAAAAGCGTAGCAGCTTGCGGAGGGTCTTTTTTAGCTCCGAAAAAGCTTATTCAGGACAAAAAATTCGATGATATTTCAAGTTTGGTTGCAGAGGCGCTTAAGACGGTGAAAGAAATAAGAGGATGAATTATCAAAGGGGAGAGGTCTATGCTTGAGCTTATAAGCTCGGATATTTCGTATAATATGATGATGCGAACCGACACGCTTTTTATAAAGCTTGTGTGTAAAAACAGCGGTTCTGCAATACTAAATCCGATTACAGCGTTTTTGGACATGGAGTTCGGGCATCAGCGCTTTTTAGAGGGTATGCCGACAAAAAGGCGCATTTATTTTGATGTTTTGCCTGTAAGAGAAATAAAATCGGGTCAAATTTTCACGTTCGGTATCAGATACAAGGGAGACTTGACTTGGGGCGGAACATATACCATAAGCGTCGGAGCGGAAAGCGCAAAAGAAACGGTGATGGAGGCTGCTCAAATCGGTGAGGTTGACATCGGCTGGGGCTGGGGTATTCCATGTATGCTTCGCGACCGTAAGCCGATTCATAAGGCTTTTTCGGATTGTGAGGAGATTCAAAAAGATACGGTATCCGAAAAGCCGATTGACCTTCATTTTACATTTTTTGACGGTCATGAAGTCTTTTGTCAAAATACATATGAATTGACAAAAACCGAAAAAGGATTTCTTGTAGATGCCGGAGGATATGCCCGTTTTACCCTTGCAAGAACAGAGCAAAACGGAACGGTTACTTATACCGTTGAGGATTTTTCAGACGGTATCAAGGACGGTGTTTTGCTTTTGGAAACACGAATAAAGCTTTTTGAAAAGAGGCAGGGCAAAGCGGCGGTGTTCCAGGGCGGAGGACGGCTTTTTGATATCGAAGGTGCCTTTCCGGTCGGATATGAATACAAATATGACCTGCGGCTGGCGGCAATGGCATATGACAAACAGGATATTTGCATTGCCGAAATGCACTGCCCGGATGACCGTCTGTATGCAGGCGTGAGCGACAGCGGATTTTGTACGCAGGGCATTATTGTCCACAGGGCAAGGCAAAAAGAGCGAACTGTTTTGGTTAAAGACAGTCATAAAATTACGGTGACGGTACTGTCCAAGGAAGAACTTGAGGGCTGGCAGACGGCGGCGCGCTTTTTGCGAAAGGATTTAAAACGTCCCGAAAATCAGGACTTTCTAACCGATAAAATTTATTACATGTTCCATGTAACCGAGGGACCGAAGCCGCCCGACGGTATGGTCAAAAAATATTCGCCCTTCCCGATTGCGCGTCTTGAAGCGTTTATGAGCCTTAAAGAGGTTGCAAAGATTATAAAAGAATATCATAATTTTTTCGGCGGCATCAGGCAAATGCCGTATATCGGAGGATTTCAAAAGGGCGGTTTTGATTCGGGTTTTATATGTCCTTATGAAACCGACGAGAGGGTAGGAACAGCGTCCGAACTTAAGCAGCTTGTCGAGGAGTCGCGTAGCCTATATGGTGCATCGGTTGGACTTCATGATAATTTTGACGACAATAATCTGTTCGAGCTTGATGATGATGTTATATGTCTGGACGAAACACAGCAGCCGTGGATGGGCTGGTTCTGGGCAGGCGGAATGTCGCACATAATCTCGCCGCAAAAATATTTAGCAACAGGAAAGGCGCAGCAAAAAATCGAAAAAATGATTGAAACGTATGGCATTAAGGACTCAACCCATCTAGATGTTCTGACAAGCGAACCGCTTCGATATGATTTTGATGAAAACAATCCAAGCACGGCGACCGATAATATACGCGCCAAGCAGCAGCTTGTAAGGGAATTTAACAAACGCGGGCTTTCGGTTACAAGCGAGACAATGATTCATCCATTTGCGGGACTTGTTACATGTGCGGTCAACAGCCGTGACGAGCACGATGCAATTTACTTCGGAAACGACAGCTATATTCCATTGGGTTCGATGGTCTATCACGGAATTTTTCCAAACTGCGGAAGCGGTGACAATGATTACGAGTTTTTATGGCAGCTGCTTAAGGGATATGCCGGGCAAATCGGAGAAGAGCATAAAAAACAAGCGGTTCTTGATAAAATCTATCTGCTTAATCTTGCTATTCTACCCTTTTTGACCCTTCAAATCGAACGTTTTGAGGAGGACGGAGACAAGCACAGAGCAGTCTATAGCGACCAAAGCTATATCGAGGTTGATTTTGAATCGCTTTCGTATGAAATTGTCTTTGACGGAAGGCTGTGCGGTAAGAATTTTACATCAATGGTCAAGGCTCCGGACGGATATATTTTGTATAGCCGTGACGGAGGAGAGGTTTGCTATCCCTTGCCGAAAGAGCTTGAAAACATGCCGCTGACAGCCGTAAAGCTCAGCTTTGACGGCGAATGCGGACAGGCGCAAACAGAAATATCTGAAAACACGGTAAGCATTTGCCTTGACGCAGGTGTGCCGGTGAAAATTAAGAAGAGAAGAGGAGATTAAAGTATGTTCAAAAAGGATTTTATATGGGGTGCCGGAGCGGCGGCTTTTCAGGTTGAGGGAGCGATAAAGGAGCGCGGACGCACGGTATGGGATATGTTCTGCGGACGTGAAGGAATGGTACGTTTCGGAGATACTACCGATGTGACCTGTGACCACTATCATTTGTATAAAGAGGACGTGGCTCTTATGAAGGAGCTTGGACTTATGTCCTATCGCATGTCAATTTGCTGGAGCCGTATTCTTCCGGCGGGCACAGGCGCTATAAGCCGTGAGGGTGTTGCCTTTTACAATGCTCTTTTTGACGAGCTTCTTGCAAACGGTATCAAGCCGCTTGCAAACCTTTTTACGTGGGATTTGCCGTATGAGCTTCATAAAAAGGGAGGCTGGCTTAATCCCGACAGCCCGAAATGGTTTGCCGAGTACACAAAGGCATGTATGGACGCATTTTCCGACCGTGTTGATTTTTGGGAAACCCACAACGAAACCCAAAGCTTTGTTGAATCGGGCTATTGGTTCGGCGAGCACGCACCGGGCATGAAATATTCCGAGGAAGACTTTTTACAGATTTGTCATAATGTCCATCTTGGACACGGTTATTCGCTTCGTGCTATCAGAGAGAACGCAAAGCTTAAGCCGACAGCAGGACAGACAATTGTCAGCAATATTTTTATTCCCGAGGACAGAAACAATCCGGAGCATATTGCCGCCGCCTACAGCAAAATGTTTGACTATACCGACCAGTACCTTCAAACAAATGCGCTTTGGATTGACCCGCTCTTTTTCGGGTGCTATCATGATCAGCTTATGGATAAATTCAAAAAGTATGATATACCTGTGTCAAAAGAGGATATGGAGCTTATTTCACAGCCGCTTGACTTTTTGGGAGCTAATATATACCGCGGCGAGGTGGTAAACGAAACCGGAGTAAAACCGCTCAATTACACGGGCGGAGATTTGGGATACGCAAAAACAGCCTTTGGCTGGAGTGTTGCGCCCGAGGTTATTTACTGGACTCCAAAATGGTTTCACGAGCGGTACAAGGTTCCGATTTATATTACCGAAAACGGAATGTCGGGGCTTGACTGGGTTGCTCTTGACGGTAAGGTTCATGACCCTCAAAGAATTGATTTTACACAAAGATTTCTGCGTGAGCTTGGCCGTGCGATTGATGACGGTGCGGATGTCCGCGGATATTATTCATGGTGTCTTATGGACAATTTTGAATGCGCGGCAGGTAACAGCGAGCGTTTTGGTCTTATTTATGTTGATTTTGATTCGCAAAAAAGAATAATAAAGGACAGCGGTCACTGGTACAGGACGGTAATTGAAAGCAACGGTGCAAATTTATAATTCAGAAGGATGATTGGGTATGCTCCATTATTAATCGATATCATCTTCCGAAACCAGCACCGGAGTCGGAACCGCGATTATTCTTACATAATATCCCGATTGACCGGATATTCCGTTAAAATCCCTCATTATTCGGAAGCTTTTATTTGAAGTTATAAATGATTCGCCTGACATGATAATGCCGATATCGGTAGTTTCGTCAGGCGACATTGACGATACAAGCAATCCGTCACTGTCAAGTATTTCATAAATAACATAGACTTCTTCGTAGGAATACAGCTCGATATTGCCTGAATGAGATTTCTTTGAATAATAAGAATAAATATTAAAATCATTTATAAGAGTGCTTTCATCCGCCGAACTGTCAGAGGTATTGTCATCGCTGACAGACGTTTCAATTTGACTGACACATACTACCGTTCCCGTAAAAGCATCGATTGTTACCGAGTATATGGTTTTGGTTTGCTCTGTGATTTTATAAAAGGCGACACTCCATTTTGCAAGATTGACGGGATTTACGTCAGCGGTAAGCTTTACGTAGCGCGTTTTAAAGGGCAATTCTCTTACATCTGTATCCTCAACTGAGTCAAAGGCTTCAACGGCAAGAATGATAGCCTTCTGCTCCGAAATGGCGTTAACATCCGGGATGTTTTCGCCTTTTTTTTCGTGTTCGTCTATATCGGCGTTTGCAATCGGTGTTACGGGAATTGATTTCATTTCGCCCTTTTCGGGAGTCATGGCAAGCATCGACGGGAAAATAAAGCTGTTGAATATAAGCGCCGCACAAAAAGCAGATGCTGTGGCTATACTTCCAAACAAATATTTTCTGTTTTTCAAATTTCTCACTCCTTAGGGTAGAAGTATTCGAACCGTCGTACCCTTGTTTTCTTCCGATTCTATCTCCATAACAGCATTGTGAAGCTCTGCGATTTGCATACATATTGTCATTCCGAGTCCTACTCCGCCGAACGAGCGTGAACGTGATTTGTCAGCACGGTAGAACGGTTCGGTTATTTTTTTTGCTTCCTCTTCGGTCATGCCGCGACCGCTGTCCGACACCTCAATAACAGTCTGTCCGTTATTGCTGTAAGCACACAATTCTACCGTTTGATTCTCGTTTGACGCTCTGGCGGAGTTTTCTGTCAGATTTGCAAGAAGCGACAGTAAAAGCGTTTCGTCTCCCAAAAGGGTCTTAGTTTCTACACTTGTTTTAAGCGTGATATTTCGCTGCGAAAAAATCGGTTTCATAAGCTCTGAAAGTGCTTCAAACAGAGAAGCTATATCAATCTCAAGCAGCTCAATTGCCTCATGCCTTAAATATGCAATATCCAAAAGCTTTGCGGACAGATTGTGAAGCCGTTCGGCGGTATCGTGCAAATGTCCCGCGGCGGTTATGCGTTCGTCCTCACTGCTGTTTGCACTTTGAAGATATTGCGAATATCCTAAAATAGAGGTCAGCGGCGTTCTCATTTCATGGGCAAGATTGTCAATAAAGGTCTGCCTGTCCTCAGCGGCGTTTTTCAGAGTTTTGACGTTTTCCTCAACGGAATCCGCCATTTTGTTAAAGGAATCGGCAAGCTCGCCGAATTCGTCGTGCTGTTTTATGCTTACACGCATGTCGTATGCTCCGCCGGAGATTTCGCTTGTAATCTCGTTAAGTTTTTTGATTGGACGTGTCATTTGTTTTAAAAGAACAAAAAATACAACTCCGAAAATAACGCAGACAACCGCATTAAGAATGATAAATACCTGTCCGATATCGGCACGGTAGCTGTCAAGCTTACTTATATCACGTGCATATATGAAGGTCAGGTGATTGTATTCCGGTATTTTTGCGGAAACAAACAGATATCTTTTATCATCCGCGGTTTTACGGTTAAGAATGTTGGCGCTGTTGTCTTCATCAAAGGACAAAAGCTCCGGGTCAGGCTCAAAGATGCCTGAATATACGGAGATTTCGCCATTGTAAAGATAAAGTGATACGCCCTGCGGTGAGTAATATGCGCCTAAAGGCTCCATAACGGCAAGAAGCATTATGTTGTTTTGTGACGCACCCTCCGAGATTTTTTCGGTGTTGGCAATGCCGCTTCTTACCGATGACAATATTACTGCCTGCTCACGCACCGCGCTGTCGGTTTCCTGCTCCAAACTAAACTTATATGAATATGATGTGATGATATAAACACCGATATTGAAAATTAACATAAAGATAAATATTGAGCTGAAAAAAATCTTTTGTCTGAATTTCATCGGGGAACCTCCAGACGGTATCCCAGCTTATAAATAGTTTTTATGTGATGCTCAAGGCGGAGTTTTTTGCGAAGCTTAGTGATGTGTACATCAACTGTGCGAGCGTCGCCGAAATAGTCGTATCCCCACGCCAAATCAAGAAGCTTTTCACGTGAAAGCGCAATATTGCAGTTGTTTATAAGGACGGTCAGAAGCTCAAACTCACGGTTTGTAAGATCAACGGGATGTCCGTCCACAGACGCGGTATGCCCGTCAATTGAAACGAAGGTATTTTCTATTGAAAAGGTTTTGCGTGAAGGCTTAGTGCGGCGAAGAACCGATTCGACCCTTGCTAAAAGCTCGACTGCCTCAAACGGCTTGACAATATAATCGTCAGCGCCAAGTTTAAGTCCGGTCACCTTGTCTGATGTGTTGCCCTTTGCGGTGACAAATATTACAGGTGTGTCGTCAAAGGTTTTTTCGCGCATTAGGGTAAAACCGTCCTTGTATGGAATCATGACATCAAGCAGGATAAGGTCGGGAGATTCATTTAGTGCCGCTGCAATTGCTTCGTTTCCGTCAAATGCCTGCACACATTTGTGCCCGATTAGCTTAAGATTAAGCATAATCAGGTCGTTTATAGCTTTTTCATCTTCAATAATAAGGATTTTTGCCACAGCTTTCACCGTTTTCTTGTAATAATGTTAATGACAATCATTATAGCATGAAGTTGTTAGAGAGTTGTGAAAATAATTTATTTTCTGAATTTTATGTTTATTTATTCACAAACTTATGTTATAATAAATCCGATTTTGCGATATTGGCTATTTTTGGTTAAAAAAATTATTGAGGTGACGTTATTGGGTATTTTAAATACGCTGTTCGGAAGTTACAGCAAACGTGAGCTTAAACGTATTCAGCCGCTTGCTGAGCATGTTATTGCACTTGAAAAGCAATATTCAGAGATGTCTGACCAGGAGCTTAAGGACATGACCGGGGTTCTTAAGGAAAAGCTTGCAAACGGTATGTCGCTTGACGACATTCTTCCCGACGCTTTTGCCACATGCCGTGAGGCTTCATGGCGTGTTTTGACGATGAAGCATTTCCCGGTTCAGGTTGTGGGCGGTATCGTTTTGCATCAGGGACGTATTTCCGAAATGAAAACAGGTGAGGGAAAAACGCTTGTCGCGACGCTTCCTGCGTATCTTAACGCGCTTTCGGGCAAGGGTGTTCATATTGTAACAGTCAATGATTATCTGGCTCGCCGTGACTCCGAATGGATGGGGAAAATATTCAGATATCTTGGTCTTACAGTCGGACTTGTGTGCCATGGCATAGAAAATGAGCAGCGCCGTGCCGCATATGCGTGTGATATAACATACGGTACCAATAACGAATTCGGATTTGACTATCTTCGTGATAACATGGTTACTTATATTGAAAATAAGGTGCAAAGAGGTCACAATTACTCTATTGTTGACGAGGTTGACTCGATTCTTATCGACGAGGCAAGAACTCCGCTTATTATTTCGGGTCAGGGCGACAAATCGACCGACATGTATATGCGTGCCGACCGTTTTGCCAAAACTCTTGAAATGGTCAAGGTTAAGGAGCTTAACGAAAAAGAGGATAACAGCCATATCGGAGGAGATTTTATTGTCGATGAAAAGGCGAAAACCGCTACATTGACCGCCGAAGGTGTTAAAAAAGCAGAGGAATATTTCAGCATTGAGAATCTGACCGATGCCGATAATCTTACGATTGCGCATCATATCAATCAGGCAATACGCGCACAGGGTATTATGGTTCGCGACGTTGATTATGTCGTCAAGGACGATGAGGTTATTATTGTTGATGAATTTACAGGCCGCCTTATGTTTGGTCGCCGTTATAACGAGGGACTGCATCAGGCAATCGAGGCAAAAGAGGGCGTAAAGGTAGAGCGTGAGTCCAAAACGCTTGCTACAATTACCTTCCAGAATTATTTCCGTCTTTATACAAAGCTTGCCGGTATGACCGGTACGGCACAGACCGAGGAAATGGAATTTCGTGAGATTTACAAGCTTGATGTTATTGAGATTCCGACAAACAAGGATATGGTGCGTACAGACCATTCCGATTCGGTTTACAAGACTGAAAAGGGAAAATTTGATAATGTTATCAAGCAGATTATCGAGTGTCACGAAAAAGGACAGCCGGTTCTTGTCGGTACGATTTCGATTGAAAAATCCGAGCATTTAAGCTCACTCCTTAAAAAACAGGGTGTAAAGCACGAGGTTCTTAATGCCAAAAATCATGAAAAAGAAGCAGAGATAGTTTCTCAGGCAGGTAAAAAAGGAGCCGTTACCATTGCCACAAATATGGCGGGACGCGGAACCGATATTATTTTGGGCGGTAATGCCGAATTTTACGCAAAAACACAGATGCGTAAGCTTGAGTATTCCGAGGAGCTTATAAGCGAAAGCTCAGCCTTCGGCGATACCGAGGATGAAGAAATCCTTGCCGCACGCGAAAAATTTATCGAGCTTAATTCTGCCTTCAAAAAGGAAGTCGAGGCAGAGGCGGAAGAGGTTAAGGCGGCAGGCGGACTTTATATTATCGGTACAGAGCGCCATGAGTCACGCCGTATCGACAATCAGTTAAGAGGACGCGCAGGACGTCAGGGCGACTCGGGTGAATCCAAGTTTTATCTTTCAATGGAAGACGACCTTATGCGTCTGTTCGGCGGAGAGCGCATGAGCGCTATTCTTGACACCCTAAAGGTTGAGGAGGATATGCCGATAGAGTACGGTATGCTTACAAAAACCATTGAAAACGCACAGAAGAAAATCGAGGGAAGAAACTTTGCGATTCGTAAAAACGTACTTCAGTATGACGATGTTATGAACCGTCAAAGAGAGCTTATTTATACCCAGAGAGATAAGGTTCTTAACGGTGAGGTCGTAAAAGATTATATTCTTAAAATGGTAGAGGAATCTATTACAAATAATGTGCATACCTATCTGTCGGACGAGGATAATCAGGACGAATGGAATCTTGCCGGTCTTAAGGATTTTTATCTTGGATGGCTGCTTTCCGAGGATGACCTTGAATATTCGGAGGCTGAAATGAACCGTCTTGAGCGTGATTATCTTGTCACCGAAATTACAGACAAGGCAATGGAACTGTACGAACAGCGCGAGGAGTCCTTTGGCGACGAGCTTATGCGTGAGCTTGAGCGTGTTATTCTTTTGCGGTGTGTCGATACAAAATGGATGGATCACATAGATGACATGGAAGAGCTTAAAAAGGGTATAAATCTTCGTGCATACGGTCAGCGTGACCCGGCTATCGAATATAAGATTGAAGGCTTTGACATGTATGACGCAATGGTCGAGGCTATCCGCGAGGATACAGTCAAGCTTGTGCTGACTGCGCAGATAAGAGGTCAGGAGGAGCCGAAGCGTGAGCAGGTTGCACAGGAGACCTCAACAAGCGCCGATGAAGCAGAACCCAAAAAGCCCGTTACAAGAAAAGGCAGTAAAATCGGACGCAATGACCCATGCCCGTGCGGAAGCGGAAAAAAATATAAGCACTGCTGCGGCGGAGAATAATATAAAACCATGAAAAGCTTTACGATTGGCAGCAATGACACCGGAATGCGCCTTGACAAATTTCTTTTAAAGGCGCTTCCGTCTTTAAGCGTCGGTGTCATGCAAAAAGCGATACGTACAAAGAATATCAAGCTGAATAAAAAGCGGTGTCAGGGCAGTCAGCGCCTTTTTGAGGGCGANATACTTGAAGTGTATGTCAAGGANGAGCTGCTCGGCGAAGCTAAAAATATCAACGGAGTAAAGGGAATGACCTTTACTCCGTTTGATGCGCTTAATATAATTTATGAGGATGAAAATATCCTTCTCGCTGATAAGCCTGTCGGGTTGCTTGTACATGAGGATAACGAAAACAGTACGGTTACGCTTATTAATCAGATTGTTTCATATCTTTATGATAAGGGTGAATACGACCCGGTAAAGGAAAATTCCTTTACGCCTTCGCTGTGCAATCGTATTGACCGAAATACAGGAGGGATTGTAATTGCCGCAAAAAACGCGGCATCACTGCGTATTTTGAATGACAAAATTAAAAAAAGGGAGCTTACAAAGCTCTATCTTTGCGCCGTTCACGGCAAAATGCCGAAAAAGGAAGATACTCTGACTGCGTACCTCGAAAAAAACGAGGAGCAGAACAGGGTGTATATTTCTGATACAAAAGCTCCCGATTCGAAAACGATTATCACAAAATATACCGTTTTGAAGGAGTATGATAATTCGTCACTGCTTGAGGTTGATTTGCTTACGGGCAGAACGCACCAGATAAGGGCACATCTCGCGCATATCGGTCATCCGCTTCTCGGCGACGGAAAATACGGCACAAACGAGATAAATAAGGGACTTAAATTCAAAACCCAGGCGCTTTATTCGTACAAGCTGATATTTGAATTTACGACAGACTCGGGGATACTTGAATACTTGAACAAAAAGACATTTTCAGTAAAAAATGTCTGGTTTTGCGATGAAAAAAATGAACCTTTTGCAATGTTTTGAAGTATAAGCTTACAGAGTGCAAAACGGAGGAGATATTACGGATAAGGATTTGTTCGGTCAATATGTTGAGCAGCACGGGCGCGAGCTTACACGCATGTGCTTTCATCTTTGCGCGAACAGACAGGATGCCGAGGATTTGTACCAGGAAACATGGCTCAGAGCAATTCGGTACTACAGACGATACAACTCCGAAAAGCCTTTCAAGCATTGGCTTCATGCTATTTGTGTAAATACATATAAAAATGGATTCAAATCAAGTAACATAAAAGCTGTCGATTTTAAAACACAAGAGGATAAGGACAGATTTTTAAATGAAGTCAAGGCTCCCGCTGATTTTTCTGACGAATATTTTGACCTTGCGGCGGCGGTAAACGCTTTGACGAACAAGCACAGAGTTGTTATTGTGCTTAAATATTTTTCGGATTATACCGAAAACAATATCGCCGAAATGCTCAAGATTCCTGTCGGAACGGTAAAATCACGCTTGTATAAAGCGCGTGAGAGACTAAAAATTAAGCTTTCATAGTGATTGGAGGAACCTGTTGTGAAAAATGATAGTGAAAAGCAAAATGATGAACAACATATTGATTTAATGCTGGCTGGCATTTTCAGTGCGGAACCAAAAGAGCCGTTTGCCGATGTTGAGTATCAAAACATTACAGAATCAGGCGTTAAAACAACCTTTCTCCGCCTGGGAACTGTATTCGCAGTCTTTTTATCTGTTATTGTTGTTGCGGGAGTGTTTTTTGCCGTTCGTGCGGGAGTGAATAATGCTCCGAAAACCGCAGGCGGTGATGTGTCTGACGGTGCGCCGGACGAAACGGACATGCTCTTATCCGATGCTTCAGACGATCAAGAGTCCTTGATACAGGATGCTTCAGGTCTGTCTTCCGGAAATCAGAAATCTCCGGCGGCGGAGGTTTTTATATCCGATTCAAAGGGGGATTATGTATTTTTCAATCGCGGCTCAATGATCAAAATTAACGAAAAGATATCTTCGATTATGCTTTCCGACGGGCTTATGGAAAAATCGGATATTATATCTCCTGTTTTGTCGGATTCCGCCGAAGACTTGTTTTGCTTTACAATCTGGACGGACGGTATGGCAAAAAGCAAATACGCGGTAATCTATAATTTCAGCGACCTTACCTATAAAAAATGTAAGCTTTCAACCGAACCGATGATGGATACTTCTTTCAGCATCGCCGGAAACGCTGCGGCTGC
>JGI994J12354_10004797_pt1 | contig 11973 bp, 17 predicted proteins | sample IntmicLarv3ML3BL_FD_12354 | JGI IMG/M metagenome (IMG submission 12354) | reverse complement strand
TGACAGCGTGCAAATCCGCCGTAAAGCTGTCGAGCGTTCCACAGCATGTCTTACAAGCCTTGACACAGCGAATGCTTTGGCGGATTGCCTTGCAATGGAAAAGGGAATTGATGATATCTCTTTGGTTGATATTACAAAGATATAGTCTAACATAACACATAAAACAAAAGCAGGTACTAAATCATCAGTAACGACGTTGACCTTTAGTGCCTGTGATTGCTTTTTGGTCAGAGCGGGTTGCACCCATTAAATTCATACATAATCAAGCGACTTACCGAGCCGCATACTAAAACATTTTTGACTACTATGTACGAAATGCTGGCGGGCGCTGCCCGCAAAGGAGATGATAACTATTTTAGAAATCAATATTAAAAATGATATGCCAATTGTGAAGGTTGCCCTAGGCCGTCTTGAAATGGCATTAAGACAACATGGCAAAACATCTAAACTTGTCAAAATCGTTCACGGTTATGGCTCTACAGGAGTGGGCGGCAAGATACGTACCGCCGTCAGACAGAAACTTCAATCGAAAAAGGCGGCGGGTGACATTGTGGATTTTATTCTCGGCGAAGAATTTTCAATGTTCAATTCCACTACACAGAAAGCTCTTCTGCTATATCATAACGAGCTTACCCAAGACCGCGATTACAATCGTTCAAACGCAGGGATAACCGTGGTTATTTTGAAATAGAATTGCCGCAAAGCAAAAGATACATGATAGGACACTTCACAACCATTAAATTTCCGTACAACTAATTTACCGAGCCACATACTAAAACATTTATGACCACTACGTACGAATTGCCAGCGGGTGCAACCCGCAAAGGCAGAGCACAAGCCCTCGTCATCCGCGACAGCAAAATCCTACTCGCGAAACAGCATGACCACTGGGTAATCCCCGGCGGACGAATAGAAGACGGAGAAACTTCCGACATAGCGGCACTTCGCGAGCTTGCAGAAGAGTGCAATGTTCACGGCGAGATCATCAAAAAGACCTCCGAATGGACAGACCCATATGATCAAACGAAAATTTTTTATACCTATCAAATTGATATAGGCGAGCAAACGCCAACGTTAGGTTTTGATCCCGAAGTAGAAGTGCAGTATCTTACTGAAATCGCATGGCTGGCTCTTGAAGAGATACCATTGCGCGATAGATATTTCCTGTTCGCTGCGGGATTATTCAGCATACCCGAGTTTTACGAAACGTCAGAACGAGATAGATATTGATAACGAGGAACAGACTATGAAAGCAAACCCATCCGACTGGTACAAGCACGGCTGGTCACTCGACATCAAAAATATGTCATGGGTCGAAGACACCGAAAGCCAAGTCGACTTTATTATCAAGACACTGAACCTAAATGGTACAGAAAAAATACTTGACCTGGCATGTGGCTATGGCAGACACGCTCTGTCATTTGCTCGGCGCGGATACGAGGTCGTCGGAGTAGACATAACAGCGGAATACATAGAAGATGCAGAGAAAACAGCAAAAGAAGAGAAACTGAACGCTCGGTTCATTCTTTCCGACATTCGAGATATCAAATTTGAAAATGAATATGATGTAGTGCTCAATCTTGCAGACGGAGCAATGCGGCTATCTGGAAAACGACCAAGAGAACCTCAAGATATTCGACGTAATCGCAAAAGCTCTGAAATCAGGCGGAAAACACCTCATGGATATATGCAGTGCCGAACACGCTGAGCAGTGTTTTCCGAAACGCTATTGGGAAATCGGCGAAAAAGAGTTCTCGTTTGCTCAGTTCGAGTGGAACGCCGAAAGCCGAACAATGCTGTTCGCAGGCGGCGGCTTCAGATACGGCGAAACAGCCTCGCGCCCCGCTGACCCCTCTGAATTTGCCGGAAATCCCACAAGACTGTATTCCACAGAAGAGCTTGCTGATATTTTCGAGCAAAGAGGCATGGAAATAGTAGACACATTTTCCGACTATACATGAAAAGAAGCGTCAAATAAAGAGTTACAACTGATAGTGTACTCTCAAAAAATATAACCCAACCTATTTAGGAGAACGCCCATGAAAATCGGAGTATTCGCCGTGCTCTTCGGCGACAAAACCCTTGACGAAACCCTTAGCATTTTACAAAAGCAGGGAGTGCAAATGATTGAAATCGGCTGTGGCGGCTTCCCCGGCAAAGCCCATTGCAACCCTGCCGAACTCTTGGCGGACGAAAGCAAACTCGCCGAGTTCAAAGCTACCCTCGCAAAATACCCAAGCATTCAGGTATCTGCTCTGTCCTGTCATGGCAACCCCGTGCACCCCGACAAAGAGATTGCGCAAAGCTATATTGACGACCTTAAAAACGCTGTGTTACTTGCAGAAAAGCTTGAAGTATCGGTGATTAACACATTCTCCGGTTGCCCCGGCGACAGCGAGCATAGCCTGTATCCCAACTGGGTAACTTGCCCTTGGCCCGACGACTTTGGTAAGATACTCGACTGGCAGTGGAGTCAAAGACTCGTTCCATTCTGGACAGAGTTCTCAAAATTTGCGAAATCGCACGGAGTAGGGAAGATAGCGCTCGAGCTTCACCCGGGCTTCTGCGTTTATAATACGTCATCGATGCTTCGCCTGCATAATGCAGTGAAGCAAGAGGTCGGCGAAAGCGGAGCATTAATCGGAGCGAACTTCGACCCGTCGCACCTTTGGTGGCAGGGCATGGACCCCGTTATGGCAATCCGCGAGCTCGGCGACATAATCTATCACTTTCACGCGAAAGACACTAACATCAACAAGTACAACACTGCCGTTAACGGGGTTCTCGACACTTCTACATACGGCGCTGAAATTTCCAGAAGCTGGGTTTTCCGTACTCTGGGCTATGGGCACGACCGTTCCACGTGGAACGACATCTTCTCGACGCTTCGCATGGTGGGTTATGACTATGCTATTTCAATCGAGCACGAGGACAGCTTGATGTCCGCGGGCGAGGGCTTGACAAAAGCGATAGATTTTCTGAAAGACACGGTGATATTCGAGGAAAAGACCGCGGCGACTTGGTTTTAGAGGAAAGTTATGACAATACGAGAACTAAAGCAAAGCGACTTTCGCGACCTGCAAGCGAACATTTTCGTTCGTGATACAATTGACGAGGTTGAAGAGAGAACGAAAGCCAATATCGAACGAGCGGCAAAAGGCGAAATTATCGTCCTTGTTGCCGAACTTGACGGCGAGGTGGTCGGTAATGTGCAGCTCACCAAATATGCACATCCGCTGTATGCTCATCGCATAAAACTTGACGATGTAGTGGTATGTCATCGCTTTTGGGGCAAAGGAATCGCCAGACGTCTTTTTGAGGCATGTAAGGAACGAGTAAAAAGCGAAGGCATAAGCATTATTGAAACCTCGGTCCGCGGCGGAGAACCGGCCGAACAGGTTTATCTCAAGTTTGGATTTGCCGAGTATGGACGTTTGCACAATGGAATAACAGAGCCATGGAGCGGAAACGTATTTGACGAAGTCTTGCTATATGCAAAAATAGGAGTATAACTCATGATAAGACAAGCAACCCTTGCAGACATACCGTCAATACTATCCCTCTACGCTGAACTTCACCCCACCGACAAAGCAATATCTGCCGATATGGCAGAAGCTTCCTTTTCGCAAGCGGTGAAAAACGGAATAATATATTTCGTGTCAGTCGAGGATGGTGAAGTCGTAGGAAGTCTCTACATTGCGATTATTCCCAACATCACAAAGCTGTGCGCTCCGATAGGGTTCATCGAGAATGTTGTAGTTGCAGAGAAGCACCGCCGAAAGGGAATAGGCAAGAGTTTGATAGAAGCAGCGGTTCAGACTGCCAAAGACAAAGGATGTTATAAAGTAATCCTCTCAAGTAATATCAAGAGGACAGAAGCTCATAAGTTCTACGAGAGCATAGGCTTTGACGGGAATTCCAAGAGGACTTTCGAGATAAGATTTTGACAAAGGATTAACAGGAGAACACCCCAATGTACACCCTACTAATGCGTATCGCATATAACATATTCCCCATAATCGCAATCTACTTCTCTCTCATTTCGCTTATCGCAATTGTTGTTACCATATGCGACAAGCGTGCCGCAATTCGGCACAAAAGAAGAGTCAGCGAGAAAGCTTTGTTCTTTCTCGCCCTCATAGGCGGAGCAGCGGGCATGTTCATGACAATGCTGCTCATTCGACATAAAACCAAGCATAAACGGTTCATGCTGGGGCTTCCGATAATAATAATTGTGCAGCTATTCATGTTGATTGTTCCGTTTGACATGAGCATTCAGACCACGTTCCACACAATTGAAAGCGATAAAATCGCTAATCCCGTTCGCCTGATGCTCGTAACCGACAATCACTCGTGCGATTATGGTAAAGAGCAGATTGACTTAGTAAAGGCGATTGACAAGCAAAAGCCTGACGTAATCCTGCTTGGCGGCGATATTTTTGATGATAAGAAATATCAAGCGAATTCAACAAAGCTTGTGGAAATACTATCTTCGAAATATCCCTGCTATTATGTAAGCGGTAACCACGAATTTTGGAGCAGGCGAGCCGACGATTTCAAAGACATACTAATAAAAAACGAAGTGACTGTGCTTGAGGGAGCGACCGACACAATCCAAATAAACGGCGAAACTATCGCCATAAGCGGCGTTGACGACCCCGACACCGACCGCTATCCAAGCAGAGCGGTACCATATAAAAAGCAGTTAGAGCAACTAAGCGAAAGCATTGACAGCAATGTTTTCAACGTTCTGTTAAGCCATCGACCTGAAAGAATAGAAGAGCTCTTGCCGTTGAAGACAGATTTAGTACTATCGGGTCACGCTCACGGAGGGCAGTGGCGGTTGCCGTTCGTTTTGGAAAACGGACTCCTCGCACCCGACCAAGGAATGTTCCCGAAGTACGGCAACGGAATGCGCGATTTCAAAGACACGAAATTTATTGTAAGCCGCGGGCTTGCGCGCGAAACGACATCAGTTCCGCGGATATTCAACCGCCCCGAGCTTGTAGTGATAGATGTTAAGTAGAGAGGACAACGCATGAACGAAATTCGAAAAGCCGCCCCAACAGATGCTTCGGCGATGATAGAGCTATATTCACACTTTCAATCTACGCCAGTGCAAGAGGCACATCAAGACATTGTGCTATGGCAAGAAAAGCTTGCGAAGTTTCAATCTGACAACAAATATCATATTCTTGTTTTTGATAAAAGCGGTAAAGCTGTTTCAACAGTAACTTTAATCATAATAGAAAATCTTACACACAATCTTACTCCATATGCTTTGATTGAAAACGTTGTAACTCTGCCAAAACATCGCCAAGAAGGTTGTGCTTCTGCCCTTTTGCAACACGCAATAAAGCTTGCAAAAGACAAAGGGTGCTTTAAGGTAATGTTAATGACTGGTAGCAATAAAGAGAGCACGCTGAATTTTTACCGCAAAAATGGATTTATTCAAGATAAAACAGCATTTCAGATTAGGTTCAGGTGATACTCAATGATACAATCTAATACATCAATAGTCATCGGCGCAGGGCTCGCAGGTTGCGAGGCCGCGTGGAACTGCGCGGAGCGCGGCGTTCCCGTAACGCTGTACGAGCAGAAACCTATAGTAAAATCGCCCGCACATCATGACGACAATTTTGCCGAGCTTGTGTGCAGTAACTCGCTTAAATCAAAGCTTGAAAACAAGGCCCCGGGAATGCTTAAAGCATGGTGCAGAGAGAAAGGCTCGCTCCTTTTAGAGTGCGCAGAGCAGACATCGGTTCCCGCAGGGAACGCTTTGGCGGTTGATCGTGACAAGTTTTCCGCTCTTGTGACCGAGAAAATCAAGAGCCACCCGCTTATTACAGTCAAGCATGAAATTGTAGAGGACATAAACTCTTTTCCCGCCGCCGCACAGATAGTACTTGCTACAGGACCACTTACCAGCGACAGCCTTTTGCATAGCCTTGGGATAGGGACGGATAATCTTTTCTTCTACGACGCGTCCTCTCCGATAATTCGCTTTGATGAAATCGATATGACTAAAGCATTTTTCGGAGAGAGATACGGCGACCCCGAAAATCCGTCAACCGATTATATAAACTGCCCGTTTACACAAGAGCAATATGACACGTTCCACGTGGAACTTGTCAACGCCCGCAGAGCAGAATTGCATGATTTTGATTTGCAGGTCGAACCACAAAATATAGTAGTCTTCGAAGGTTGCATGCCTGTCGAACGTCTGGCAGAGCGCGGCAAAGACTCTATGCGCTATGGAATGCTCAAACCCGTGGGTTTCAGCAAATCTCTCGGCTGGCAACCTCGCGCAGTCCTGCAACTTCGAAGAGAGGACAAAGACGGTCTGTTGTGGAACTTGGTCGGATTTCAGACTAATCTGGCATTCCCCGAGCAAGAGCGAGTGTTCCGCATGATACCCGGCTTAGAGAACGCTCAGTTCGTGCGATACGGAGTAATGCACAGGAATAGCTATCTTGATTCGCCGCGAGTGTTGGATAAATATCTGCGGCTGAAAGATTTGCCGCATGTGTACATCGCGGGTCAGCTTAACGGAATGGAGGGCTATAACGCGGCAATCGCAAGCGGGATGTACTGCGGAATAAACCTCGCGAACGCTTGCAAGGGCGAAGAGCTTTACACTCTTGAAGATGGAATATTCAAAGCGATGGTCGAGTATGTTACCGATGAGAGTATAAAAGAGTTCAAACCGTTGCAGTTGAATTTAGGTCTGCTGAAGAGGTAATATATGAAAAACATCAACAGCTCTCTTCCCGAATTTTTGTCGGATTTTCAACTAGAGGGCGACGGCAATGGCTTTTGGGATAGCTATGACACAAAAGCTCAGTGGCTGGGGAAAAGCGTTCAAGTAAGCATTGCGGCAAGAAGCGTGTCAGAACAGCTTGCCGGTTTGTATCAAAATATTATGGCGAGTCAAGAAAAGTACGACACTCTTTGGAAAGCTTATGTCGTAGATGAAATGTTGGACAAAATAGCGGACGAAAGCGACATAAACATAATTCAAGAACAATTTTCAGAGGAACTGCAAATTTCATGTCTTACAATGGGCTTTGACAAAGATGGTCTTGTAAGCGTGTGGTTTCGCCAACCAAAAGGTATTTTGGAACATACTATACTGCTTTACTGTGATTATGACGGCTATCCCCGAAATGCAGTTTTAGAGGGTTAAAACTTGACACAACCGCTGTGATAAAGGAAGGCAACAATGAACAATTACACAGATATAAACGCAAAGGCGATTGATAAATGGGCTGAAAACGGCTGGGAATGGAGCGTTCCGATTACGCACGAAGCTTTTGCGGAAGCAAAAGCGGGTAGGTGGAACGTGGTGCTCACTCCGACAGTAGCAGTGCCGCACGAATGGTTTGCCCCTTTCATAAAAGACGAGCGACTTGACGGAGTTCGCATACTGGGGCTTGCAAGCGGCGGCGGTCAACAGATGCCGATATTTTCTGCTCTCGGAGCAGATTGTACAGTGCTGGACTACTCTGACAAGCAACTTGAAAGCGACCGAGCAGTAGCAGAGCGCGAGGGATATCAAATCGATATAGTCAAAGCTGACATGTCAAAGAGATTGCCATTCGAGGATGATAGCGTTGATATTATCTTCCACCCTGTGTCGAATAACTATGTAGAGGATGTTAATCATGTGTGGAACGAATGCAACCGAGTGCTGAAAGCAGGAGGAATTTTGTTTTCGGGGCTGGATAATGGGGTTAACTATCTCTTCGATGATTTCACCGCAAGCCCTCTTACAGTCGCGAATAAACTTCCGTATAATCCGCTGAAGAACTCTGACATTATGAAAAAGACATTGGAAGAGGACGGCTCGATACAATTCAGCCATACTTTTGATGAACAAATCGGCGGGCAGCTTAAAGCGGGGTTTGTAATTACAGGAGCATATGAGGACTATAACAGCGAAGCAGAGAAAGCTTCTCATGGCATTCCATGCTTTTGGGCAACTAGGGCTGTTAAGATATAAACAAAACTAACTATTATATTAAGGATAAAACACATGTCAAATCAAATCTATCACATCGTAGTAGACGCTCTCGGAAGTGACGGAGGAAGCGCGGTAGTCGAAGACGCCGTGAAAATGGCTCTGCTCGAGTTCCCCGACATCAAAATCACAGTCACAGGCTGTCAAGGCAAAGACACCGACAGGGTGAACTTCATCGAAGCGGACGAGATGTCAATACACGACAACCCCAAGCTTATCCTGAAAGAGAAGAAAGATTCTTCAATGGGAAAAGGTTTGGCTCTATTGAAAGAGGGTAAAGCTGACGCACTTGTCAGCGGTGGCTCGACCGCCGCGCTTGCGATGGGAGCGACCATGCTTGTCGGCCGCATAAAAGGAGTAAAACGCCCTGCGCTTGCTCCGATAATGCCGGGCTCGGACGGACCGTACATGCTTATAGATGTCGGCGCAAATACCGAGTGCCGCCCGAACATGCTTTTGCAATTTGCTGTCATGGGAAAAATCTATGTCAACAGCATACTTAAAGTGGAAAATCCGAAAGTAGGACTTGTGAATATCGGAGCAGAGGATACCAAAGGAACGGCTTTGCAGCTTGAAAGCTATCCGATATTGTCCGAGCAAGAGGGGCTGAACTTCGTTGGGAATATCGAAGCGCGCGAACTTCCGTTCTCTGCCTGTGACGTGGCGGTCTGCGACGGATGGACAGGGAATATCATTCTGAAAACGCAAGAGGGAATGGGCAAGTATTTCAACAACTTCCTCAAAGGAACGTTTGTTAAGACAAAAGGAAAGCTGTCTGCGTTGCTTATTATGGACAAGCTTAAAGCGTTCAAAAAGAAGATGGACTATACCGAGTACGGCGGTGCGCCGCTTATGGGGATAGCAAAGCCTGTGATAAAGGCGCATGGCTCGAGCAATCCAAAAGCGTTTTACAATGCAATCCGCCAAGCGAGGGAGTTTATTAAGGCGGATGTGATAAGTAAGATAGAGAATGAGTTTAGGAGTCAATTATGAAAAAGAGTGTTATCATTACTGCCTCTGTTGCGGCGGCAATCATCTTAGCAATTGTGATAGTTTTCGCATCATTTGCTTGCGCCAACGAGTCTATTCCGTTTGAAGATAGAATGTATAGTTTTTTAAATGGATTGGAGGATAATTATTTTTCAATAACTCAACTTGAATATGAAAAAGGCAAAAATGAATATGATAGCGTCGTTCCATTGAAGCTTAACGATTTTACCACAGATGAATATCTTAAGCATGTATATGAAATGTGGGAAAGAAGTGACAACCGAGGTATTTCTTCAATACTGCAAGAACATATAGACGAAACCGTGTCGATGGCAGAAGAACTGGTGAAAGACAATGAAAACTATGTGATGTTGATATTTTCAAAAGATGGTAAAATAGTCAGAAAAGAGAGTATAGACAACAGAAAAATATCGTTTGATAAGATTTTAGGAATGGATCTTTTCAGTGCGTATTTTTTTATTGATGAAGAAGTTGTTAACGAGGACGGAAGTATATGTTATGTGCTAAAAGGCGGTGTGTCTCCGTAAACCTCAAACTTTTGACAGAAAGCTGATTTTATGGTATAGTATTTGTCACAAAATCATATAAAAAAATATAAACCACTTACAAACAAAACTACTATGGGACTTTTCAACCACGACGACAAGCTTACCGCAATCACCGGCGGACTTAACAAGCGGCTTCAAACAATTTTCGGTGATAAATTAAAAAATTCTGTCTTCCCGAACTATGACGCTGTGCTCGAATTCATCGAGTATGGTGACGTTCCCGAAACATCATTCGGCAAAGATGCAGTGCCTGATATGCTTATTGCAGAAGTGTCTGTACATATCCACCCCGACGACTATGTCGAAGACGGATTTGCCGCCAAGGTGGAAGAGCTTAAAACATACATGGAAATCTATTATGAAATCCCTGTAGTGATAGACATCAAATTTGTGTAAAAGCTTTGCGTGGAAAGCAAAGCACATTAACAAAAAACCAAGAGGATAAAAATGCAAAACGAAAACCCTCCCCGAAGTAGGTTCTTCTCAGGAAAAAACAAAACCGTGACCGAAGTGTCGAAAACTCAAGGCGAGATGATTGAAAACATCACAACTCTTGATGATGTTGACGCCAAGATGATGATGACCCACCGCGTGGACATTGTGGCTCTGTCAAAAGATGCAACAATCGCCGAGGCAGTAGCACTTGCGATTGAAAGCGGAGTATCGCGCATGCCTGTGTTTGACGGCGACATTGATACAATTGTCGGGATAATCTATGTCAAAGATTTCCTTCCGCTTATCGGAAAAAGCGTTGACGGGCTTACGATTTCTGATTATATCCGCGGCGTTCTGTTCGTTTCGGAAAGTGCGAAGTCAATCACTATGTTCAAAGAGCTTACTGCGAATAAAGTGCAGATAGCCATCGTTGTGGACGAGTTCGGCGGAACATCCGGCATTGTCACTATCGAAGATATCCTTGAGGGAATAGTCGGAAACATAGAGGATGAGTTCGACGAGAACCCCGACGAAGTAGTTCGCGTTGGCGGCAATACATTTAAGATAGCAGGAGATACTGACATAGAAGTAGTTGCAGAGGCGACAGGACTGGGGCTTGAGAAAAGCGAGGACTTCGACACGATAGGGGGCTTTCTTATTGATGCGCTCGGATATATTCCGCATGACGGAGATAAGCCCGAGGTTAAGATAGAAGATATTCCCGCGACGTTCCACGTGGAACGCGTGGAAGATAGAAGAATAGAAGAGGTTAGGGTAGAGTTGTGAGAACTGAAAGAGCAAAGTTAAGTATACTTAAGATACTTGCGTTTTATGCGGCTTTGTTTGCTGTGTGGAGTGTTAAGGAATTGTGCTTGACCCCAATCATGGAAGGCGCACTTGGTCTGTGGGGAAACGAACTTTGCGGGGGAGCAATAAAACTGGCTGTATGGACTGTTCCTGCCATGCTTTTGGTTCGGCATTACAAAGAAGATGTCTTGTTCTCGCTTAGAAAGATGTTTACATCAAAGTTCAAGTGGTACAAATACGCTCTTATCCTTTTCGGATTTGTTGCACACAGTCTTATCGGAGCATTTGTAGTAAACGGCAATATTTCGATAAGTCCTAAATTCCAACCATCCGAACTTATAGGAACGGTTTTATTAGTTGGAATAACAGAGGAACTCTTTTTCAGAGGTTTTTTGCTGAATGCTTTTCTGAAAAAGATGAAAGCATGGCCTGCGGTTTTACTGACTGCATTGCTGTTTTTGCTGATACATTTTCCGATATGGATTCATGAGGGAGTGTGGGCAAGCACTCTATCGTCAGGTGGATTTTTTGCAGTCATAATATTGAGTATCATATTCAGTTGGACATTCATAAAAAGCAAAAACATTATTGTTCCCATTGTTCTGCACATGGCGTGGAACCTGCTGATTATTCTTTTTTTCGGCAGTTAAGAATAAACAATTAAAAACAAGCATATACATGTTCTAACTATGTATGATAAAGGAATATGATATGCTTGTTTGTTCAATAAAGCTTACTAAGAAAAAAGTTTTCGCCGCTCTGCTTGCCGCCGCTATAGTGCTTGCCGTGATTATCGCCGTGACCTCGGGCGGGGGAGGCGCATCCGCACCGGCAGGTGCGGATGCGCCGGAAAATGTTCTTGCCGCGACCAATGACCAGAGGGTTGAGTTCCTCAAGTTTTTCGGGCTTAATCCCAAGCCCGACCCGGTTGAGATTATCGAGGTGATAATCCCGTCAGAATTCGACGATACCTATCAAGGGTACAACAACTTGCAGAAGTCAGCGGGCTTTGACCTTTCGGGTCAGAAAGGCAAGAAAGTGAAAAAGTGGACATACGAGATTATCGATTTTCCCGGAAGCTCGTCGCCTGTGCAAGCGACTTTGTTGGTGCTTGACGGAAAGGTTGTCGGTGGTGATATCGCTGAGATTGCC
>JGI994J12354_10004796_pt1 | contig 11974 bp, 10 predicted proteins | sample IntmicLarv3ML3BL_FD_12354 | JGI IMG/M metagenome (IMG submission 12354) | reverse complement strand
ATCTGAAACGCACCGCAAAAAAACGATGCCCGACGTGAGTGTAGTCCCATTTGAAACATAATGATGCCTCCCATTGCGAGCATAACAATCCTTGAATAATATGAGTTGAGAATAAATATACGCATTAAAATTATACCCTCTTTCTCCTTCAATTTTACCAATAGGATCTATTGCCTTGCAATTTTCAATCGTAAAACGACTTACATAATTTGTTATGATTCCGGATTGTCCAAAATGGAACATCACACAATTCCTTACCCATCCATTTTCAGCGGATTGTACGCGAATAGATTGCCAAGCGTGATTTTCATCATACTTATTTCCGGATATTTCTATATCAATTCGTATATTTTCCAGCCCGACGTTATAAATTGTGCCAGACATATCCGGTTTATAAACATACGATTGACTTAACGAGTTATCTAATGTATAATAAACCGGCGCATCAATTGTTATTTCATTGTTCCGAATTTTTGTTATGTATCTGTTATAAATAATCGGAAGCAGCCCTTCTGTCCATCGGTTGTCTTTTTCTCCTTTTTTTGGAGCTAAGACGCCTCCATATTTAACAGCCTCCACCCATCCCTGCGAACAGGGATGATATATCATAATTTGATCGCCTACTTCATATGAATCGGCATTTTCAATTTCGAATGTCACATCTCCCACATTAATTTTTGGAGTTGTTACATGCTGCTTCTGTTCTTCTTTATCTGTCCACTTTATACATTCGGGATTACCCATAACAATAACATCCCTTTTATCAGGAGAATTTCCTTTCGCCAGGATAATTGTATTTTTTGAGCTGTCTTCTTCTGAGCCTTTCCCACACAGAAGAATTCCGTCATCGTTGATATAAATCGTTCCATAAACTTCAAAAATCCCTTCTTTCAGTAATAAAGCACCTCTGAAACCATCTTCCTTTATGGGTAAAGTTCCTAAATAATCAATGTGTTCCTGTATGTATTTTGTATTATCCCCTTGTTTAGGCTCAATTTCCAACACAATAGGAACATCCGGAATACCTTTATTTGCATTACAATAACCGGCATAACTAAAATCAGGAATAACAAATCCATCCTTATCCTTATGATATACCAATTCATTCGTTTCAGATAACGATACTAATTTCGATTGCCAGTTATTCATTTTATTCTCATCCGTTTATTATACTTTCATAAATACTGAGCAGATTTTCTTCCTGATTTTTCCACAAATAATTGTTTTTCACTTTATTTACTAAATCATTGTAGTATGTTGCATAGTTATTGTCTGTAATCAATTGAATGATAGCAGATGTAACTTCTTTTGCATCATGCGGATTAACACATACTCCGAAATTATTCGTTTCGATGACTTCTTTTATATGCCCGAAATTTGAACCGATAATAGACAAACCAAAGGCTGCATATTCAAACAATTTTATTGGAAGAATAAGTTGGTTGGTATTATTTAAAGGAAACAGACAAAATGCTACTTTACTTTTTTTATAATAAGAATTTATCCTATCAATTGATAGATGTCCCGTAAAAACGATATTTTCAGAAATATTATTTTCTTGTATTTTTTTTTCAACACGTTTCTTCAGTTCATCATTATTAAGGCCTCCAACAATCACATACTTTAAATTAAATCCTCTTTTCTTTGACTCTATCAATGAATCTATTATCAAAAGAATTCCTTTTGCTTCGGAAATTGAACCGCAATAAATAGCATCATATTCTTTTTGCTCAGCAGGAACAGAAATATCTTCAGGATAGAAATAGGAATAATTATAAATAATTGCTGTTTTTTTATTTTTTTTCCTGAAACGGGAAGCGACATTTTCCTCTGTTGCAATTAAATAATCTACCTTTTTCAGAATTCTCTTTTCCGCAAGAATCGAAGGAATATCATTAAAAAAAACTTTGAATAAGGAACGTTCTTTCCAGTAATCTTTCAGATTTTCAAAAAAAGGTTCATGTGCGTCATAAATAACCTTCGGCTGCCATGGTAGTTTCTTCAATTTAAGAGCTATGCGACATAATTCCATATCATGCAAGTGATATACATCCGCTTTTATTTCTTTTGCCTTTTGAAATAAATCCGTTAATTTTGTTTGTTTTAACGCTTTATATATGGATGTAACCGTTTCCCCTTTTCTCTTTTTGGGAATTTCAATAATCCGAATATTTTCATCCGTAATGTAATCTGCCAATTTATTCCCATATCCGATATGAATAACTTTACACCCGTTTTTTGAAAGAGTAACAGCCTCTTTCTTATAAATACGATCATCGGTTAAATCATGAGTCGTAGACATCATGCATAAAGTTTTTTCTCTTTGATTTGTCATTTGGTTCAGGTTCAAGGTTTCGGGTTCTCACTTTTGATTCTTAGCTCTTTTTGTACACAATTTCAGGCTGTGCAACGTATAATGACACAAATTTAGTTCTTTTATCAAGGACTTATTCTCTATTTCAAGTATTTTTACGTAATTTGTATAATGTTTTACAGTGATTGGGCGTTTTTCACATTTTTGTATATAAATCTCTTTTTTTATAGGATTATCTTATGAATTTTGATGGAAATAATAAAACTATTTACCGGACTCTTTGCCAACAAGAACATATTCCGCTTTTTTCTCAATATTGGTGGATGGACGCGGTGTGTGGAGGAGAGAATTGGGATGTGCTTCTATATCAAGAAAAAGGGAATGTACTTGGTGCATTCCCTTGTCATTTCAAACAAAAATTTGGATTTCGGTATATCTTACAACCTTTTGGAACTCAAACAAATGGAATTTGGTTCAACTACCCTAAACAAAAAAGTTTTTCTGAGTACGACAGACTTTCTTTTGAAAAAAAAGTCTGTTTTAATCTGATAAATCAACTGGAATCTCTGAAATTATCTTTTTTTCGACAAAATTTTCATTTTTCTTTTACTAATTGGTTACCTTTCTATTGGAAAGGATTTAAGCAAACGACAAGATATACTTATCAAATCAATATAATAAATGTTGACAATGCATTTTTAAATTTTCATTCAACCAAAAAAGGACATATTAGGAAATGCTTGAAAAATAATGCTATTCTAAAAAAAGAAATCGACGCAAATGCATTCTATTATTATCATAAGGACTGTTTGATAAAAAAAAATCAATCCATACACTATTCGAAAGATTTTTTACTCAATCTACATAAAGTTGTAAAAGAACGGGAGCAAGGAATCATTTTTGGAATGTTTGATGATAATAATTGTATGCATTCAGCGATTTTTTTAATTTGGGATGAAATGAGTGGCTATAATTATATGACAGCAATTGATCCGCAATGCAAATCATCTGGTGCTTCATCCCTAATGTTTCTGGAAGCCATCAAATACCTGTCTGATAAAACCAAAGTTTTCGATTTTGAAGGAAGTATGGAGGAAAATATCGAAAACTCATTTCGTCAATTTGGCTCAATTCAAAAACCGTATTTCCAAATTGAAAAATCATATTCTCCTTTTTTCAAGTTATTGTTCGATCTAATATCGAAAATCAAAAGTAAGTAGATGCTACAAACATATAATTACATTGTTGAAGAATTAACTGATTATTATCCAAAAAATGAAATAAAGAGTTTTGCTTCTATCATATTTTTGAATTTTTGTAATTTGAAAGTTGTTGATATTTTTTCAAATCCGGAATTTCTTATTGATAAAAAAATGCAAAAAAAAATCTTTTTGGTTGTTGATCGATTGAAAAAACAGGAACCGATTCAATACATTTTTGGAGAAGCTAATTTTTTTGGACTTTCTTTTTTGGTAAATAAAAATGTATTAATTCCACGGCCGGAAACCGAAGAATTGGTCGAATGGATTTTATCAAACTCCTCTCCCACCCTTCCCTATCGCATTTTAGACATCGGAACAGGTAGTGGATGCATTGCTGTTTCTTTGGCTAAAAATTTACCCAATGCATCTGTTTTTGGGTTGGATATTTCTAATGAAGCATTAAAATTGGCAAAAAAAAATGCAAAAAAAAATAATACAACTGTACATTTTGAACAAGTTGATATTCTAAAAAGTGATACAATTATTTCTTTTGAGAGTTTTGATGTAATAGTTAGTAATCCTCCTTACATAACAAAAAGTGAAAAATATTACATGGAAAAAAATGTTTTGGAATATGAACCGGAAAATGCACTTTTCGTTCCGGATAATAATCCATTATTATTCTACCAAAGAATTGCTGAATTTGGCAAAATAAGACTCAATAAGAATGGTTCTCTATTTTTTGAAATAAACAGCGCATTTGGAAAAGAAACTGTCAATATGCTCAAAAAAACAGGGTATAATGAAGTGGCGCTACGAAAAGATATTTCCGGGAAAGACAGAATGATTCAGGCTCAATTGTAAGAACCCGAACTGAATTTTACGACAATCGCTTTATGAAAAAAATATCCGAAAAAGAGGCGCTACACAAAGCTGCGGCTTATTGTTCTGCAGCAGAACGATGCATTGCGGAAGTAAGCGAAAAATTATCAAAATGGGATGTTTCGGATAAAATATCTCAACAGATTATTGATTATCTGCTGCAGGAAAATTTTATTAACGAAGCCCGCTATGTCAAAAGCTATGTTGCAGACAAGCTGACTTTTAATAAATGGGGAAAAATTAAAATTGCTTATAACCTGCAACAGAAGAAGGTTGATACGAAACTCATTCAACAAGAACTGGATTCTATTGATGATGATGTATACTTCAACCTGTTACTAAAATTACTTCTTTCAAAGAGAAAAACGATTACCGGAAAAAATGAATATGAAATTAAAAACAAACTGTTTAAATTTGCCTTGAGTAGAGGTTTTTCTTCCACTGATTCACAAACTGTAGTTAATCAACTTTTGAAATGAAAAAAACGAGTATTTTTCTTCTCTTTTTTGCGCTGATTTTTCCGGTTTATAGTCAACAGTCCGACTTTGCTTCAAAATTATCAGACGCGGCATTGGAACTGACAAAAGACAGGGTTATTTATGACCCCAGTTACTACACGATTCCGTATCCGAATGGAGATGTTCCGGCACATAAAGGTGTTTGTACGGATGTGATTATCCGTGCATACCGGAAATTAGGTATTGACTTGCAAAAGGAAGTACACGAAGATATGAAACAAAATTTCCAGAAATATCCTAAGAAATGGGGCATGAAAAAACCGGACAAGAATATTGACCATCGTCGCGTTCTGAATCTTATGACTTTTTTCTCACGATTCGGAAAAGTGAAGTCTATCAGCAATAATCCGGGTGAATATATTCCGGGAGACATTGTTGCCTGGGAACTGAAGGGTGGGCTTACTCACATTGGTATTGTGGTTAATAAAAAATCCCGCAACGGAGAAAGGTACCAGATTGTTCACAATATTGGGGCCGGGCAGGTTTTGGAAGATTGCTTATTTTCTTATAAAATTATTGGCCACTATACTTATTCCAACTAAATCATTATGTTGCGTTACGCTGTTATCGGCACAGGAGCTATCGGAGGATACTACGGAGGTAAACTTGCAAAAGCAGGTAAAGATGTCCATTTTTTCTTCCATTCGGACTATGAATTTGTAAAAGAAAACGGATTAAAAATTGATTCTATAGATGGAGATTTTACGCTTAATCCCATTTCAGCCTATAAAAACACATCCGATATGCCTGTTTGTGATGTTGTTCTTGTTGGATTAAAATCTACTAACAATGGCCTGTTAAAAAAACTGCTCCCTCCTGTTCTTGGGGAAAAAACCATCGTTATTCTCATTCAAAACGGCCTTGGGTTGGAGGCCGAGTTGCAAAAAGATTTTCCGGATTTGAATATTGCCGGTGGACTGGCATTTATTTGTTCTCAGAAGGTGGGGAAAGGATTAATTTACCATTTGGATTATGGGAAATTAAATTTAGGTAGTTATTCCTGCTCTAATCCGGATTTGTTGGAAAAGGTACGTGCTGATTTCGTTCAGGCAGGTGTTGATGCTTCAATTCTCGAACTACATACGGCTCGCTGGAAAAAATTAGTTTGGAATATTCCATACAATGGCTTATCCGTCATACTAAATACGGAAACCAATACGATGATGGCTCAACCTGCAAGCAGAAAATTGATTCATGATTTAATGCTTGAAGTGATTCATGCGGCAAACAATTGTGGCTGTGATATCAACGAATCTTTTGCTGATGAAATGCTGAATATGACGGACAACATGAAGCCTTATTCTCCAAGTATGAAATTGGATTATAACGCCAAACGTCCGTTGGAAATTGAGGCAATCTATTCCAACCCCATTCTTGAAGCTGCAAAAAATGGCTATTCAATGCATCAGGTTAGTGTGCTTGAAAAACAATTGTTATTCATTCAATATCACGTATTATAAAATAAAGTTGTTGGGCTGCATTGAAGCAATACAAAAACTTTAAATACAATTATAATATTTCGAAAAAAGAAAAACATTATAATTGTATTTAAAGTTTTTGTATTTTTGTAGAAAATTATAATCGTACTTAAAATAAATCGAGATGAAAAAAATCAAAAATTACATTCCTCGTCAGGTTTATATCGATAAAATTCAGCCTTTTATAGACAAACAATTGGTAAAAGTAATCACAGGACATCGCCGTGTTGGCAAAAGTTATATTCTTTATCAGTTGATGGATATTATCACACAAAACGACAAAAAATGCAATATTATTTATATCAACAAAGAAGATATTGTTTTCGACGATTTGAAAGATTATCGGCAATTACACGAATATATTTCTTTAAATTCGAAAACAGAAAAGAAAAACTACATTTTTATAGATGAAGTGCAACTTATCGACAATTTTCATATTGCAATTAAATCGTTGGCTTTAGATGAAAACAATGATATTTATATAACAGGAAGCAATGCTCAAATGCTGGCGGCAGATTTGGCAAACGAACTTGGCGGCAGATATATTGAATTTCCTGTTTACAGCCTTTCATACGTGGAATTTCTTGACTTTCACAAGCTTGAAGACAATGATATTTCGCTTGAGAAATATTTTCATTATGGTGGACTTCCGTATCTGATTCATTTGCCGATGAAAGAAGAAATTATTTTGGAGTATTTGCGAAGTATTTATTCAACCATCATTTTGAAAGATGTTATTCAGCGAAAAAACATCAGAAATACCTATTTTTTGGAACAATTGATTAAATTTCTTGCAAATAATATCGGACATTTATTCTCGGCAAAAAGTATTAGCGATTTTCTTAAAAGCCAAAACGACAAATCTTCGCCCAATCAGGTAAGCGAATATGCAACTGCACTTATTGATTCGTATTTGATTCATTCGGTTGGACGATACGATATTGCAGGAAAGCGTCTGTTTGAACGCGGAGAAAAGTATTATTTTGAAAATTTGGGAATTCGCAATGTCATTGCAGGATACAAACCGCAGGATAGAGCCAATCGTTTGGAAAATGTAGTTTATAATCATCTCTTATATTGTCATTATAATATTACTGTCGGTACAATTGTCGGCAAGGAAATTGATTTTGTATGTGAAAAAAACGGAGAAAAACTCTATGTGCAAGTTACTCTCGAATTATCACGCGAGGAAACAATAGAGCGAGAATTTGGCAATTTGCTGAAAATCAAAGACAATTATCCAAAAATCGTTGTTTCTGCCGAAAAATCATTTGAAAATACGTATGAAGGTATTGAACATATTTATATTCGCGATTTCCTTTTCTCAGATGGGAACTACAAAATAAAAAGATAACTCACGGTGTATTTGGGTGTTCTTAAATATATTAGACACAAAGGTATCACAAAGTTTTCTTTTTACTTCGTGTAACTTTGCGCAACTTCGTGGTTTATTATAACATATTTGCACTTCGCTTCTTTAAATGAAGATTGCGTGAGTTATTTTTGGCATCGCTACCTATTTTTACGGAAAAAAATTATAGGAAAATCGGTTACGAATAAAACCTGTTCATTCAGTGGAGAGTGATTGGTACATAAAACCTATGAAAATGTGCTGAAAGCCAAATATTTATTTGCTTTCAGCACATTTTCAAATTGGCATATCAGCAATTTTTATGCTTCTCCACCAAATCCTACTATTGGGGGAATAAATCCTTGATTTTCAGATTTTTTTATTGTCCCGAAATGTGCCTCGTACTTGCGAATGTTATCTTCCAGCGCCATTTGTAAGCGTTTTGCATGTTCAGGAGTGAGAATGATGCGGGATTTAACTTTTGCTTTCGGCACATTTGGCATAATCCGAATAAAATCAATCACAAACTCCGATGATGAATGCGATATGATTGCCAGGTTGGAATAAATCCCCTCCCCTACCTCGTCTGTTAGTTCAATGTTTACCTGATTCTGATCTTTCATTTCTTTTTCCATGGTTGATGTTTTTATATAATTCCAACTAAAAAAATTCAATCGCGTTGTAAAAGTACGCTGATATAAAACATTGGTTATGAATCCTAACTATTTTTGTTTTTAAAAATAGAAATAGTGTTATACAGCCTTCATTGCCAAGGTTCAAAGATAAAGAAAAATGGACAAAAAAATTATGTCAAACAAAATTACCAAAATAAATCTTGTTTCCGCTGAAAGTTGATTTATGCTTATCTCTGTAAAATGGAAAAAGCCGCAATTCAAACACTACGGCTTTTTCATTAACACTAATTTTTTGTTTCAAATTAGTTCTTTTTTTTCAAAAGAACTGTTAGTCTTTTTCTTGAAGTATAACCAATATACAGAAACCCTGCTATTAGCATTGGGCAAAGGGCATCTTCGATCGGAAGTGGTGGATTACTACCAACATCTCCTCCTCCTACTTCTCCGCTTCCGCCAGGTCCACTACCTGGTCCTTCCATTGGCATTCCCAAAGCTTTTATTCCTTTTTCTTCGATTGAAGGTAAAGACGTTTTTTCTTCTACTTCTATTTTTTCTTTGAAAAATTTTTTCGAAGGTAACTGTAATTCTTTTGCATTGAGGACAAAAGAAAAACTCAAAAAGGAAGCGATAATTATTGCTATTATTTTTATTTTCATCTTGCTAAAATTTTAGTTGCGTACGGATTTTTTCCTGACACTTTTACAATATAAAGGCCATTTGCCAATTGCTGATCAATATTCATGGTATAGTCTGTTACCTGAATTTGATTTACCACCTGCCCTTTTACATCATAAATGGTTATAGTTGAACCAAAATCTTCCTCTGTAAATGTTTTTACTGTTACTGCATCGTTTGTATAATATGCTGTTAATTCTTTTTTTCCGGTTATTATTTCATCTAAACCTGTACGTTCTTGAGAAAAACGTAAAACAAAACGGTCATCCCGGTCATTTGGATCAATGGTTGTTTCATAGTAATTGTCAGCTGTTAGTCGTTTTTCTACACCTTCTTTTTTATCAACCAACCATATTTCCTGTATTTTATCCATGGTGTGCATACGCAGTCCTTGCATATATATTGTTTGAGGAACCATGGAAGGTGTCAGGAACAAAGGCTCTTCATTCGTTGACAGAGGAATTATTTTTTCATTCAATGCTGCTCCATTCCTATCTTCAAGATAAAGGATACTCATTAGTGATTGTTCTGGTAAACTTTTACTGCGTAATTGGAAACCATCGTTATCGGCTTCCTTTGTTTTGACGGTTTGTGATTTATAATTCAGCCAATCAGTATCATTTGTATTGGCTGAACGAAGGGTATTATCATCTCTAACAACAACACATACACGGTCTGCTGTTAATGTTTTCGTATCAATTACTTCAAAAACAAAATCATCATACCTTTTCCATTCTTCATCGTTTTTAGAAGAACGAATAAACTTTGTTTCGCCATGCTTAACTGCGCTTCGTGGAATATCAATGCTCGTAGCATTATATGAATACACCATAAATAGTTGCATCGGCGATATTAAAAATTCTTCATCTGCATGGTCTATATCAGGAACATAAGTTCCACCTGTCGATTTTATTGTCCAATACTGATAATTGTAATTGAACCTGATGAAGCCCTGATTATTTATATACTCGTAAGCTTTTGCATTAGGGCTTAATATCCATACCATATTATAGATGTCATTCGTATTAGCCGACCCGACAGTAACATTTCCCCAATTGCCAACAGACGCACCTTCGGAAGCAGTAACCAATTCTTTAACACTCAATGGGGACATGAATGGGTTGGCTAGTGCATTGTATGCTCCACTTTTTATAACTTTTGTTAAAGGTGAAGATCCTGCCAACAGTTTTTCTCCTGTGTAAGCAAGTGGGTCAGATGTATGAATATTGTTCCCATTTGTAAACTTATGTCTGTTAAATATATATGAATCTGTATTCCTATGAGTAAAATGAGCTAAATCACTTTCTGGCTGTCTACCATCATAGTCATTCTGAACGCTACCCCTTAAGTCAACTCCAACTGTAAAACCTTTCCCTGCTTCAAGTGTTTCTGCAGGGCTAACTTCTGTTGCATCTACTGTACCCGAATTATTCAAATAGGCAAGCGTATTAAACATAAAATAATCGGATTTGATAGATTCGAAAGGTGAACCCATGCCATACATTCTTTTATAAGTACTAAGGCCACCTGCCAAATTCTGTACATTTGTTTCTACAACATCCAATGCTTGGTCCATTCTAAAGTTAACTTGAAAACGGCTTGTTGCTAAATTAGCTGGGTATGTCACATTACCTGTTATATTCAAATGCGCTAATATTGTATTATAGGTAGTCCGTACATCAACTTCGTCTCCGGTAGAGGGCATTGTATAGGAAGTAGAATAATCCTTGCTTTTATTAGCAAGATCCGAATCCAATATAAAAGTTCCATTAGTCATCACGATGTTTTGGGCTGCTGCTGCTACGCGTGCATCCATTATTACTTCCGGATTATTGCTCTTTTGATTATTTATTTCAACATAAGCAGGGAACTCTATGTAAGATTTTCCTTTGGATGGTATTGTCGCATAATTGGTTCCTGTACTTTTGATTTCTTGCGTATCGGTTCCTCTAAACTCCAATTTTCCTGGTGTAGTTGTTCTGGAAAAGACTTTAGGAAGCGTATCGTTTGTGTTTCCTCCGTTACCAATAATACCGACTGCATCATGATAAAGATTTCCAATAAGGACAATATTCCCTCCTTCTGATTTAATATCACATCCTGTTGTTCCGACTTTTCTTGCTGCTTTAAGGCTGCCTCCTATGTATAACTTCGTTTCTGCATTAGATGGAGCTGCATTTACAGCATCTCCTTTAACATATATTTTTCCTGTATTATAGAGAACAACATCATTTTGTCCGAATAATATTGTACTTGTAAATATGGAACTTAATAGTATGAATAATTTTAATTTTCTTTGCATAAGACTATTTTTTAATTGTTGTAATAATAATCAAATTGTTTTATTTTTAATACGCTATATTATTTATAAAATACGCCATGCAAAGATACGGTTTATTTTTAATTTGTGAATTTCTAACTTATTTTAAATGAAAGTATTGTTTTTTTTTAACCTTTTTGTTTTGTTAATTAAATAAAATAACTACTTCAATTGCGTGCAAAACCCTTATATGACAAAAATTGCGTGCATTCCATAAGATAATTATGAATAACAACCAAAAAATTATAAAATACATCCAATTTTGAATGAATAAGATAATGGGTATTTGACAATAATTATACAGGACTTATTTCCATATTATGATGCAAGCAATAAAAGAGGCAGAGTAACTGTGTTGAAGTATTGGAAAACAAAAAATCTGTTTTTGCAGCTAAAGAGGAAGTATTCTGCAGAGGCTGTCTATTATTCCATTAAAAAAGCCTTACTCTTTTGAGTAAGGCTTGCTGTTTTATGAAGAATATGAATTACGATTGTATTATCATTTATTTAATGTTTTAGCTTCATTAAGTAAATAAAAATCCAAGATGACCATAGCCGCCATAGCTTCCACAATAGGAACGGAACGTGGCAATACGCAT
>JGI994J12354_10004795_pt1 | contig 11976 bp, 14 predicted proteins | sample IntmicLarv3ML3BL_FD_12354 | JGI IMG/M metagenome (IMG submission 12354) | reverse complement strand
AGCAACTGGTCATTGATCTTCAGGAAGAGTTCGAATCTATGTAAAGGTGAGAACAATGACGGACAACAAGACAAAACAGATCACGGATATCCTGGATATCCTGGCAGATGATTCCTCGGTACCGAGGAACATCAGACGCGGAGCCTCTGATGCGAAAGCGAGACTCCTCGACATGAAAGATGCATTGGATGTCCGTGCAACAAGTGCGATCATCATCCTTGACGATCTCGCGAACGACCCCAACATTCCGTTACACGGGCGCACGCTGATATGGAATGTTATCAGCCAACTAGAGATACTCAGCCAGTCGGGCTGATCTCTTCAACCATTTTCTCAATTCTCAATTTTTGAAAAGTTCGACCGTTTTCAAAAAATTCTCGAACATCTTCACACCATGTTCTGTGTGTTCCACTTCAGGGTGGAACTGAACACCGTAGATCGGTCTTGTCCTATGGCGTATGCCTTCGACCGCACAATCCTTGGAGAATGCGGAGACAATGAAATCCTTCGGAACTTCCTTCACTTCATCGTTGTGGGAAGCCCATACTGTGATTTCCGACGGAATATCCTTGAAAAGACCGTTGTGATCATTTATCTTAAGATCCACTTTCCCGAATTCAGGGACTGTTCCCTGACCTAGAACTCCGCCGAAGTGTGTCGAGATGAATTGCATTCCGGCACATATTCCAAAGATCGGCCCTTCGAACTTATCGAGATACAGCCCGTTGTTGCCCATTGCATCCATGTCCGCTGCAACATTCGGCGAACCGCCTGAAAGTATTATTCCGTCAGCGTCCGCAATATTCTCAAAACTCGTGGTATTGGGAACGATCTTCGCATCGACCTTCAGATAACGTAAAACGCGCCACTCGCGGTGCGTCCATTGTCCTCCGTTGTCGATTACGTAGACCTTCACAGTCCAGCATCGAACGGTGCGATATAAAACTTCACTCCCACTCTATCGTCGCGGGAGGTTTGTTCGTTATATCATATACCACACGGTTGACAGATTCCTTCATCGTATTCGTGATACGCTGGGAAACGGTCTCAAGAACATCCACCGGAATCTTAGATGCAGTTGCGGTCATTCCGTCAACGGATTCTACCGCACGTATCGCAATTGTCTTTCCGTATGCTCTCTTGTCGCCCTGTACACCTACGGATCTCGTGGGCAAGAGAACAGCAAAATACTGCCATGGAATGCTCATCTTCTTAGCGGCCGCAGCTTTTTTGAGCTCATCCTCAACGATAAAGCATGCTTCCCTGACTATTGCCATGTTCTCAGGATTCACTTCATCCAAACATCTTACGGCAAGTCCGGGGCCGGGGAACGGCTGTCTTTCGGAAACTTTCACGCCAAGATATCTTGCAACCTGTCTCACTTCATCCTTATACAGATCGTATAACGGTTCCACGAGATCCAATCCCATTTCCTTCGGAAGGCCGCCGACATTGTGGTGTGATTTGATTGTATCGCGAACGCCGTCGCCCGATTCGATCCAGTCGGGAGCGATCGTTCCCTGCACCAGATATTTTGCGCCGAATGCTTTCGCTTCTTTTTCGAAACATCTGATGAACCTCTCTCCGATCACTTTACGTTTGGCCTCAGGTTCAAGTACACCTTTCAGGTGCTTGAAGAAATCGTCAGAAGCGTCAACTATCTTGAAGTTCAGTCCGAGGTCTGTAAGCATTGCACGGACTTCGTCTGTTTCTCCCTTCCTCATCAGTCCCGTGTCGACATATACCGCAAGCAGTCTGTCTCCGATCGCCTTGCTTGCTATTACGGCAGCAACAACGGAGTCAACACCGCCTGAACATGCGATTATCGCTTTTCCGTTCACTTTACCGCCGACTGCGGCGACCTGTTCACTTACGAACTCTTCAACATTGAACATTGGACCTCACCTCTTCGGAGTCCTTCTTTATCTTGTCTGCCATTTCCTTACGGTATTCTTCCAACTTCTTGGATATCTTCTTGTCGTTCACCGCAAGTATCTGAAGTGCCAGTATCGCCGCATTGTCTCCTCTGTCAAGTCCTACGGCCGCCACCGGGATCCCGGGAGGCATCTGTACTATTGACAATATGGAATCGAGGTTTATCGCTCCCCCCACGGGAACACCTATCACCGGTTTCACGGTAAGCGAGGCAACTGTTCCGGGTAACGCTGCGGAAAGTCCGGCAATTGCAATCATCACCTCGGCGTCGCTCTTTGTGACTATGTCCTCGACCATCTTCGGTGTCCTGTGAGCTGACGCTACATGTATGTCATATGCAACATCAAATTTCTTCAGGACCGCGATGGATCTTTCGGCTACATGCAGATCGCTCTTACTTCCAAGTATCAACAGGACCTTTGGCATCGTATGTCCGAGTGAATGATAGGATATAAATCCATTTATTCAGACCCGTTCGATACCGTCCATTGGGCGCATATGCAGGAGGTCACCGATCGGTTTTCGATACTCACAGGGGAAATAACAGAACGAGGGCAGAAAAAATATTATGTCCTCCGAGCATGTCCCCGCATGGATCGTTTGCAGAACATGCTTCTTGACATCCTTCTTGATGTTGATGAAATCCTAACGAAGCATGGCATCCCTTACTACCTTTTCTTCGGTACCGCGTTGGGCGCGGTCAGGCACAATGGCTTCATTCCGTGGGATGACGACATCGATATATGCATCCACAAGGAGGACGAACAAAGATTCGTTGAAGCCCTGGCCGATCTCGATACTGAAACATATTTCCTTCAGAAGAGACGGACAGGTACGTGGCACGAGGATTTCTACAAGGTCAGGAAGAACGGAACGACCTTCATCGAATATGCGTTCTTAGGTCTGGACATCCATCAGGGGGCGTTCATTGATATCTTCGTCCTTGACAGCATCCCGGAAAAGGGGATAAGGAAACATATGTACAACGCAGCCATGTGGGCCTACCTCAAAGCTCAGGGATCGTATTACATGACCGCAGGATACCCTGTCCTGGAGAAGATCTCTTTGTTCTTCGAACGCAATTTGTACAAATTCATGGACATTTTCTGCAACGTGCCCGGCAGCCCCGTGATATCGGTCAGGAAAGGAAAGCGCAGACGCGTATGGAAAAGAGATTCATTCGGAGAACCGAAGCTATGCGATTTTGAAGGACATTCATTACCGATACCCAATGACCCGGATGCGGTCCTGACAGAGGATTTCGGAGATTATATGACATTACCTCCGGAAAATGAACGTATACACGGCCATACAGCAGTCTCATTCGTCGATCTGGACAAAGACTATACGGAATATCCTGTAACAATGGAAGATAGAAAAAAGTGGAGAAAGGGGGGCATTCGCCCGATTAACTTTTCATAACGGCAACAAGGAACAATCCAACTGCCGCGAGTGCGCCTATGAGAACAGCGATCAGATCGATGATCATGTCACGCATGACGTCCATGAACGCAACATCAGCGAACACCTCTACGTCACTGTATCCCACAAGATACACCCAGAGAACACCGATCACAAGACCGATCACGAGCAGGATTATACCTACCGTTCTGCTCTTTCCGCTACCGAACCCTGCGGTAAATATGCCTGCTATGATGAGTACCAAGGCGAAGACTACCACAATTATTGTCAGGAAAGCCATCCAATCCATTTGTTTACCTCCAATTTATCGTCAAGCCGCATAGAGTATCCCGCGGTCTTATGATACCGCAACAGGCTAGATATTATTTAATGTTTCACTAAGAAGAGACGAGGTCGGGCGATCAGTGGTCGCTGCGGCCGATATGGCTTCTGCATCTCCATGTATCGGCTCGCTGATGTACTGCAGAAAATGTCCGTCCATACTGGGTCTCACTTCCGAACATCACGCGGTCACCTGTCTCCTGCCTGCGTACGGCATCTGCGCACTGTCAACACAATGATTAAATTCCGAATTGCTTTCATCGAAATATGGGCACACAGGATAACAGGACGTCCAAACAGCTGATGCCGAATGTTGTCAGCAATGCTGCGTATCTTATCCTGAACATCTCCATCGGTCTTTTTATTGTTCCGTATTTCATCAACGAGCTCGGGATAGCCGCATACGGGATAATACCGCTGGCGACATCCGTTACATCATACGTCGTAACGATATCATCCTCGCTGAGCAACTCCACCGCCAGATATCTCGGCATATCAATGAACCAAGGAGACAAGGACAGTACTGTCAGGACCTACAACACAGCATTGTTCGGATTGGGGTATGTGGTGCTTGCGATAGCTCCTCTTGTGGTACTTGTCGCTCTTCTTTCCCCAACTCTCTTTGAGATCGGTCCGTCAGCAGCGATCGATGTGCAGATACTGTTCGCATGCGTTATCGCATCGATGCTGATCGCATCATGGGGAACGAACTTCCAGATGGTCCTCTTCGCGAACAACCGTCTTGACCATCAGAATATCATGAAGGTTACGCAGCTGGCAGTACAGACGGGGCTGATCATAACATTCTTCACACTCACCGATCCTTCGCTTCCGTCCGTAGGTGCGGCATATCTCATCGGTTCGATCACTTCCGTTATTGTCGGTTATGCGTTATGCAGAAGGACGTGTCCGTACCTCAAGATGAAGAGAAGACTGTTCAACATGTCGCACTTCAAGGAGATATGTCATGTCGGCGTCTGGACCATTGTCTCGTCCGTAGGAGGGCTGCTGATGATACAGATGTCAATGATACTGACGAACATCCTTCTCGGACCTGTGCTGAACGGGACGTTCAGTATCGTTGCGTCGATGATACTCGTGCTCTCATCCCTCGGCGTAACGCTGAGCAGTGTCTTTGCACCAATAACATACCGCAGTTTCTCTGAGGAGAGATACAACGATATAATAAGCACCTGCAGGTCCGCCATGAAGGTGATAGGAATACTGCTGGCACTACCGTTGGCGTTCATTTGTGTATTCTCGCCGCAGATACTTACCGCGTGGGTCGGTGGGGAGTTCGCACATCTGAGCGAGATCATATGGATCGTGTTCCCGCTGTTCGTTTGTTTCGAGGCTGCGACAACACTGACGCCCATCGGTCTCGTATACCTTAAGGTCAGGGTCCCGGGACTGGCGACACTGCTGTTCGGGATCCTTAACGTTATTTTGATCTTCGTATTCGTCGGATATTTCGACATGGGGTTGCGAGGAGTAGCGCTTGCATGGGCGGCTGCGATGACGATCAGATGCTGTATCTTCGCACCATGGTATTACGCAAAGGTCGCAGGTGCGAAAGGTTATGGTTTCCTGGGCTCCCTGATCTACGGAATATTATGTTTTGTGATCGGTGCTGCTCTTTGTTACGTCGTTGACGCTGTGTTCACGATACCGTCGTCGCTCATTGCATTGGCGGTAACCGCGTTTGTGTTGATGATGATATACATCGTAACGGTCCCGAACATCCTGCTCAGCAGAGGAGAGAAGAAACTTGTACGGTCGTGCTTACCCGCATCAGTGGAATCCAGACTTCCGAAATGGTTCCTCTGAACCTGGACGAACGTAAAGACTAACTACACAAAGCCCGATGGTGTGCGGATGAAGATCGGACTCCTTTGCAACGCCGGCGGACACCTTACTGAAATGCTGTGCCTGAAAGGAGCATGGGAACAGTACGATCATTTCTTCATGACACAACCTAACAAGAGGACAGGAGCACTGGACGGAACGGTCTATGAGGTCGAGGATCCGGAGATCAAACCCCTTTCGTTCCCAGGATCCGTTCTGAAAGCGTTCAGAACGCTGCTCAAGGAAAAGCCAGATGTCATCCTCAGCACTGGCTTCAGCTGGATGGACATACCGATATTCTTCTTCGCCAAATTGATGAAGATACACACGATATACGTCGAAAGCTGGTGCATGACGGACGGATGCACCGGAACGGGAAAGATCGTAAAGGTGATCGCAGACGAGTTCCTGGTGCAGTGGCCGGACGCGGAAAGGACATGCGGACCTAAAGCGAAATACCGCGGAGGAATAGCATGATACTCGTGATCGTAGGTCAGCTGCACTTATCCTTCGACCGTCTGCTGAAGGAAATGGATGAATATGCTGAAAGGACAGGTGAGCGTGTTGTCATTCAGGTTGGATCATCAGATTACGAACCGGAGCACGCGGAATGGTTCAAATTCGAGTCGGAAGAGAGACTGAACGAACTCTACGATGAATGTGATCTACTGGTAGCACACGGCGGTGCCGGAACGATACTGAACGGCATATCCCGCGGAAAACCGATCGTGGTGGTCCCAAGGAAAAAAGAGTTCAAAGAAGCATCCAACGACCATCAGATGGACCTTGCAGGAAAAATGGCCGCAGAAGGGAAGGCCGTATGCGTTTCGGATATCGGCGATCTGCCTGCCGCAATTGAGAAGGCAAGGGGAATGGATTTCGATCCTGTAACGCTTGACAACCAATTGGTACGGTATCTGTCCGATAGGTTCGCAGAGATCGCCGAGAAACGATCCTGACCTACAATGAATATAAAGATGACTAAACCTTTAAATATAATATGAAATATCGCTTCGTTGTTAATAAATGCGTTCATGAGGTATTATATGGACTTTTTAGGTGTTGCAGAAGAGATCACAACCGACGGCAGGATCATTGTCAAGGGGGTGGCCACACCTGAGATAGGCGATATCGTATTGGACGCAAAGAACAAGAGGATCGGATCCGTGAAAAGGATATTCGGACCCGTCGAGGGACCGTATATCTCCGTCGTACCGTCTGAGAAGTCGGCTGTGATCGGCATGGTAGGGAAGAAAACATACTTTGAAGGAGCGACCCGAAATGGCAAAAACAAGAGAAGGAACTGAAGAAGTGGAGAAGTGTCCGGAATGCGGAAGCAGACACCTCGTACGTGACTATGAACGTGGGGAATTGCTTTGTGAGGACTGCGGTCTCGTACTCGATGATCAGTTCATTGACCAGGGGCCCGAATGGAGAGCATTCGATGTGGAGCAAGGGGAAAAGAGGGCAAGGACAGGAGCACCGATGACCTATACAATCCACGACAAAGGACTTTCCACAGAGATATCATGGAAGAACAAGGACAGCTACGGTAAGAGCATACCAACAAGGAACAGGGCGCAGCTGTACAGGCTCAGGAAATGGCAGAGAAGGATCAGAGTATCCAACGCGACCGAGAGGAACTTAGCTTTCGCGTTATCCGAACTTGACAGAATGGCGTCTGCCATGGGATTACCGCGTAACGTAAGGGAAACGGCTGCGATGATCTACAGGAAAGCAGTTAATAAGAATTTGATCAGAGGAAGGAGCATTGAGGGTGTTGTTGCAGCTTCGTTATACGCAGCATGCAGACAGTGCGGTGTTCCCAGAACGTTAGATGAGGTTGCAGGATCAAGCCGTGTGGGAAGGAAAGAGATCGGACGTACGTACAGGTTCATGACACGTGAACTGAAACTGAAACTGATGCCTACGAAACCTCAGGACTATGTGCAGAGATTCTGTTCTGAACTGAAATTAAGTGGTGAGGTCCAAAGCAAAGCTGCGGAGATACTGAAGGATGCTTCTGAGAAGGAACTGACATCAGGACGCGGGCCTACAGGCGTGGCTGCAGCTGCGATATACATCTCATCCATTCTGTGCAATGAACGCAGGACTCAGAGAGAAGTTGCAGATGTTGCAGGTGTGACTGAAGTCACCATAAGGAACAGATACAAAGAACTGACAGAGAAGTTGGGAATTGAGATCCAGCTTTGATCCAGATTCAAAAAAGAAACTTTTTCCTCCAAACGATTTATTTTCTTAACCTTTCAGCTGAGTGTGAACACTCGAATTCCTTTTGAAAACATGATCTCCGCACAGCCTCATAGGCTGTGCTCACGTCGTGCTCACCTCAAAGAACGAATGCCGGAACCGGTCAGCGCAAAAGCGCTGACCTCTCCGGTGTGAACATCCTCAGCGGCTCCCGCCGCCTCGGAGAAAGAAGATGAACGTGCATACTGGCACTATACTTCAAATGACAGATTCTAAAGAAAATACCAAACCTTGAAATTCAGAAAACTTGAAGAGCGGCACCGAACACTCGTTCGATTATCAGGTCCTTTATGTGTTTCTCATCTTCTTCGGTGTCTTCCGAAAATTGCATGTGGGTACATGAGGGCTTGTTGCCATTTACGTATCTCACTGAGGCATTATACGCAAATACCTCTTTTGTTGAACAGAGACATACTTCATGCTTTCGGGATTATTATGTCCTTTATGTATTTCTCGTCCTCTTCCAGCATCTTACGAAAATTGCATGTAGGTACATATGGTCCCCTCCTCTCAGCTTCTTCGTACGCTTCCAGAAGTCTCTGGGCTACTTCAGGGCTGTCAATAACCAACATTTCTTCAAAGGAGCTTGTTGCCATTTACGTACCTCACTTGAGCATTATCAATGCAGATATTTAACATCTTTTCGCGATTTTCACTGATTGCCATCATATTATCATCACCATTTGGTTCAGGTTCCTTTTCTCATCCATTCTCATAAATTTGAATCCACATGAAATATAATATTCCATAAGCTTTGGCTCGTCTTTACAATCGAGCCGTACTGTACGACATCCAAACATTGTCTTTCCCTCACCAAAGTTATACAACGCCCTCTCGATCATTGCCTTTCCAAATCCTCTCTCTGTTCCATCCGCCTTGGCCAATTGCCCCAGAAGATATGACTGCACAACACCGTTGTTTGCATTCATTAGTTTCCACAATTTGTTTGGAATTTTGAGCTTTTCACCTACTGCGAGACATTTCACCGTCAATGTGAAATATCCTTTGATGACCGTCATTTCATGCTTGAAATCGAGCATTAGGTATGTTCTCGATATGCTATCACGATCGTGCATAATCGCTTTGTTCTTCAGGAAATACTCTGCATCCGCATCTGCCGTACACTTAAAAGTTGACAATAACAGAGACACATTATCCTCTCCCATTTCTGAAATGAGTTTATTTAGGCTGAACTGTGAATCTTTCATGCGTAGCCTCCTGTGCGTTCCTTCTTTCCATCAGCAGTCGACCTGTGACATGACTATAAAAGGGGCATTATTACATGTAGACTACATCGAGCCCGAATGAATATTCTCTCCCACTCAATTAAGGACGAAATCTCTTGAATTCAACGTAATCGGAAGCTTTGAAAAGTATCTCTTTCTTAACACCATGGGCAAGACGTACAGTTCTCGATATCTCCGGCCATGTCATCCTGTTCTTACCAACCACAGAATGCACCAGGAAACGAGCATGACATTCATCAGGGGACTTCTCATAAACACGGAAATGCGTTCCGTACTTGAACCCCGTCTTCACCAACAATCCCTTATCCCTCAGATCAGAGAAAGTGTCCAAACGTACCTTGAACTCATTCTGAACGGAATCTCCCATCCTCTTGAGATCATCAAGTGTAACAGTTCCCGAAGAAGACGTTACAGAAAGCATTCCCTTCTCCATCAGATAACATGATTCTATCAAAGATAATTGAAGCATGCCGGATATAGTCTTCCCGAAGAATCCGTTCTTGTGAACATTATCACATTCCTTGGGATCGAAGATGAACACACGGTCACGTATCAGACGGCCGTTCGCTTTCACCTTATCGTTAAACGTGACTTTACCGCTCATTTCCTTCTTCGACACCACGTAATAAGTAAGATCGCCTTCCTCATCGACAACGCTGTAAAGTAATTTTTTCCCTTTCTTCACCGTCATATCAACGGCTTCAGAGAAATCATCCATGCTGAACGCAGTTCTCTCGGAAACAGCCAACACGAGGAACTCAGGACGGGAATTGCTGATAAGCTTACCGCGGGGAAATACAGATAAGTGGAAATCTCCCGTTTCATTCTTTACAACGAACCCCCTCTCCCTGATGTCCCTGTACACGATGTAACGGATATCGAAGTCCTCATGTATTGACGACGAATGATCGAACATCTCCTCGAACGTCAGCATCTGACCGTTCCGGAATATCTCCAATCTCTTCGATTCAAGAAGGTACGTAGCCTCAAGAAGATCTAAATTCATGCCGCCGCCGCTTATCGGATATCCGTAGTTGCCTTTGTTGTAGATCTGTCCTCCTTCCTTCTGGTCGGAAACGACAACGATATCGTCGACAAGTTCACCGGGCATATGTCTGCGTACTTATCAGGGATATTTAGTAATTGCTCATGAAAAATCATCGTGACATGTTGAAGAAACATCTTGATCATCGAGCCACACACAGGCCTCATCTCTCTGAACATCTCCTTTGAGAAGTCCCCGGTCAATTTTGCTCCTTCTGTAACGATGTCCGTGCGGTCTCCGAGCGCTTCTCCCAGTTCTCTGAGCAAACCGCATCTCTTCAAACCTTTGATGTTCCCCGAGATATATATGTCATAGTCGCTGTCTTCGGAGTTGCTGCCCGTGCTCTTGAACCGAAAAAAAATAGATGCTGTTAACATCATATCATTCAGCGATGGATGCAACTACCTCACTCAGTTCCTTGAAAGTGGGGCTGCCTCTATTCTTTGCTGCACTCATGCATACCACATCAACGAAATGACTGTATCTTCTGTTTTCCTTCCGATCGGAAACGATGGCGGCGTCACCAGTTAGAACACATTGGCATTAACAAACAGAACGAGGGAAAAGAAAAAAAAAAGAAGGAAAAGGTTTGGACAGCAGAACCAGACGATATGTTACGTCCGTTCCACGTATCCTTTCAGCTTACCGAACTCAGGGCCTCTTTCTCGTTCCTGAATGCACCACGCTCGCGACCAGGGCGATTATCATGATGCCTACTACCGCCAGGAACAGAGGGTTCTTCGCGGCATCTACCGTCACGGTGAATGTGAACGTTTCATCAGCGAAATGGCCGGATGCCCTGAACGTTGCTGCGTACTTACCTTCAGCAAGTCCCGCGGCTATGTCTATACGTTGCGTTTCGGCATTCCAGGTTATCTTTTCATTGCCGCCGATCTTATTCATAACGATGACGCCGCCGCCAGTGACGGTGAACACACCGGATGATGTTGCGCTGTAACCTTCCTTCAACCTGATGTGCAGATCACCTTTCACGATGGCCTCCCCTGCACCGTCAAGTGTTATCTTCGAGGATGTGGAAACTTCACCCGTGAGGAAGTTCTCGTTGGCAACTGAACGTGCGAACACGAAGTAATCATCGCCCGGCGTGAGGTCTTCGAACACACCGTTGTCCTGCCATTCGTCCGCAGGTACATTGGTCGTCTCATTTACCGCATACTCCACATCCTGACGCTCGGGTATCTTGACGACCGATGCCACCAGTCCGGTCGTGGACTTTTCGTTAACGATCACAGATACTTTGAACCCCGTTCCTTTGTCAACCGTCACAGTGATGGTACGTTCATCGTGGCCACCGCAGGCGTTGGTCGCTACGATGGTGGATTCAACGGTTCCGACATTGTATGGAGTTCCCGTTAAACGCCCGGTCTTCCTGTTTATGGTCCATCCGTCCGGCCCCTTGTCATCGAAACTCCACGTGATGTTCGAAGCATTACCTCCGAACAGGGTCGGTACGATCGAGTATTTGGTAGCAACGTTTCCGTTGGGTATGTTCGTATTGACTATCTGAGGCCAAGTAATGGTCCTGACCCCATTTGATGGGATGCCTGCTGAATGGTCACTATTCTCAGCGGAACGTACGAATACGAAGTACTGGGTGTTCGGAATAAGGTCAGTGAACTTGTTGCTTGACTGCCACATCGCACGGTCAGAAAGCGTATCGGACGTGCCTATCGCGTACTCCAACACCACACCGATCGTTTCCGTAACGTTTACGGTAACGGTCGTGGACCTGGGAGTTGCAGTGATAGTTCCGTATGTTACCGAACCTTCTCCCTTTGCGATCAAGAGCGGGATCGTCGCTGTTGCTGTTCCGCCAGCGTTCGTCGCTGTTATGACGACACTGAACGTTCCTGCTTCGGTCGGTGTTCC
>JGI994J12354_10004794_pt1 | contig 11978 bp, 7 predicted proteins | sample IntmicLarv3ML3BL_FD_12354 | JGI IMG/M metagenome (IMG submission 12354) | reverse complement strand
TATTTGCAAGGAGGCTGGTGTTTCAAATGGTAGTTTTTATCATCATTTTGATTCTAAAGAGGACTTATTATCTTTTTATATTGAGGAACAACCCGTTATTGATGTGAATTTATCGCAAATCCCCTCGTCTGCGGAAGAAATGAAAGAGGCGATTATTCAAGTGTATTTGCATTATGCTGCTTATTGCCGTGAGTTGGGTGCTCGGTTTGTGGAGAATTATTATACGCCTAGAAATCAAGCTCTAAACCCTGCAAAGCGTAGTGAGCGACCCTATCCGATTGTGACTGTTCGTTCTTATTTGGATAGGAGCATCAAGGCAAACATTATAACTCCTTCATTAGCTATTGAAGAAATCACTACTGATATTCGAATGATTATTATAGGAAATGTATTTGAATGGTGTCTGCGTCCAGAAGTGGTTGATTTTGAGGGGAATATTAGGCGTTCTTTGGGGACATATTTAAGGAATATATTGCAAAAAAGCTAGCTGTTCACACGGAATAGCTAGCTTTTACTAGTGTTGAAAGCATAGTTTTACACTTCTTTTACTGTTTCTATTTCCTTTTGACTTACTCCTGTAAATTTTGCAATCTCTTTTGCGCTTAGTCCTTGTTTGAGCATGTTATGGATTAGTTCGTTTCTAGCCTCCGCTCTTCCCTCCATTTTTCCAATCTTTGAACCCTTTTCAATCCCTTGCAGCCACACATAATCTTCTCTTGCCAGTGCATCTTGTTCTGCTCTCTCCCTTGCACTAATCATGTCTTTTTCCTCCTTTTGCAAATTCTTATAGTTCGCCTGCTCACAAGCCTCAAGTACATATTTTGGAGCATTTGCTGATACTTTTCCTGTTTTGAAATATGCAAACCATTCTTTTTCATTTTGATTCATTTTATCAGATGACTTCTGTAGCTCCATGAATACCATTGTAAGTAAATCTTCTCCTGCTACATTTGTATAACGGACATCATTTTCTGTATCATATAGCTTAAACTTATGAATTGGTTCCTTGTCTTCAAACTCATTATTCATCAAAATACAAATGCTATACACTGGTCTCAGTGATGAATAACGCCGTTCATGTTTATTCTTCTCTCTTAATGCAATCTCTTGTGCTTTCTTCGCATAATTCGATGTATACGTTTCGGCTGCATAGTATAATGCCCTTTCTCGAAACCAAAGCTGTCTGTATACCTGCATTTCAATCGTTACAAACCTGCCATCTCGTAACCTAGCCAACACATCCACTTGTGTGTAGCGAAGTATCGGTACTTTATTTCCATCATAAAGATTTTTAATATTATACGTATTTTCAACGGATACTTCTGTGACATCAAGCCCTAGTATATCGTTGATAAACCCGATTAATATGTGATTGTTTTGTGGACTTGCAAATATTTTGCGAAACACGATGTCATTTGTTGTAATTGCTTTTCTTTGGTGCATATTTCTTCCTCCTGTTGTGTGCGTATGATTAGCACATACAAAAAGAAGTTTGCTAAAATTAATTATAACCTAAGAAATGCCCCTTAGCAACGCCAATCATACAATTATCTTGTTACATTGTTTGGAAATCATCTGGAAATCTATAAGCCGAACGGCCTATCTATAGATTTGTTATAGATTTGTATCATTTATGTTAGCAGAGGTGCTCTTTTCTGTCAATGATGAAATTTCAAAAAGAGCCAACTATTCAACATCACATGAATCGCTGGCACTTCCTTATTTTAAGTTGAGATATTTGTTTAAATAGTTTCTTTATACCTCTCTTACTGCATTCACTTCTCGCACGTTTTTCTCTCTTCGCACCATCAAGGCAACGATCCCTACACTTGCAATCACCAGTAAAAGTACCCCCGTCATTCTCACAACATCTCCAGTCTTTACTCCTCCTGCAAATCCCTTGCCACCTTGACCATCTCCTGATTGGCTTCCTGGTGGAGTACCCGTCGGGTCTACTGGCTCTGTTGGATCATCTGGTTCCACTGCTGGGTCTTTCGTGTTACTGATTTCTACATTTACGATGTTATTTCTTGGGTCATTCGCTACCGTTACTTCGATTGCCTCTTCTAGCTTATAATAGCCTGTTGGTGCAGTTGTTTCCACCAAGTAATATGTCCCTGCTCCAATCGCTCGTATACTTGCCTGTCCGTTTTCGTCTGTTGTTATAGTGATCTCTTCCCTTGTTCCATTTTCGTCTATTTCTCTCGTTAGGAAGATTCCACTCTCTGCGTTTTGTTTGCTATCAGCCAAGTAAAAGGTGGCACCTGCAAGTCGTTTACTCTTGTCCTGTATATCCACTTTTGTAACAGCTATCTGCCCCAGATAAACCTTGGGTACACGGTTATCATTCTTATTTGTATCTTGCGGGAATACATCATGTTCATAGGGGTCGCCCGATACATTCTCAAATGAGATCCTTGCATTGTTCCACAGTACTTCTACTGTATCTAGTGCAGAGGCATTGACTCTGGTATCTAGTTTCATTTCAATATAAGCCACGTTCGCATCTGCTACCTTCTTGGTTCCAATGTTATCCGTGAAATTAATGGTTAGTATATGCGACGTCGCATCATAAGGCAAATGATAATCTACTCCCTCTGTCAGTGTAAGTGCGATTTCATTCTTGTTTGCATCATAATAACGAAATGCAACAGAACCCTCCACATAGTCTAGTCTGGGGTCCATCTCATCTGTCAAATGAAAGTTCTTTCCATAACTCGTTGTTGTCACACCTGCAATGGTTGTTTCCCTTTTCAAATCTGGTCCCATTGGATACCATACATCCCAACTGATGATATCTCCAATACCAACCACTTGTTTTGGACTACTGACGCTCTTTTCTACACTTACTTGTTGTCCTTTGGGATATACAGTCACATCGTAGTTTGTCACTTCATTTCCACTTGCATCTTTAGTGACATTTGGAATGCATACAACAAATCTACTTGTATGTGCAACTTCTCCATTTTGCAATAGTTCGGATACAAGATAGTAACCCTCTGGTAAGTCATCAAAAATAGCTTTTCCCGTGTTGTCTGTTATGTTTGTCTGTGCTGGGAACGCAGTATCTATAGCTGTAGCTGGTGTTACCTGTGTATCTGTACTACTTACGAGCAATTTGTTTAGCCTATAACTTATGCCCGAGATTGTTTCTGCATTCGTTGGTATATCATTTCTATCACTACTTTGCCCGGTAGAATCTTGTAAGTTCTGATAATCTTCTACCCGAAACCTCTGTATCGTTACGCTACCATTCGTGGCTGCTCTCGCAACCACTTCTGGTATCATGAGGGCCAGTAGGAGAAAGGCAACAAGTAGTATCCTATATGAAACCTGATAGATGTTCTCTCTTTTCATTCGTTCGTTTCCTCTCCTAATTCTGGCTGTCTTAGTTCTTGTTACTTCTATCTCTTATTGTTCGATATTACGTTTCTTTCCATTAAGATACACAACAGCTGCGCCGATCATTACAATAATACCTACTGCTGTAAATAAAAGTGTTCCTGCTCCACCTGTAAGTGGTAAGCTAAATCCTGGCGATTGTGGTGGTGGTGTTCCAATCGGTGTATTCACTACTGTGATATCTTTATTCAAGTTAATGTTCTCTGTCCAGTCACCTGCTACAAAGTAACTTGCATGGTTTGTTTGATACCATGCTTTGTTTGCCCATGTTACTGGCACTACTATACCACCATTATAACCTGCTGGTGCTGCTGTTTCGATTACATAGTAGGTAATTCCAGTTGCATTGTCATAATTTGGCAAGTTTGAGAACGAAAACTTTCCATCTGGAAGTGTTGTAACAATGAGGTCATCACCATTTCCATCTTTTACAAAGTCTCCTGGTGCTGGGTTTACTGCTTTTGTAGCAAGTTTAAATGTTGCACCTGCTTGTGGATTTCCATTTTCATCGTGTTTCATACCATTGATAGAAATCGATGGTATAACAACTACCTCTATAATGATTGGAGGCACAACACCTGGTGCTCCTATTTCGGATTCCATTGTATTTGATACATTTACTGGTACTCCTTGTTGTGCAGTTGGTGTTCCAGTATATTCTGCTCTAAGTTCGAAACCAAAGCCTGGTGCATTTGCTGCAATCGCTTTGTCGATACCTGCTGGGGTCAATTTTACTTCTATAATCTCACCAGCTGTTGCTGTTGCTGCTGTATAAGCAATTTCATAGTCTGTTACATTTGTAAGTGGTGCTCCTATAAGATCACCCGCTGCATTTGTAAAACGTACTGCAATCGATGTAACAGGTCCTACTAGTTCAAAGTACTTGTTAAAACGCTCGCGTACAAGTGCTGTACCATAGTCTGCTGGATCTGCACTTGGTATTGCTGTTGCTCTTAAATCTGCCGCACTATCTACTGTTGAACTCTTGAACTTTGTTTTTAGTTCGAAGTCCATTTCATCGCCTGCTGTAACTGGCTCTGTAACGTCTCCCATATCTTTGTTTGCGATATCATCTGATGTAATATTCTTTGGATATACGTGAATATCATAGTTATCTCCACCGCCTTGTTTTGTCATTGGCATACGAATCAAAGAGTCTGTTGCTGATGCGTGACCTGCTGGTGTTGTTGTTTCTACTAAGATATAGTAACCATCTGGAATCGCTCCTGCTGGTACTCCTGCGTCAAATACAACTTGTCCAGATGCTGGTGTTACTTTTTCTGCTCCCCAAACTGGTTCTACAGAAGTTGCCGTGTGGAATGTTCCATCTGACAATTCCCATGTAACAGTTGGTGTTACACCTGTACTATCAATTACGTGTCCTACAACCGTTACACCTGGTACAAGTAAATCGATTAAATCTTGTAACTCGTCTTCGTCAACGTGATACAAGGTAAATCCTGCACCTGCTAATACTGTAAATCCTGCTGGTACTACTTGTACTTCTCCAGTGTTATTTGGTAATGCTCCTGAAATCGATGTACCTGCATACTTCGTTACGGTAATCTTTCCCTCTGGTGTTCCTGGTGCTGCTGTTGCTGGTATTAGCATTGCTACTAATAACATAATTGTTGTAGCCATTGCTACAAGTTTCTTGGTAATTCTTGTCTTTGTCATAATCTTCTCCTTTTCCTTTTTTGTCGTATGACAGTTTCATCTATATAGAATGCCGTGCCGCATGGGACCAGACATTGCTACCCTTGTGTTTGTTGCTTATTATTTTATTTATATTGCCTGTGTTTGTTTACTGCTTGTTTTTCTTTTTTTGCTTGTGGCTATAAATGATATAAGCGTTCCCCGCAAGCGTCATTAAAACGAATCCCACTAGCAGAATGCCTTTTGTTCCACCAAGACCAGAGAGTCCAATCGTAAATGGCCTTGCATTGATGAGCAGATATGCTGGCTCACTTCCACTTGTATCTCTTGCTGTAGCGGGTGGCATCATACTATGGCTTTTGCCTGCAAACTCAATCTTATAATCGCTGACCCCACTATCGGTTTTATCTGAATCTATTGTTAGAATCCATTGCCCGATTGGGATTTCATACCCTGTTGGAGCCTTGGTTTCGATTAAAGTATAGGTACCTGTTGGTAGTTTTCCTAAGTCTACTTCTCCAAGTGGACTTGTTGCTGAGACGAAGAAGTCTGTCAGGGTTGCTACATCTGCATTTTCTTTGACTCTGACCCATTGTCCTGCTGGCATGGTTGCTGTATCTATGAGTAAACTTGTATCTACCATGTGGTTTGCCTCTGTAGTTGTTGGTGAGTTTGTTCCCTCCCACTTATAAAGGGCGAACTGTGCACCACTAAGTCCCTGTGTTAGGTTCTGAGCTGCTACTTTGGTAAATAAGGTATCTACTGCATCAGAAACTCTGGCATGTACTACGGAGTTACTCAGTATCACGAGTTGTTCTGGCAAGGTTTCTAGTGCTACTTCTGGATTGTGTGTTCTTTGTAGGTTATCTTGTTTAAAGTGGTTCACCCAGTAGTTATTTGCCTGTGTTACATTATCGTATTCGCCTGCTACGCTCGCATCAAAGAGGTAGGTGATCGAGTACCCATTGGTATCGTGTCCTCCTTCTTTGTAGTACTGCATAAGCTCTGCTTCAAATATCCACTGTGTGCCTGCAAGTGCAAGATCTACATTTGACAATGCAAACGCTGGATTGCCTGTTCCTGTTAAAATATTTACTGAGCCAATCGGTACACTACCAAGTGTTAGAACTTCACGCGAAACATTTGTGCCGTTTTCATTGACAGTTTGCGATGTACTATAAGTAAATCCATCGTTGATTGCCACGTTATTTCCGTCTTTATCTGTTACATATACGCGCAAGGTGCTTGGAGTGGCCGTCATACCCTCTGGTATCGTGTCGCTATGTTTTTGCCTTGTAGCGTGTCCAGGTGTTGCACCACCTTGTATCGTGCCGTCTAGGGCAAGGGCGTTATGTAGGTTTTTCGTGTTATCCATCGTCAGTGCATAGGTAATCACGTTATCTTTTTGTAGTCTTGCTGTTCCAGCACTGCAACCACTGCAAGTACCAAGTACTAAGATGTTGCTAAAGTTTGGACACCCTGCCTTGTGTGTTGTTGGGTTATTGGCTGTTGCTGTTTGGCTGTAGGCCCATTTGTGGAGGGTGGTTCCAGGTTCGATTTTGTGGGTGATGTAATTGCTTGTTGCGCCCTCATAAGGAGTAATATTTACATCTTGAACCACGTCATAAAATGCCATATCGCTATCTACACGATTCACAAGATAGTTATTGCTATCTGTCATTTCGTCATATGTTCCTGTTACTTTCGCCTTGATGTAAATATTGATGTATCCGTTTGCTTCTACAATAAGACTACTTGCATCAAACTTATCGCTTTCCAATTTGGCATTATTAAGTGAACTTTGACTATGCGTATGCACAACCGAATTCCCCAGCGCTATCGCACTGCTAAGTGTTTCACTTCCTCCAATACTTCCGATTCCATGGCTCCACTCCAAAGCCTCAACTCCATCTGGCAGTGTATCAAGTGGCTGACTTGCTAGGTTGGTAAATCTGATTGCGTAGTGCGATGGATTGATAAAGGATAACTTATAGGTAATGATGTCACCCTTTTGTACATAGCCTGTATCTCCTGCTTCACAGTCAGAATCACAACCAGAACCAAGCACTAAGCCCTGTGCATTACTACACCCCTTTATATGTAATGAAGCTCCCCAGTTACTCACCTTTTCTATGTGTGGTTTGATGTAGATTCTATGGTTGGCAAAGTTTGATTCACCTGTTCCATTCTTCGCTCCCATGATCCAAGTAAATGTGGCTTGGTTGTTAAGAACGTTATTCGTACTGGTTACCGAATCATAAGATGGCGTTGTTCCTGTTATGTCTAAGGCAATGACGGACGCTGTGCCTAGTGTATAGTTGCCTCGCACTCTGTATTGTCCCTCGTATCCACTACCAATCCCTCCTAAGTCAAAACTTAAACCAGTGATACTTCCACTCCCCGAACTTAATGTCCACGTAGGAAGTGTATCCACTGTGTAGCCTAATGGAAGAATGTCTTCAAATGTACCCGTTGCTCCTGTTGCTGTATCTGTATTAATAAGATTTAATTTATAAGTTAAAACAGAGTCTCCGATAATATCTGCATTTGCACCAACAGTACAGCCAGTTTCGCAATCGGTCTCCACGTAGATACTATTTGTATTATTACAATCTGCCACATGTAGTGTTGCTCCTGCATCTGTGTCTTTCGTAATAAATACTTTTCCATCTATGACTGTATTTGTAGATACTCTTGTTTTTCGTTCATTTCCTGCTTTATCCGTCGCCCAAACCCAAACACGATATGTTCCTGGCGGAATGTTTGTTGCATCTTCAAAGAGCATAAACTCGCTATCTGGTGGTTGTGCGTTACTCCCCTCCACAAATGCTATTTTACTTGGGCGGGTTAGGGAGAGGCCACTGAGCGCATCAGCCGATGCATCGGTGAATATACCTGTATTTCGATCGTAAGTCATTGCTGCTGTTGGTAAGGTTCGATCGATTTTTACCTGCCCAGTGACTGGTGCAGAGACATAGTTTGAAGGTGCTGTCCCACCGAATGTAAGTACACCTAATAGATTTATTCCGCCTATTGGAGTGTTACTATGATAACTGCCCACACTTGCGACTCCCCCACCATAACTTGTTGTCCAAGAACTACCAACTCGCAAGGAGGTATCGAAAGAGCCTCCTAACACTAGTGGCGTTACACGAATCTGTATTGGCTGGTTCGTCCATCCGTCCTCACCCCCTGACAATGTTAACGGGGCAGTCGGGTCGTACAATCCTCCTGCTATTGAGGTTCCTACCATATCCACACTTCCATTGGCAAAGTTTGTTTCCAAGAGTGGTGCCAACGAGGAGACCACCTTAATGTTACGGGTTACTGTTGTCGACGTATTATCTGCTGAATACGCTGGGGCGGAACTTAAGCTGTGCAGATCGAATGCTGTTAGATCCACACTGATGAACCCTGCATATCCTTTCAAAGCACCTAATCCATCGAGTCGAGATACCCATACGGAGTCGGGTATGATTTGCCCATCTGTTGGTATAGTGCGGTGCGTACTGTGCCCCCATCTCGCCACAACACCTTGTGTGAAATCTACAGGACTCAAGTCATCTACTATCAGGTCGGGTATGGCATCGAATGTCGGTGCCACTGTACGCACGGTATGTCCATAGCGATATATTCCTGTAAATTCCTCTGTTACTGACTCATAAAAATATTCATAACTAAGTCCTGACTGGTACAGGTATGTCGATTGGTTAAGGTTGTTATTACGACTCCCTACCAATCTCAGGGTCCCGCCCGTTTCTACGAAGCCTGCACCAGGCACGGTCCAACCACTCCCCCACGCAGTCCGTGAATACGGGTAAGGTGGTCCGAGGTTTGTCAAGAAAAAATGAGCACGATAGTGGCTGGCGTAGCCACGACTGGGTACAGTAACCACGACATCAGTACCTACTTGGTTTATAGTCACCCCCGGCGGATCCATCTCAAAGATCCCATTCCCCGTCTGGTTTAGTGCCTCGGTCTCGATTTCCCAGTCTGCCAAATGCGAATTTGGTAGCCTGAGTTCGAAAATGACATTCCAACCGGTTACTGCGCTTGGGCCACCAGTCTCTCGCACAAAGACAGGACCAAAACTCGGCGCCCCATATGTTTCAGCGCCAACGGAGCCCGAACACAATAAACCTGCTAAGCCGATTGCTAGGATTAGTAGTTTTTTTAATAATTTCATTTTTCCACCTCATTTTCTTTAGTATTTCAAAGTAATTAACTGATTAATTATAAAATCGTGTACACTTCCCTCTTTCACTTTACAGCTCGCCCCCTATTATCCTTTTCCCTCTTCCACCCCACTCCAACAAACACAATCACTGCCACTACTATCATCAGCAACAACCTATATGGAAACGGTGCCTTTTCTATCCCTCTTTCTACTTCTTCCCCATTCTCTATCCTCGTTCCTCTCACTAATAACCTATGACTATTCACGCCATAGGGTGTGCAAGTAATGAGTGTTACATAATCTTCCCCCTCCACTGGTAGCAAACTCTCTATCTCTTCTGGAAGTATGACGCGTATGTCATCTACCTCGTAGGTAAATGTCTTATCTAGCACATGAATGAGAAACACATCTTCTTTCTTCAATTCTGTAAGTCGGTTAAACATCTCTGCTCTCACAAACCCCGTGTGTGCCGTTAAGATGGAATGATTTCCCTCTCCCCCAATCGGCAGGCTTGTCTGTTCAATATGTCCAACACCTTTTTCAAGTGCTTCATCAGAAGTACCGTGATAAATAGGTAAATACACTTGTATACTTGGTATATCCACATATCCCATTGTTCCCTCTTCAAGATTCAATACACTTAAATAATTCTCTGGTAAGATTCTTCCACTGCCTGGTATAAAGGGGTCAGGTACAGGATTCCCATTCAAACTATCGTTATACTGGTGCGCCTCTTCCCACATTTGCTCCAATTCGTCTTTTCCTAACTGTATGACATTTTCATCGTAATTATTTGCCCCTTGCAGTACGCTTCGCCTTGCAAGATAGTCGCTCAAAGTTGGATAAATAAAGATGACTAATCCTAGTAAAAAAGCAAGTATGAGAAGTACTTTGCCACTACGTGTTTTCTTCATATACTGCCTCCCCTATGACTTTTCTAATTGTTCCATTATCTGCACAGCAACATCTCTTTTGCTTATTCCTACTTTGGTTCGTTTGCCTTGCTTTGCGTTTTTCGTCTTTGCTTGTTTCTGTGTGTCCATTCCCTTTTCTTCAGATTTCTTTTTGATATTTCTCCCTATTGCCAATATCAGCACTATAATCGCCAAGACAACGAACACTATCCAATATGGAAATGCCTCTTTTTCTTCTTTGCCTCGCTCCATCTCTGGTGTGTAAGGTACGCGTTCTCCCACTACTAATAATCTATGTGAATTGACACCATATGGTGTACAAGTTACAAGTGTTACTTTGTCATAGCCCTCTTCTCTTTGTAGGCTTGAGACATCATCGGGTAGCACCACTTCAATGTTTCTAATTTCATAAGCCAGTGTTTCATCTAATATTTCCAAATAAAATACATCGTCTATTTTTAGTTCTGTTAAATCATTGAACATCTCGGCATGACTAAGTCCTGTATGACCTGTAAGCACACTGTGTGTTCCAATGCCACCCACTGGCAATGCAGTTGCTGGAATGTGTCCAACGCCTTTGTCCAGTGTTTCTTCACTCACTCCGTGATAGATAGGTAGCAAAACCTGTATCTTCGGGATATGAATATAGCCCATCTCTCCATCTCCAACATCTAAGGTTTGATAATATTCATTAAAAGGGTCAATATTTTCGATATTGGCAAAGGGGTCTGTTACAACACTATTTATCAATCGTTCGTTATAATGAACAGCCGTATCCCATAATTCTCGCTTTTCATTGCGTGATAAGTTTGCTACATTTCGCTCATATGTCTGATGTGCTGTAGCTTGATTACGTTTCGCAAGCCAAAAGCTAATACTTGGATAAAACAAAATGCCTGCTCCTATGCAGAAAATAAGAACAAAACCAAACAACGAGTTTTTACTCATGTTTATTATTCAAAGTATTTCTCGTTCTCTCGTCTTGCTTCGTCATCAACTCTTGTAAATCAATATCAACGTAGGAGTTCCAATACTTACTCACTGTCTTTATGCTGATTCCAGTTGCTCTTGCACACTCCATCTTTTTGCCTGTAGGATATCTCTTGCGATACCGAGTCACTATATGTTCTTTCGTAGGACGTCCCATTTTTCCTTGTGCATTTTTCTGCCGTTCTTGTCGTACAAGCATTGCATTGATTTCTTCTAATTGTTTACTAATCAGCATTAATAATTGTTCGTTCATATCTCTCTCCATCTACTTGCTTCAGTTTTCGCTTGTATTCTCATATTTCTTGTGTCACGCTTCCATAACTTTTGCATTATTTTTTCTTTTAGTTTTCAACTTCACTGTCACTTCGTCATTTTTTTCGTAATTTTTACCACTTTTTTCCACGCCTTTAATCAGCCATATTCCCCATATTTGCAAGCTTTCAAGGTGTGGCACAAAGTATACTTTATGCCACACCTGTGCTAGTATGTAACAAACGCACTAAATACGTTGCAATTTGTGTCAAAAAAAGGGTGTGGCACAACGTATACGTTGTGCCACACCCTAGCTTATTATTACACCCACTTCAAATACAGTGGTAGATAGTGTTTACATTATTTTTTATTTTTCTTCGTAAGTATTTGCATCTTTCATTTATACAGGAATTTTGATATTTTTTATTTTCCCATTATACAGCACTATATTGTACATCATAATGTGTTCTCATAGGATTCTTTCTCCCTCACAGAAACCCCCAACCTACACTCCGACAACTGCGCTCCATCTGCCTCTAACGCATACTCCACACTCACCTCTAAATGCTCTTCGCTTTCTTGCACAT
>JGI994J12354_10004793_pt1 | contig 11978 bp, 11 predicted proteins | sample IntmicLarv3ML3BL_FD_12354 | JGI IMG/M metagenome (IMG submission 12354) | reverse complement strand
TGTAGTGTTTCAGGAAGCTTTGAAAAAACAATTTCCATAGGTGTCCTCCTTTTTGAGCTTGCAAAAAATAGCATTTTCTACAGTATAGAAAATGCGTAGTATGCAAATCCGCACCAGATGGCTAAAAAACATATGGTTTTTTCGAACAGGTGGACAAATACGGGACAATATTACAAATTCGGCGCAATATAACCGTTGGCAATAGCATATATGGCGAATTTCATAATGCTGTCATAGCCGGTTTTATTCAAAATACCCGTGATAATTGCTTTTATGGAGCTTTCTGACACGAATAATTCGGCAGCAATTTCTTTTCTGCTTTTGGCGGCGCAGACAAGGCGCAATACTTGGATTTCCTCGTCGGTAAAGGAGAGCCCATCCGGTAAATTCGTTTTAGATTTTTGGGGGAAGGTGCCGTAGCCCTCCGCCGTGCTTCTTATGGAAGATAAGAGCATATCACTTTTTACATTTTTATAGATAAAGCTATCAACCTTAGCTTCTTTTGCTTTTTCAATAAAGGTGATTTCCGGCATACCGGTCATAATGATGATTTTTAGCTCTGGAAAATCTTTTCGAAGCTTAGAAGCAGCGGAAATACCTGACTCGGAGCTTTCTGTAATCACGTCCATCAGTACAAGATTAGGTTTGTAGGTCTGGCAAAGCTCGTATGCTTCCGCCGCTTTTCCGCTTTCTGCAACCACTTGCATATCGTTCTGACTGGAAAGAAGTCTTGATAGAGAGTCGCGAAGAACAAGCTGGTCCTCAATAAGTAGTATCTTAATCATTCTTATGCTCCTTTTTTGTCTTTGGTATAGATAGCACAACCTGAAATGCAGGGTTGGTTATAATCTCAAGATGACCGCCCCATTCTCTTGCGCGATAACGCATACCTGTGATACCGCCGCCCTCCTTTTTGATTTTGGAAGGCAATCCGCCATCGTTTCGAACAGACAAAAGATAATCGGACGTCTCTTCACTTAGCGTGGCATAAATGTTTTTAGCACCGGCATGACGAATGGCATTGGTGGCGCATTCCCGAAGCGTTTCAATGAATACGCCGGAAATGTCAGTGTCCTCGGGTAAGCTGCCAACCATATGAATGGTAAGACCGGCGGCTTCAAAGGATTCCTTCAAGGCAAGAAGCCGGCCGGAAACAGAGGCTTTTCGTGAATTGGTTTTGATGGCGGTATTGAGGTCAAGAAGAAGAGGTTTAAGCTGTGAAATATCGCCCGGTGTATCAATGTTTTCCAAAAACTGATGCAAAATGGAAAGCCTTTGTCCTAGCATATCGTGCACCTGAATTTTCATCTGCAAAATCGCGCGCTCGTGTGCCAATGTTTCGATATTTTTGATTTCCTCAGAGATTTCTTTTCCCGTGATTTCAAGGGTATCGTTTGTGTCCTCGATTTCCTTATTCAGAAGGTCCTCATCCGAAATATCAAGGGCGAGAATTTGTGTGTAGCTTTTTTTCTGGAGCGTAAGCTTTTCATAGGAAATCATCCAAGAGCCTTTGTTGCGAAGCCGCAATAAGAGCTTATTATCAAGCATTCGAACGGTCATATCAGCACTATTTTGTAATTTTTGCAGCTGCTCCCAGAATGCTTCGGTATTTCGTATGGGATTCAATTCAACAGTCTGCGATAGCAAAACCATGGTTCTGTTTTCAATCAGAATTTTCCCTTTGGAATCCCCGTATAAAATACCGTCAGATAAAAGATCGGTGGTTTCTTTTATAGAAAGCAAGGTCACACTTCTTTTCGAGTTTTCCCATTCCTTTGAAAAAAGAAAAGAAATACTCATGACTAAAAGAAAATTGCAGGAAAGGAAAAAGGCAGAAAAAAGCGCAGTATTCCAAAAAAGGAGGATAGGTAAAAGGAAAAGCACATTTATCATATGCCGTCGCTCCTTATAAATAAAGGCACATACAACACTTAAAATAAGTGGTGCCAGTGACAGAAAACGCAGTCGCTCAAAAAAGAGCCCAATAATGCCGGAAAAGAATAAATGGTTCGTGGACGAAATGAGAAAAGAAGAGAAAAGAAAATGAAAAAGGAGTAAGATTTCGTTTACAAGTACCAATTTGGGTACAAAAAACTCGTGCTGCGACCGCAAAAAGAAAAGCCGCATAATCTGAACGACGATTCCCAGAAGCAAAAATACCGTGAAAAAAATACTGGCGAGGGTGGAGAGTGTATATAGATTAAGCAAAAGGAACACCTCCTTTTTTTATGACAACGGAGATAACAGCTCTATCATCCTCTTTTTCAATATTATAATCGCCCTTAGCGAAAAAAAGTACATTTTGCAGTGAGGTACTAAGGTGAAATGCTTCCTGTTTTTGATTGGAAAACCCTTCGACTGCCATTTGCAAAGATACAGTATACTCGTTGCCGGACACGCGAACCACAAGAAGCGCGTAGGGAAGCTTCGCGCATTTTTCCAATAAATCGTCGAAGCAATCATACAACAGCGCGGAAATTCTCATAGGCAATACGGAAAAATGATCTTCTGTAATGATACCTTTGATTCCTGCGGCATCGGCTTCGAATAATGCTTCTTGAATCCAAAGAGAAAGCGCCGTGGTATCGGACGGTTCATCGCGCATTTCCTGCAAAGCAAGTCCGGCGCGTCTTTTGCAGTAATTAACAAGAAGCTTAATATGAGAAAGGGTACTACGATTTTTTTCCTCTTCGTTTCCTTCAAAACGGTCGGGAATGGACAAAAGCAGCGTGTTGATTTTTTCGACCTTTTCCCGAAGTACCAAATCAATTCGGTCAATCATTGCCTGCTGTGTCTGAATTTGTGCGGATTGCTCTCTTGAGTCTCGAATATTAGACAAGAGCGCGATTTGTTCTCGGAGCTGACGGCTTCTTTCGCTTAGCATATCCCGCAAATCGTGAATGGTGTCAAGATTTTTCCGGATAACGGCATAACCGCCGTTGATTTTGTAAACATTATAGTGAACATTGACATCATAAGAAGGAATGAAAAGCGCAGGCGTTTCACTTTTTATGGCCGTATTTTGAATGCGCCGAAAAATTTCCTCGGGGAGAGGCTGCGCCTCTTTTGTGGAATATTCCTGACGGAATCGGTTCGTGAGAATTTGAAGGTCAACAGAGGCAAATTGAAAAAGCTCTCCGTGTTTTCGGTTGTTGGGAATAATGGTGCACCGCAGGCATACCTCCAGAAAACTGATGGAAAAAAGGCTGAAAAGAATACTCATTTCCGACTCTGCGAAAAGCGGAATTCTTGCAACATAACCGATTGTGTAAATCATACAGGCAAGGAAAAATACAATCGGTACGATTTTGGCACGCAGAGAATTTTTCTTATTTTTGAAACAGGAAAAGAGCGTGAAAAAGAAAAGCAGTCCGTAGCCCCACGCGCAAATAATAAAATACAAGAAGCGATAGGAATACTTCTCAAAAACATGAGTGCCATAAGGAAAAGTAAAAACAAGCTGATGGAAATCATTTGTGATGACAAAAAGAAACAGAAGCCCGCTTATAGAAAATAGAATCCATGAGGGGATTTTCTTTTTTGTACCGTGTAATTCCAAGCCGATTAAAAGTAAAACAACGGGGATAATGAGCAGGAAAAAATAATAGCCATACCATAAGTAACGAACCCAAATTGCGTCTGTCGCAATCAATTTTATAATGCGAAGAATCATCCAGGAAACCAAAAGGGAAATAATATAAATCAAATACCGTTGTGTCTTTTTTTCGGAAATACGGTTCAAAAGAGTGGTGCCCCAGAGAGAAAGAACCGCAATGGTAAAAATATAGGAAAGAAGATGTTCATTTCCGGAAACCGTTGTAAAGCGCTTTTCCTGTAAAACACTACGCCGAAAGCTGGCGTGAACAGTTGATTCTGCTTCTATAAAGTGCTGCGTATCAGAAATAAAATCCGCATTCTGATACGCCTCCTCCGGCGGGTAAAAGGAAGCGTCCGCTTGTCCGTCCGGCAACCGGAATCCGGCACGAAGCAAATCAGAGGGCAAAACAGTGGGGAGAGAAATATCTTTTGTTGTCATCACGCCGAAGGGAAAAGAAAGCGTGCCTTCCTCCGGTACAACAATTTCGAAATTGTGACCTTTTTGTTGAAGCTGTGCGGCTTGGTAGTCCAAAAGAACATACACGGGCGCGTCACTGATGTTTTTTTCGATTACTAACCGGTTCTCCGAATGAAGCGCGCGCAAAAGTCGAAAGGATTCATTGTGCTGATAAGGCTCATAATCAATTCCATAGGACATAGAAAGAAGAAGAAATTCTATTTTGGAAGCATTCACAGTTTCTGTCGGAGGAGGATGTCCAATGGCAAAAGAATCAGAAAGAAAAGAGACGGTATAGCTTCCGTTTGCCAAGGACCGCCAACCTGTAATGGACTCCGAAACGACATCACGGTCAACCGCGATGACAACCGTGGCAATGAAATCTGTTCGATAGTTGTGAATCAAATCCGCTTCTGACAGATATTTTGCTTGAAGCTCATAGGAAAGAAGGGCATCATTTTCCTTTGGAGACAAAAGCGCTTCATATGCGGGAATTTTGATGGAAAAAGGAAACGGATTATCTTTTCTACTTGGAGAAAAAAAGCAGAGAAGAAAAAGCATAATGCCAATTATACTAAAAGATAGGGTAAGGTATTTTTTTCTTTTCTTTTCCACCTCGTCCTCGCTTTTTCATTAAAAGCAACCTTGTACTTGAAAACACAGTGTGTTTTTCATAAAAGCATCAATTTTCGGTACTTTTTTCTTTTTTTGGGGCAAGCGCAATGCAATACATCAGTCCGAAGAAAATAGCACCGCCTAAGAGATTCCCGATATAAACAGGAATAATATTCCCTATAAAATCAAGAAATGTTATTGGGCTTTGACCGGAAAACATGGCAGCAGGAATGACAAACATATTCGCTACTACGTGCTGGAAGCCGACAACAACAAATGCCATGATTGGAAACCAAGAGGCTAGGATTTTCCCTGTGATATCCTTTGCCCCAAAGGACATCCATACCGCCATACAAACGAAAAGATTACAGCCGATTCCGGAGACAAGAGCCGGCAAAAGATCCTGATTCACTTTTCCTGCGGCAATATACAGGGTGGTTTGGAGAAAATCTCCTTCTGAAATGCCTGTATAGTGAGAAAGGAAAAAAGCGACAAACAAAGAACCAATAAGATTTCCCAAAAAAACAACGACCCAGTTGTAAAGAACTTTTCTTGCAGGGATACTTTTTTTGATATAGGCAACGAAAAGAATCATCATATTGCTTGTCGTAAGCTCTCCTCCTGCAAGAAGAACACCCAAAAGTCCGACGGGGAAAACACAAGCTCCAAGAAAGGTACGAAGACTGCCTAATTCGGGAGGCATGGTTCCAACCACTCGGATATATGCCAAAAATCCAAGAGAAATGTAGACACCGCCCATAAATGCCAACACCAATAATTTGAGAAAAGGGATGTTTGCTTTTTCAATTCCTTTAAGGCGGGTACTTTCCAATATTTCAGACGGTAAATAATATCCCATATATGCGGGCTCCTCAATCTTTTTTTCTCATTCTAACCTTGAAGAATAAAAGATACAATACAAAAAAGCTTTTTAGGGAAATATATTGCAGTTTGTTCCTTCGGTACTTGTGTCTGACAGTGGTATAATACAAGCAAAATACATTCTCGGGAGGTTTTCTTATGATTAGAACCTATTTTCTCAGTGTAGCAGCGGGTAAACGATTGATTGCAAAGGCAGCAGTGGCATTGCCGGAAGTACAGGAAGCTCTCTCGAAGCATACGATTGTGGTGACGGCAGGGACGACAAATGCGTATATCGCGGAAGAATTCTTGACACTTTTGGGTGATACGACCCCCTTTGTCAGACGTGATTTTTTCAGAGGTGCAACGGCGGTTGATGCGATTCCCGGAAAAGCTTCCGGTCCGGTCTGTGATTTGGTAATAAAAAAGGGAAAACGCGTTCTGGAAAAAACCGTAGATGACATAGTACCAAGGCTTGAAAAAGGCGATGTTATTTTCAAAGGGGCAAATGCCGTGAATTTGGAGGCTTGCGAAGCAGGTGTTCTTATCGGAAATCCCTTACTTGGAACCAGTCTTCCGATTATTCAAGCGGCATTCGGAAGAAAAATCCGGTTGATTGTGCCAGTGGGTCTGGAAAAAAGAGTAGATGTTCCTATTTCTGATTTGGCAAACCTTTTGAGTCAACCGGAGGCGGAAGGACTTGGCCTATTGCCGCTTCCCGGAGAAATCCTCACAGAGCTTGACGCCGTGGAGATTCTAACAGGCGCAGTAGCCGAGTTGGTGGCAGCAGGTGGAATCTGTGGTGCAGAAGGCGGCTATTGGCTGACATTAGAAGGTGATGATAGCGAAATAGAAGAGGCGGAGAAATTGTTTTCGGAAGTGAAAAAAGAGCCGGCAGCGTTTCTTTAATATAATATAGAATATAAAGAGACGGCATTGGCGAAGAGGTGCGGCTTTGCCAATACCGTTTTTGCCTTTTTCACTCAAACGAGGGTATAATAAAGAAAAAATAAAAAGAGGAAACGTATATGAATATAGTTCTTTTACTTTCAAATTTAATAAAAACAGGCGAAAGCTCATCGTGGTATGTTTGGGCAGGCATTGGTGCGGCGGCACTTTTGATAATCATAGTGCTTTTGGTAATTCTCAGAAGAAAAAAGAAAAACTGAAGCTTCTTTTTCTGGGAACTAAAGAAATAGCATTTAATCGTGAACAAAAAAAGCTCACTGACACTAAAAATCAGTTAGCTTTTTTTATGTAGAAAGTGAACGGTGAGGGCACCTCAATCATGGTCAATGGTGTTCCTTAATGGTGTTTCATTTAGAAAACATTGAAGATTTTGCGTGAAAATAGAAATAATATTTTTAAGGCTGATACAATTATCACTGTTTGGATATAAATAACCTCGAAAACCACCGGCAATATGCGGCGTAATCATGAGATTTTTCGTATGCCATGCGCGGTGAGAGGAGGGGAGTGGCTCCGGATCTGTCACATCTACTGTGGCACCGCGTACCTTGCCTTCGTCAAGCGCGGTACATAAAGCCTCCAAATCAACCGCAGTTCCGCGGCCGACATTTACAAAAATAGATCCCTTCTTAAATAGAGCGATTCTTTCTTTATGAAAAAAATCAGTAGTTTCCGGAGAAGAGGGAAGACTTGTGGCAATCACATCCGCTTCTGATAGATAAGTGTCAATCTCTTCAAGCGTATGAATCTCATCGAAAAAATCAGGCATTTTTGCGTGGATATTTCTCTTAAAACCAATGACGCGAGAAGCGCCTAATAGCTTCATTCTTTCGGCAAAAGAAGAACCGATATCACCTGTACCAACGACAGCGACGGTAGAACCGAGAATATTTACTGCCAATCCCTCATCCGTCCAGGAGGCAGATGCTTGATTGTCGCGAAGCCGGTGGAAATTTTGCATATGCATAAGAACTGCACCCAGCATATATTCGGAAATATTTTGCCCGTATGCCCCGGAGGAATTCGTCAAAATCACATCCTTACGGAGAGTACCAGCGGTCAAAAACTGGTCATATCCGGCGCTTGCCGCATGAATCCATTTTAGCTTGGGAAGCTTGGGCAAAAAAGACGGGGAAATATAGCCGAAGGCAATTTCGATTTTATCAGTAATCTCTGAAGGGAGGGTATGGATATCCTCACAAAAATGAATAACGGCGTCCGGTGCGGCGGCAGAGATTCTTTCCTTATCTTTTTGATCCAAGGCAAAAGCTACTAAAATTTCCATAAAACGTTCCTCCGTTTCTTGTTAAGGGTACGGAATTAAGAAAGTAAAACGCGGTCGTTAGCAAATGCTTTTCCGCTGGACATTTCAAAACGCTTCAAAAGGTCCTTTACCTGCAAATTCTTTTTTTCCTCGCCGGAAATATCATAGATAATCTCCCCATCCATCATCATAATCAAACGATTACCCATAGAAATGGCGTGATTCATATTGTGCGTAATCATAATGGTAGTAAGATTATCTTTTTTCACGATTTTATCAGTAAGCTCCAAGACACGCTCCGCTGTCTTCGGGTCCAAAGCCGCGGTATGCTCATCCAAAAGAAGAAGAGCGGGCTTTTTGAGCGTTGCCATCAAAAGCGTAAGAGCCTGACGTTGTCCGCCGGAAAGAAGTCCGACCTTGGCACTGAGGCGATCCTCAAGACCCAAATCCAAGTCCTGCAAAAGCTCGCGGTAAAGAATCTTTTCTTCCTTTTTGACACCCCAGGAAAGATTTCTCGTTTTCCCGCGCCGCAAAGCCAGTGCAAGATTTTCGATAATCTCCATACCGGCAGCGGTCCCCATCAGCGGATCCTGGAAAACACGTCCAATGTATTTCGCGCGCTTATGCTCCGGCATATTGGTCAAATCCTTATCCTCTAAAATAATAGAGCCGTTATCAATCGGGTAAACGCCCGCAATCATATTAAGAAGCGTTGATTTTCCTGCACCGTTTCCGCCAATGACCGTGACAAAATCCCCGGGATTCAAGTGCAGGTTCAGATTAACGAGTGCCCTTTTTTCATTGATGGTTCCGGGATTAAAGGTTTTGCATACATCAGTTACCTGTAGCATTGTCTTTTTGTCCTCCTTGGCTTTTTGGTGCAGGTGTATTGGTAGAGCGGTTTTTCAGTTTTCTGGATTTTTCCAAAAGAACAGGAGCGGAAAGTGCAATAGCAACGACAGCCGCAGACAGAATCTTCAAATCATTCGTATTCATACCCAGCACGAGAACGACGGCAATAACAATACGATACACGACACTTCCGCCAATGACGGAAATAAGGCGAACAGAAAAATGACGATTCTTCCCGAAAATCACCTCTCCTATAATAATCGATGCAAGTCCGATGACAATCGTACCGGTTCCCATGCCGACATCGCCATAGCGTTGGCTTTGTGCCACAACAGCACCGGACATAGCAACAAGACCATTAGAAAGTGCAAGACCAATCATTTTTATGGAATTCGTATTTCCGCCCATAGCGCGAGCCATAGCTTCATTATTTCCCGTGGCGCGGATGATGCTTCCTAGCTCCGTTCCGAAAAACCAGTAGAGAATCGCAATCAATGCGGCAACAAGGAGAAAACCAAAAAGAAGATTTGCATTCAGACGGCTCAAGTTCAGCCAGTCCATAACATAATCAATAATAGTGGTCACTTGCAGCTTTCCCTGATTCGGAAGCGCTAGATTACTTTTTCCGCCCAAAATACGAAGATTGATGGAGTACAAAGCAAGCATCGTGAGAATACCGGACAAAATGGCAGGGATTTTCAAAATCGTATGCAAAAATCCCGTTAATAGCCCGGCAAGACAGCCCGCCAGAAGCGCAATACCAACGGTCGAAAACGCCGGCATTCCCTGTACAATTAAAATAGAAGAAACACATCCCCCTAAAGCAAAAGAACCGTCTACAGAAAGATCGGCAATATCCAAAAGCTTATAGGTGATATACACACCCAACGCCATAATTCCCCAAAGAACACCGAGAGAAATAGCATCAGGCAGATTCGATAATATTCTTTGAAATATCTCCATCCATACGTCTCCTTATAAAAAAATAAGGCAGGCTGTCATAGCGGCAGCCTGCCTTAATCACTAACATTATTCGGTGATAATCTCCGCATTGTCTAGGATATCTGCCGGAATTTCAATTCCGAGAGCATCCACTACGGCTTGATTGATTGTAGTTGACAAAAGATCCTCGGGGAGGTACTCAACAGACATCTTAGAAATATCTTCTCCGCCAAGAACGCGCGCCGCCTGCTCTCCGGTGATTCTTCCCAAATCGTGATAATTGATACCGTAGGCAATAAGACCACCCTGCTCAACCATACCTTCCTCGCCGCAAATAATGGGAATTCCGATTTCCGTGGCAACCATGCTAACCGTCGGCATTCCGTTTGCAATCAAATTGTCTGTAGGTGCGTAAATCGCATCCACTTTTCCGGCAAGAGATTGAATAACCTGTTGAATCTCATTGGAATTAGATACAGTTGCATCAAACGCATCTAAACCAAGATCAGCAGCGGCAGCTTTCGCCAGATTCGCCTGAATCACAGAATTGACTTCGCTTGAAGTATACAAAATAGCAATAGACTCTGCCTCCGGAAGCAATTTCGTAATCAAATTAATCTGGTCACTTACCGGTGTCAGGTCAGAAGTTCCCGATACATTTGTATTCGGTACTTCGATACTCTCTACAAGACCTGCATCCACAGGGTCTGTCACGGCGGTGATCAGAATCGGAATCTCCGTTGTCTGCATCGCAGCGGCAGCAGCCGCTGGGGTAGCAATAGCAAGAATCAAATCCTTCTTCGCATTCACATAATTGGACGCAATCGTCTGACAATTTGCCTGCTCACCGGAAGCATTTTGGAATTCGATATTGATATTTTCTCCATCGACATAACCGGCTTCAGCGAGAGCCTCAACAAAGCCATTATAAGCAGCGTCCAAAGCAGGGTGCTGCACAAACTGGATAACACCGATTTCAAATACCTTGTCATCCTTTTTCTCGGTCGTACAGCCTGCCGCAAAACCAATGAGCATAATAGCAGATACTAAAAAGGCAATTATTTTCGTTACTTTCTTCATTTTCGATTCCTTCCTTTCCAACATCGCAAAACCTCATTTCCCTTTTGCAATGCAAGCTGCCAGTCCTTGTTTTATATATTTGTGTGGCAAAGCGAGTCTCACTTGGCTCAAAATTGCCCTAACCCCCATATTAGCAGCCAGTTCACATTATATATGCGAATATGCCATTGGTAAATGAAAAACCGCGATATTATCAAAAAAAAATAGAAAACACAATGGAAAAACTGCAAAATCTATATTCCTTTTTATATTGTTTTTAGCGAATATTAGAAAAAGAGAAATAAATATGTAATCAAATATAAAAGGAAAATGACAAGGCGGGGGAGTGGTGGATTTTTCCGCTTTACGGCAAAAAAACAACAGTTTTCCTTCATAATTGAAATTGCTCTATGGGGGATTTTTTTTTACAATAGAAATGACAAGGCTTTTCGTTGGGAAAAGTCTAGCAGTTGACAAAATAGATTCAGTGTATTTTCAGAAAGGAAAAAGGGTATGAATCCATTCATTTATGATATTCCGACGCGTGTGTATTTTGGGGAGAATCAATTGGGGAATTTGGGAAAAGAGCTTTCTACTTATGGAAAGCGTGTTCTTTTGTGCTATGGCGGCGGTTCCATTAAGAAATCGGGTCTTTACGATCAGGTGATAAGGGAGATTCAAAAGTCGGATTTGGAGCTTTTTGAGTTTTCCGGTATTGAACCGAATCCGCGTGTGTATTCTGTCAGAGAGGGCGCGGCGCTTTGCAGAAAAGAAAAGATTGATGTTCTTTTGGCGGTCGGCGGCGGCTCTGTCATTGACTGTACAAAGTATATTGGTGCGGCGACCTATTATGACGGTGACGCGTGGGATATTTCGACACAGAAGGTGGATGTGGAAAAGTGTCTTCCGATCGTTACGGTTTTGACGTTGTCGGGAACCGGCTCGGAGATGGATGCCGGCGGCGTTATCAGTAATCCTGATACGAAGGAGAAGCTTGGACGGATTTGCCCGCCGATGCAGCCGAAGGCATCTTTTTTGGATCCGACAAATACGTATTCGGTAAGTAAGTACCAGACGGCTTGCGGCTCGGCGGATATTCTTTCGCATATTATGGAGATTTATTTCAATATGGAGAAGGATTTGCAGATGCTGGATGGCATCAAGGAGTCTTTGATGAAGACGGTGATTCGATATGCGCCGGTGGCGGTGCGGGAGCCGAATAATTATGAAGCGCGGGCGAATCTTATGTGGGCGTCTTCGTGGGCGATCAATGGTTTTATCCGGTGTGGAAAGTCGTTGGTTTGGAGTTGTCATCCGATGGAGCATGAATTGTCGGCGTTCTATGACATTTCGCATGGCTTG
>JGI994J12354_10004792_pt1 | contig 11980 bp, 6 predicted proteins | sample IntmicLarv3ML3BL_FD_12354 | JGI IMG/M metagenome (IMG submission 12354) | reverse complement strand
GTAACAATCGAAATAATAATAGCCGTGAAAGTCGCAATCATCGCACTAATTACTGTTGTGTCAATATTCATTTGTAAAACCTCCCATAAAGAAATACTATTAATTTCGTCACAGATACATAGCGAAGTGTTTCTATTTCAAATTTAATAAACCATCACGTCCCCTCCCTCAAAATATCAAGATAAGCAACATAAGAAAACGTCCTATTTCGCTGTTCCCCGGAACTCTGCGCCAAAATGCCCATCTCACACAGCCGCCGAACCGAATCGGCGATTGTTTTAAATGTTATGCCTAACGCCTCCGCCGTTTTCTGAATCTCAATTATAGGATTTTCCTCAAGATAAGCAAACAAGAGCATAGCCGTCTTTGCGGCTCTGCCCATTTTTTTGATAGCCGTAATATTTTCATCATGTAAGGCGGTCAATTTATCAATGGCAATGGTCGCATCTTCGGCAGATTCGTAAATAGCCCGCAGAAAAAACTTCACCCACTGCTCATAATTACCGTTACGGCGCACCTCGCTTAACCGGTCATAGTATTCAATACGGTTCTTTTTAAGGAAGTACGAAATATACAATGCTGGAGTAGTCAGCGCACCTTTTTCCATTAGAAATAAAGTTATAAGCAAACGCCCTACACGCCCGTTTCCATCCAAAAACGGATGAATGGTTTCAAACTGGTAGTGAATCAAGGCGATGCGAACCAACACATCGAGTTCATCGTCGTTGTTGATATATTTCTCCAAATCAAACATAGCCTGTGACATATCTTCCGGTGCAGGGGGTATGAATCGGGCGTTTTTCAAGGTACTGCCCTGACCTCCGATCCAGTTCTGAGAGTTCCGGAATTCTCCGGGGCTTTTTTCTTGTCCTCGTGAGCCTTCCATCAGCACGGAATGCGTTTCTTTAATAAGTCGATTGCACAACGGCAGGTCCTTCAAACGAGCAATCGCAAATTCTGTTGCTTTGATGTAATTTATAACCTCGGCTACATTTCTGTTGGCATTTTTATCTATCATCGGATCAAGCACATCTTCTAAAGTCGCTTGTGTTCCCTCAATCTGAGAGGACATCAGCGCTTCTTTGCGGACGTACATAGAAACAAAAAGGTTGACGTTCGGAATTCGTACGGCAATGCCTTCCAGAAGGGCAAGCTGTTTATTTGCCTTAACCAGCAATTCTATCGCTTCGCTGTCTAATTCAATGGGCGGACACGGCGGCAATGGGCTTGGCATAAAGGATTTATATACGGCTTCACCCGATAAATTTGTTTTCAATTTTCCGGCTCTGTCCATCATTGAAATTAAAAGCTCCCTTCATTAAAAGTAAAATATAAAAACATTATAAGTGTTTTATTATATTTTGTCAAGCGAAAGTAAAATTAAAAGCAAAGCTGACCTCACATAAATATAAAATCAAAAAAATTATGTTTATGGAGATGATGAAGTGAAAGAAATTAAGGTAAGTTTAGATACTGTCGGGTACAACTCAAAGCCCAAAGACGGCGAAATCGGCAAGATAAGTAACAGAATCGGCAAAGGTATTGAGCATTTATGCTCAACTAATATCAGGTCATTTGTAGAAAATGTGGGCAATAAAGGTCAAACATTTTGCCCGGCGACATTTCACAATGGTTCAAGAAAAAAAGAAAATTTTGAGCAGATGCCAATATTTGTTCTTGATATTGACGGCGGAATAACAAAAAACGAGTTATTCGAAAGAGCCGAGAAATATAATACTCCGATTTTGTTTGCCTACGAAACATTTTCAAGCGTGAACAAAAACAGGTTCAGAGTAGGATTTTTGAATGATGTATCCATTTCAGACATCAGAGCAGCTGAAATTTTACAAAATGCTTTAATGACTATATTTCCAGAAGCTGACAAAAGCAGCAAAGATATATCAAAGATGTACTTTGGCGGACACAATAGTTTATTGCATTTCGACTTTTCGATTCCCGAAATAAATATAGAATCGGTAGTCAGAAATCTGTCACTGTATTTAAGAGATAAACATGGACCAACACATTACAAAAGAGAAATAGCTAAATTTGCAAAAAGCAACAAAATTAAATTAAACAAAAACAACCTACTGGATGTTTCTATAGTAGAGAATATAACAAAAATAGATGGTACCAATATAGTTGGTAAAATCTCGCCAATCTCTATTATAGTACCTAATATAGCAAATGGCGAGAAATTACCAAACTTAAATTACCTTATAAACTTAGATGAAGGATGTACCAATACTTTTTGTGCAAATGAAAAAGTTCTGAAAAATCATAATCCATTCAGAGCTTCTGTGTTAAATGATATTAGTAGTAAATGTGAGTTGTTCAAAGATTTTGTAAATGGTAGAAGATGGTTAGATCACGATGAATTGTTCGGGTTAGCAACTAATTTGGTGCAGGTAGAATCAGGTGCTAAAAAGTTTTTTGAAATTCTAGTTGCCCGTGGATATTTTGAGTATAGTGAAGAAAAATACAGTCAATGGAACTACCATCTGAACTATTTCAAGAATAATGGCTACAAACCCAAAAGCTGTAGTTTGTTTTGTTTTCACAAAGATTTGTGTGTTCACACTTCCAATATATTATCTACGGTAAAGCCCAAATACCATGCAATGGAACGGATCGCTAATTTTGAAGAAAACTTTGTGTCGATAGACGAGGTACAGAAAGATTTAGAACAGAGAATGGAAATGGCGGTAAAGGCTGATTCTTATACGATAGACATTATTAAAGCCCAAACGGCTATAGGAAAATCGACGACATTTATTAAGCTGATGAAAAAATACCCCAACATAAAATTTCTTATTGCCGCTTCCTCAAATGACTTAAAGCGTGAATTGTTAGACCGAGCAATTTATGAAGGCGTGGAAATAAAAAGCTCGCCATCTTTGCATGAGCTGGACTTGCCCGATGATGTCATGGAGAAAATAGATAATTATTACAACACAGGGCGGCATCGATTGGTCAAGCCATATATAAAAAAGTTAATAAAGCATAATGATCCTCGCTGTTCCGAGAAATTAGCGAATTATTTATCCGAGTTGGAAGAGTTTAATAATTCTCGATGCAATGCTGTTACGACACATAAAAAGATTATGTATATGGGTGAAGAACAACGTGAGAAATATGATGTTGTAATAATCGACGAAGATATTATTTTGAAAAGCTTTATTCCAGAGCAAAGCACAATTCCTGTTTACGAATTTAACAAAGTTTTGAGGAAAATCCCTCCTAATTCTCAATTGGCGAAAAAAATAAAGGTGGCATTAAACGCCGCCGAATCAGAAAGCAAGTTTCCCCTCTTTGAATTGCCAAGTATTGAGTGGGATGACGATGAAGAAGGTATGTCGAAGACGGTCGATATGCCTTCTTTTTGTGAAGCGAAAAGATTTGGATATTTAAAAAACACCGGCGAAAACAATTTGTCAGAGGTCGGTCGGTCAAACGACGAAATTGTTTTCTTTAAACCTGTAAATTTCAAAAGCGATGTTAAAACCATAATCGTTTCTGCGACGGTTGACGAAACAGTTTGTAAATATTTTTTCGGGGAAGACAAGGTGAATTTCTATGAGTGCAAAAAAGCCCGTTATTCAGGAAGTTTGAATCAATATCACAACAAATCAATGAGTCGTGCTTGCATAAAAAAAGGCCCTGCCGTTTTCGATAAAATAGAAAAGCTCACGAACGTAAAAGAAACAATTACGTTCAAGAAGTTCTTGGGTTCGGTTAAGTGCACGCATGAATTATATTTCGGAAAAACCGAGGGTCGCAATTGTTATGAAGGTCAAGACATAAATGTGGTGGGAACGCCACACCAGCCCGAATGGATATATAAGCTGTTTGCATACACACTCGGGCCGGATTTTGATGTTGATTCCGAACTGAAACACAATCTTCCGGTCGTTCACAACGGGTACAAGTTTCGCTTTTCTACATATGAGGATGAAGTTTTGCGAAACATCCAGTTCTGGATGATTGAGAGTGACCTTGAACAGGCAGTCGGCAGAGCCCGCCTGCTGCGCCATCCCTGTCGTGTTAACCTGTTCTCGAATTTCCCGCTCAGTCAAGCGGTTATGATGGAGGCTGAGTATTGATTTTTTTATTAAAATATTGTTGGGGTATAACACCGCCTTTAAATATACTCATGCTTATTCTGCTAACAATACATTCGTGAGTGTCATTTCGCCAAGAACAATTTCATTATTGACTTTTCTTATTTCTTGAAAAAAAGTCACGTTTGTGCTTTCTTTTCCAGTATCGCAGCGTTCAATTCGATAATCATTATCTAAAATAAAACTGAAATAATCGGAGGGGACATAAATTTCGGGTTCATCTTTTCCTGTTGCGCTGAAAATTCCACCGGTTGGCGATGTCCAAGTTTTAATGATATCGCTGTTTTCATTGCCGTATTCATCAATCCAAAATAAAGTGGTTTCACAATTGATATCACTGGTTTTTTCGGTCGACAAAGAATCAAACAGCGCATAGCTTTCTTTAAAGAATACATCCTTAGATACAATATTTCGGTATTTTTCCGCAAGATTATGATTGTCTTCTACATGTGTATATTTTAATCCGCTTGTTTCGACGACTTTAAACAATTGACCCTTTTCATTGAAATGATATTCAACAAAAAAGCTGTCCTTGTATGGTCCGAAAACAAGTCTGCTTGGACTTTCATCAAGCAATTTACGTTCTTGTTTCATTCGCTTAACTTCTTTTTTACTAATGCCCCACGGAATCCTGTTATCTAATTGACCCAATTCCCAGTGTAATTTTTTACTTGTATAGTAAAACAGTCTTTCATCCTTGTTATATATATTACCTATATTATTTCGACGAATAACGGTGCCATTAAAGTCGTAGAGAAATTGTCCCAACTTTTTTTCTTGCGCAAAAGGAACAAAAATAATTATAAATGCAATTATGGCAATAAAAAATGCGAGAATTATTATCGGTTTTTTTTTCGTTAAGATAAATCGCATACGCTCACCCCGAAAGTTCATAGATATAGTAAACACAACAAATTAATTTCTATATCCATACATACGGCAGTTTCATCTGCCGTATGTATGGATTTTCTATAATTGTACTTTGAAAGTTTGACACTGTTAGGGTTGCTGCTCAGTATTTAATTCAAGCCAATTATACTTTAAACAAGTAATACCATCGTTGCTTAGTGAAACTACTATCTCATTGGTTTCGTTGTTTTCAACATGAACTCCGTTAATAGCCGGAACAAAGACAATTTCATATTCAAGAACAACTTCATTTTCTCTTGAACCGTCTTGGGTTAAATTATAATCAATAATTTTATAAACATAGGACACATAATCGTTTGGCATAATATTCAATTTGTTTAATGCCGATTCAACACAAGCAATCGCTTCACTTGCGTTTATTGAAAGCGGATCTGCATCTTCTATCGAAAAGCTATTATCTTGATAATTGAATGACCTGATTTCATTTTCTGTTTTTGTGTTAGCTATGTTAGAATCAATAGAAAGGTAATCATAAATAACTTCTACGCTTGAAGTTGTTTTTTCATTTATCACAGAAAAATCCGAACCGCTTATGGAAAACGCATAAGATGTAGGTACAATATATTCCTGGCTTTCCTCTCTGCTCATTCCCCTGATAGCTCTTGAATTTCCCGGAAGAGAATCATTGGGGGTAAAAATGTCCATTGTATCATTTTGATTAACCGAGTTGTAAATAACAGCCCAGTTGCTTGTCCCGCCAAAAAAACCTCCTGTGTTAGCATTTTTCCACGCAGTTATAAAAGTCTTCCCTTTTCTTAACTCACCGGCGAACTCATCAACAATTTCAAGTTGTTTGCTATAACCGGGTGCCGATCCGAAATATCCCAAAACGCCATGAGCGTTATTCCTTCTTAAAAGAGCGTCTGCCCAACTTCTATCTTGGCTGCCATAATTTAACTGAGAGCAGCCTGCAATGATTAACCAATTCATATCTATATTATTATATGTCGGAATTTCCGAAGGAGATAGAACGCCTGCAGAATTTATTGCTGCGTAGTCAATGCAATTAAGGTTGATCTCCTTTGAGTCATGAAACACCAAAGTAGGATTTCCGTTAGTAATTTCCAATTCGTTTAACCAAATTCCATCAGCGGAGCCATGCCCGGCTATGTAAACAATATTGCTATTTTGTATTGCGCTAAAAATTTCATCTTTCTTTGAAGCTACAGTTGTATTCCTATTATTTAACTTGTGTAAAAATTGTGAATAACCTATTAAATCCATATTGTAAGCAAAGTTTGTTGCAGGATTTAATCGGTTAGGGTAAAGATCATTAAGAATTGCAAGAGTGGATAATATAAGAGCATCTTCATACCCTCCTGTATCTGTGTACAGCGGATAATACTCACTCAAATTATAATAGCCAGTGGCTTTTCTGAATTTAGTTATGCTGTTATGATCGTGATTATATAAATCTGTTCCAACAGAAAAAGCAGAATATGTTTTAGAAATATTTACATATTGAATTGCCCCACCATATGTGCTCTCATATAAATTTCGAGCCGAGGTTGGCAAGAATGTTGTTGAAAATACGTTGACCCCACTAAAATCCTGCAACTTAGAGAGAAAGAGGTTGAGCATTCCCAATTTTGTCTTTGGAGCTTGACTAAATGACAAAGAATTGAAATACGCAAATGTCTGTTTAAAAGGTTCCCATCCACCATCTGCTTTTCCAATACTTGCAAAATGATCTTTTATATTAAGAAATGTATATGTCATTGCATCGCCGTAGTATGTATTGGTTGCGATTGCATGGTCATAACCGCATGACGGGTTATTTTTGTAAAAATATTTAAGGCTGTTTGCGTAGTGATTCATATAGCCATTAGGTCCCCAATGGCGCACAGGGCGACCACTTTTTTCAACAGCATATGCCATTTTGAAATTAGCAAAATGCTCACCATCGAAATTCCAATACGGGCTGTCAAACAGATGGCTTATTTCATGTGACATACCAAAGGACATTTGTCCTGTGGTACTTATATTATATGCCTCGGTTGGAACATATTGACGCGCCCATTCAATTACTCCGTTTTGCGCATCTGCCGTGGCCCACCACGTACTCATTGACCGGGAAGAAGAAATAATCACTATTCCCGGATCAATACCCGTTAGAGTTTTATAATATCCGTAATTATCCTCCATCCAAGAACGCCATGTACTGTAACTGACATTCGAAAAAAAGGCGGTATCTTTGTTTTCTAAATCAAAAATAATATTATCGGTGCGATAAGCTGTTTTCTGAGCAGTGCTTGAAAGATTTGTAACAACTTCAAGTGTTCTTTTTTGAAAAACACTTGAACCATTTTCGCGCCAATACATAACAACTCCAGATTGAGTTCCTTGCGGTCTACCTGTTATTGAATATGTACCGTTTTGCAAAGAAAGAGAGTTTTCAAGCCTACCCCATTGCCAGCGCAACGGATCCCACACATAAACTTGCATACTGTCAATGAAATTTGCTGTTGGAAATACGATATTCAAATTAAAAGAGCTTTCTGTTACATTGCTGTAAGTAAGGCTTGCAGAAGTCGGGCGAGTACCGTCGCCCTGAGTTCTAACATCCCGCAAGTATTCAGAGGTATAAGAAGGGTTTTCCGGAATTGGATAAAAATGGTAAGCTATATCATATCGGCCATATGGACTCAACCCGGTAAATGTATACTCCCCGCTTGAAAGACCGATGCCATGTTGATTATCCCAACTTCCGTTCTTATAAATAGACATTTGAGCCGAACGCGCACCGGATGGAACGGTGATTCTTACAGTTATGCTATTTGTCGTACTTCTGACAAAAGAAATATTATTTACCGCTGCCATTACGTTTGAATTAGGCTGTTCATCTGTTGATGAATACTCGTATAGACTTATATCAAAATAGGGATCATCATCAATCGGTATTGAATCTGAAGCAAAAGCTGAAATTGATAACTCTTCTTCCTCCTCTTCCGGCTCCGGGTCTTCTGCTTCTTCAACGAAGTTGTCCGGATTCGAAAACGGTGATTCAAATTCCCACATACGTGCGCGAATAGAAGCCTCATCTTCTGAAATGACAAGATAAAATCTGTTTGTTAAAGTGCTTTCAAATTCAGTAACATTGTTGATATAGATTGCTAATGGGTATATTCCGAATGTAGTACCCGCATCTTTATATATTGTTAATGTTCCCACATTGTTAGTTATTGTTATATTTCCGGATTCAACTCCCCACGGACGAGCATCTGTTGGAGGCCAATTTGCAGCACCCCATAATGAAGTCGTATATGTTCCGTCTTCAATGTTTTCAGTATGAATTGCAAATGTGGCTGAACCGGACGGAGTCGCAAGTAATATATCGTTTTGAAAGCCCACGATAGCCGTTCGTGCGCTAACAACAAGATAGAATATATTTGAGGTAGTTCCGTCGATTGTAAGCGACAACGGATACACCCCGGTAGTTACCTGCCATCCTTTTTGTATAGTGATAACGGTATTATTTCCTGATATAACATTTGTTTGAAGACTAATATTTCCAACCTCATTGATATCGTTAAGATATATTCTTGTGCCACTCAATATATTTTCTGTTGCGACAGTATATGTGGTGGTAGTCGTTGGCCAATACGATGCCACCACTCCGCTTTGCGCACCCACAAGCACAGTTTTTTCTGTACTGTACGATTTACCATAATTAGTTAACAGTATCGCTAAGTCTCCGGAATCAACTTGCCCATCACCGTTAATATCTGCTCGCAATTGCGAAATACCTTGTCCTGTTTTCCCATAATTCATCAAAAAAGCTGATAAATCGCCGGAATCCACCTGATAGTCTTCGTTAATATCGCATACCATGACTTGTTCTTGGGGTGTAAGTATTCCATTGTCTTCCTGTGTCTTAAAACCTCTCAAATATTCAGTAACCCAATCATCAAGGGGTATTGAATAAAAATGATAAGCAACGTCATATGATGTATCAGGGCTTAATCCGAGAAATGTATACTCACCGCTCGGAATACCAATTCCATGTTGATTATCCCAACTGCCATTCTTATAAATGGACATTTGCGCCGAATGAGCATCCGATGGTACGTTAATATTTACAGTTAAAGCGTTCTTTGTGCTACTGACAAATTGAATATTTCCTTCGCCTGTTAACATAATTGAGATAGAATTCTCATTGAATTCAAATTCATTTAGATTGATAACCAACGAGTTTTCAGCCGAAACAGTCGAGATTGTTGTGGGCATAACAGTGAGAATCATAATAAATGCAAATGCTACCGATAAAGATTTTTTGATTTTTTTCATTTGTTCCTCCTGTCTGCCGTAAGGCAACATAATTTATGATTTCTTATTCATTTTTTTGTTGTTTACTGCTGTTTCTAAATTATAACACATAAATGAAGGCAAAGACAAACACTTGTTTTTATGATTGACTTAAAAAAACATTATGAAGAAAGTATTAATCGAATTTCCTTGCAATACTATAAACAAAGCATTATAATAGATATAGGGTGAATATTGTTATTTATTCAGCGGCTAACGACGATATAAAAGAGGCGTTCTGTAGAATCATTAGATATCGACAACAATCGCATTATGACACTAAATGACCCCTACGGAAATATTCTAGCGATATATATAATTATCTTTTGTCTAAAGATTGTCTAAAAGTTGGTAAGAGAATTGTAAATTCAAACAGTAAAAGAGTTCGAAGTCACACGTTGATTAAATCCAAAGAAAACCCTGCGTCTATAAGTGTTTTGGTAAGCTATAATTCTTTTATGAAATACACGGTGAACCAACACTATTCAGAATGGGGTTCTAGAGGTCGCAAGTTCGAATCTTGTCACCCAGATGTTGAAAATACGGGTTTTCCGAGCAATCGGTTAACCCGTATTTTTCTTTTTTCATGGTTTTTCTAACAAAACTTCTAACAAAAACTGAAACACCTATATTTTTAACAATTCGCTCATAGTATAGTTTGAATTATTTTTTAATATTCTTAAAGGCTTCAGTTTGTTCTTTTATTCCTTTTTCAGCGGCAAAGCGCTCTATGCTGGATGCGCCGAAAAAACCATCAATTTCTTCAACTTTGCTTATAACATATGCGGCATCCTGAGGCTCGGCAATTGGACCGCCGTGACATATTATCATAATATCCGGGTTGACCGATTTTCCGGCTTTAATAATATCTTTAATTTTTACTACGCAATCGTCCAGCGTTAAAGCTGTTTTTGCACCGATCGTTCCTTTAGTTGTCAGACCCATGTGTGCTACAAGAACATCCGCCCCGGCTTCCGCCATTGCTTTTGCCTGTTCATCGTCAAAAACGTATGGGCATGTAAGCATATCGAGTTTATGTGCCGCACGAATCATTTCAACCTCTAATCCGTATCCCATTCCCGTTTCTTCAAGGTTTTGCCTGAATACGCCGTCAATCAATCCGACTGTGGGGAAATTCTGCACTCCGTTAAAGCCTTGCTCCTTTAGCTGCTTTAAGTATATATCCATGACTCTGAACGGGTCTGTTCCGCATACACCGGCGAGAACAGGTGTATCTTTAACTACGGGCAAAACCTCGGAACCCATTTCGACGACGATTTGATTCGCGTCGCCATAAGACAGCAAACCAGACAAAGAACCTCGTCCGGCCATTCTGAATCTGCCTGAATTATAAATGATAAGCATATCAGCTCCGCCGGCTTCGCTGCTTTTTGCTGTTATACCTGTGCCGGCGCCAACCCCAAGAAGAACTTTGCCGTTTGCGCGTTGTGCGCGAAATCTTTCTATAATCTCTTTTCTTGATTGTCTATTCATTTGAAATACCTCCGTTGTTTTTTTCATTTATAAGTTTCGTTAATTTTTTCGCGCAAGCAAGCGCAAATTCCTCATTGTTGATGTCAGTATCTAATTCTATTATTTCTACTGAGGTGGAAGTTATATTGTTCTTTAACGCATTGAACAGGGCTTTATCCTCATCCGGTCCATAAAAAGCTCCGCCTTCGACGTCAATCATGGAAACTCCCTTAAGAGGAAGAAAAAGCGCTGTTTTTTCACTATACAGATTAAGTTTTTCAGCAAGCTTTTCGCCCAATTTTTCATTTTCTTCGACAGTTGTTCTCATAAGCGTCGTTATTGGGTTGTGTTTATAAAGATTCCTTTTTAATAGATTTTCAGATACGGTATCATAAGCTCCGAAATTAACCATATCCATTGCGCCGACGGAAAACACGGCGGGAATGTTGTTAGCTGCGGCGGCTTCACATCTATTTTGTCCCGCTGCAAATATTCCTCCGAACAACTCATCGCACCATTCAGTTGTTGTTAAATCAAGAACCCCTGCAATGAAACCTCCGTTTATTAAAGATTCCATCGTGCGTCCGCCTGTTCCTGTGGCATGAAAAACCAAAACCTCAAAGCCCTGTTCTTCCAGATAATCTTTTGTGATGTTGACCCAAGGCGTGGTCACTCCGAACATCGTTGCGGCGATAAGCGGTTTGCTTTCCATTTTTCGCTCTTTAATTTTATCTTTTAACGTTACCATGCCGACGATTGCCATGGCAGCATTTGTAAAGATTGTTTTGGAGATGGAGTTTATCCCCGAAACATCGACAATAGACGGTATCATAACAATATCTTTAGTGCCGACATACGGAGACACATCTCCGGCTGCAACTGTTGATACCATAACTTTTGGAACTCCGATAGGCAGTGCCCTCATAGCCGGTGCAACCAGTGATGTTCCGCCTGTCCCTCCAAGAGAAATAATTCCGTCGAATTTGCCCTCGTTAAAAAGGCGCGGAACTATGATTTCCATTCCTTTAGAAAGAATCCCCATTGCATAAGGGGCGGTGACGTAAGAAAACATTTATCAAAGGTTGTCGGTGTAGTGTCATGCTACACCGATTTCCTTTTTATTTGATTGATTTTGGGATTGCTCCATTGCT